>OGFH01000003.1_pt1 | contig 312328 bp, 273 predicted proteins | sample 1570941 | NCBI WGS metagenome assembly OGFH01 (sample SAMEA2582051, study PRJEB24529) | metagenome | biome: Human gut stool | place: China | collected 2011
AAGAGATATTGTCAGATAAGGAAGGAGTGAGCAATATGTGTGATGTAGCGCAGAGGCTTGAAGACAGGGGAATTGAGAAAGGACTTCAGAAGGGAAGAGAAGAAGGACTTAGTCTTGGCGGCAACCAGATGATATATTCACTGGTCGAAGATAAGAGCATAAGTATGGAAAAGGGTGCACAAAAGCTTGGAATAAGTGTAGAAAAGCTGCGAGCTAATATGATTAATGCGGGATACAATTGTCCGGATATGGAATGATAGCTGATAAGAAAGACAGAATAACAATATAATATATAAAGATAAAGCAATGTTAGGAAGAGTGGATACTGGCATTGCTTTTCTTTTTTTGGAGAAGCCTGCTTCTGTTCAGGGACATACTTCGATGTGTTCCTATAAGAACAAAAAATAGTCAAGCTATATAGGTAAAATACAGGCAGAATCACATGAAATTGCAGGAATATACCTATCAGGCAGGCACGAGGAAGTTTATCTATAGGCAGATTGGAAGAAAAAGTGAATGTTGAATAAGGATTCTGCCTGGATATGTCCTATAAATCAAGTGATAATGCGATTACCTATAGGTATCATGAACAACGAATCAATAATCAGATTAAGACATATTTATACAGAACTAGATAAACTGGTTCTTTTCACTATTATATTCGTAATTAATTGTCTTTAACTTATCAGTTATCTCTTTTTCTGAAACCATATAAGATTTGCATAGTTCCTCTAATGAATTGTAATTGTCTCGAAGTTGTGTATTGACAAAGCTTAAAAGCATAACAGGGTCTTTAGGCATAGAAAAATCCTCCTTATATTGTGTTTTCAGTGATGGCTCTATTGTTGTACTATTTAGTACAGCATGAATATTTTCCCATATTAAGCATATTCTGTAAATGTAAGGCTTGTATATAAAATTGTATTAAAATAAATACATTTATGGTTGCACGAAAACGATTACTATGTTATAATTTTAACAAGCTAAGAAATATACTACTTAAATAACTGAATATTAAATTATGGAGGTTTTGATATGGGAAAGAAATGGGTGTATTTGTTTACAGAGGGTAACGCAGATATGCGTGAGCTTCTCGGTGGTAAAGGTGCGAATCTGGCAGAGATGACTAATATTGGTCTTCCGGTTCCACAGGGGTTTACTATTACTACGGAAGCCTGTACCCAGTATTACGAGGATGGTAGGGAAATCAATAATGAGATCATGGGACAGATTAACGAACATATTGAGAAGATGGAACAGATTACAGGCAAGAAGTTTGGAGATATGGAGAATCCACTTTTAGTTTCTGTTCGTTCTGGAGCAAGAGCTTCTATGCCGGGTATGATGGATACAATCCTTAATCTTGGACTTAACGAGGACGTTGTTAATGTAATTGCACAGAAATCCGGCAATCCAAGATGGGCATGGGATTGTTATAGAAGATTTATCCAGATGTATTCAGATGTAGTTATGGAAGTTGGCAAGAAATATTTCGAAGAGCTTATTGACAAGATGAAGGACGAGAGAGGGGTTAAGCTTGATGTAGAGCTTACAGCAGATGATCTTAAGGAGCTTGCAACACAGTTTAAGGCTGAATATAAGTCTAAGATTGGAAAGGATTTCCCAGATGATCCTAAGGAACAGTTATACGGAGCTATAAAAGCTGTATTCCGTTCATGGGACAATCCAAGAGCTAATGTATACAGAAGAGATAATGATATTCCTTATTCTTGGGGAACAGCAGTTAATGTACAGTCTATGGCATTTGGTAATATGGGGGATGACTGTGGAACTGGTGTTGCATTTACAAGAGATCCTGCAACTGGTGCTAAAGGACTTTTTGGAGAGTTCCTTACTAACGCACAGGGTGAAGATGTTGTTGCCGGAGTAAGAACTCCAATGCATATTCAGGAAATGAGTGAGAAGTTCCCAGAAGCATTTGAGCAGTTTAAGGATGTGTGTGCAACTCTGGAAGAACATTACAGAGATATGCAGGATATGGAATTTACAGTAGAGCATGGTAAGCTGTTCATGTTACAGACACGTAATGGTAAGAGAACAGCACAGGCAGCATTAAAGATTGCATGCGATCTTGTAGATGAGGGGATGAGAACAGAGAAGGAAGCAGTTGCAATGATTGATCCTCGTAATCTTGATACACTTCTTCATCCTCAGTTTGATGCAGCTGCACTTAAGGCTGCAACTCCAGCAGGAAGAGGTCTTGGAGCATCTCCTGGCGCTGCATGTGGTAAGATTGTATTCTCAGCAGAGGATGCAGAAGAGTGGAATGCAAGAGGAGAGAAGGTTGTTCTTGTAAGACTTGAGACATCGCCAGAAGATATTACAGGTATGAAGGCTTCACAGGGTATTCTTACTGTAAGAGGAGGTATGACAAGCCATGCAGCGGTTGTTGCAAGAGGTATGGGAACCTGCTGTGTATCTGGCTGTGGTGATATTGCAATGGATGAAGCTAATAAGAAGTTCACACTTGCAGGCAAGGAATACCATGAAGGAGATTATATATCTATTGATGGTACAACAGGCAACATATATGATGGACAGATTCCTACGGTTGATGCCAAGATTGCAGGAGAGTTTGAAAGAGTTATGGAGTGGGCTGATAAGTACAGAAAGTTAAAGGTTCGTACTAATGCAGATACTCCTAAGGATGCCAAGAAGGCAAGAGAACTTGGAGCAGAGGGTATCGGACTTTGCCGTACTGAGCATATGTTCTTTGAAGAGGACAGAATTGCAGCATTCAGAGAGATGATATGTTCTGATACTGTAGAAGAAAGAGAAGCAGCATTGGATAAGATTCTGCCATATCAGCAGGGAGATTTCGAAGCACTTTATGAGGCACTTGAAGGCAATCCGGTAACTATCAGATTCCTTGATCCACCTCTTCATGAATTTGTTCCTACAGAGGAAGAAGATATTAAGAAGTTAGCTGAATCACAGGGCAAGTCAGTAGAGACTATTAAGAATATTATTGCAAGTCTTCATGAGTTTAATCCAATGATGGGACACAGAGGATGCCGTCTTGCAGTAACATATCCAGAGATTGCCAAGATGCAGACAAGAGCTGTTATAAGAGCTGCAATCAATGTTAAGAAGGCACATCCTGACTGGAATGTTAAGCCTGAGATTATGATTCCTCTTATCTGTGAGGTTAAGGAATTAAAGTATGTAAAGAAGACTGTTGTTGAGACAGCAGATGAAGAGATTAAGGCAGCAGGAATCGACCTTGAATACGAGGTTGGTACTATGATTGAGATTCCAAGAGCTGCACTTACTGCTGATGAGATTGCCAAGGAAGCCGATTTCTTCTGCTTTGGTACTAACGATCTTACACAGATGACATTCGGATTTTCAAGAGATGACGCAGGTAAGTTCCTTAATGCATACTATGAATCTAAGATATTTGAGAATGATCCATTTGCAAAGCTTGACCAGAATGGTGTAGGTAAGCTTATGGAGATGACAATAAAGCTTGGAAGACCGGTTAATCCGAATCTTCACATAGGTATCTGTGGAGAGCATGGTGGAGATCCTTCATCAGTTGCATTCTGCCACAAGATTGGTCTTGATTATGTGAGCTGCTCACCATTCAGAGTACCTATTGCAAGACTTGCAGCAGCACAGGCTGCTATTGCCGAGTCACGTCACTAAAAGATCCGAGCTGTTTTTTGGGAACTTTCGAAATTTCGAAAGAATTTATGAGACAGAGTATGAGGATTTATCATCCGGAAAACTCGTTTCATTACCCAGAAAAGCTTGAAATAAAGCTATTCCTAGTATAGGGTGTCTGCTTAGACACCCTATATTTTTTACAGAAAATAATTTTCATCAGCCGTCCAAGATGACATGATACAAACTTTTTCTGAATGCATTTTTTAAAATTTGGAGGTGAAAGTTCGGGATTCCGAACACGAAAAAAAGACAATTTTGGAAAAAGTTCGGGATTTCCGAACTTAGAAGGAGGTTTAAAATGTCTGAATTTACGGCAAAGAAGATTAAGGAAGCTCGTGTTAGGGCTGGAATAACTCAAGATGAAGCAGCGACTCTTAAAAAAATTAAAAAGAGTACAATCAGTGACATTGAGTCTGCGAAAAGAAATATAACTGCAGATGAGCTTGCTCAATTCTCTCGTATCTATAATGTGGATGTAAGAGAGCTACTATTTGTAGATTTTACAGCTGAAGGAGAAGAGAAGAGATTGGCTGCCAAATACAGTTCGTTCTTTAAATTACTTGAAAAACTATCTGATCGTGATGTTGAAGATGTTTATTGGGTAATAAAGCGTAAGGTAGAAGGATTATTATAAAACTGAACAATTTATTAGATGGACCGGTAGGGGTAAAAACCTACCGGTTTTTTATGTTAGGATTTTAAACAGTGTAAAGGATGTTAAACAAATTAAACATACCTATTTACTTTATGTAGAGCGATGTTAAAATATAAAACATAAGGAGCGCACTTATAAATCAGATTGAGAGGAGATGATTATATGAACCAATATGTAGTTGTTGATCTTGAAATGTGTAAAGTACCTTATTTAAACAGAAAAAAAGAATTTCATGGAGCAAACGAAACCATCCAAATAGGTGCAGTGCTTTTAAATGAAAATTATGAAGTGGTTGATGAATTCAATACATATGTAAGACCTGAGTTTGGATCATTGGATTGGTTTATCACTAATCTCACAGGAATTACTCCAAAAGATTTAAAAAGTGCACCAACAATGGGAGAGGCAATGAAGGCATTTATATTTTGGATTCCGGAAGATGCTTTTGTTGTATCCTGGAGTGACAACGATCTAAAACAGATTCAGAAAGAGGCTGAGGCAAAACTGATAGAAGATGAAAGACTTGATTCTATATTAGGAACTTGGATTGATTGTCAGAAGATGTTTTCAGAAAGATTAGATGAAGAAAGAATCTTCAGGTTATCAGAAGCTCTTATTGCTACAGATATTATCCAAGAGGGGCATGAACATGATGGATTGGTAGATGCTGAAAATACAGCAAAACTATTTGCCAAAATGATGTTAGAGCCAGAATTAAAATTGAATAGTTACTTTGAAAGTGCTCACAACGAATGCAATGACACACTTTGATTTTCTATGGGCGATTTATTTAAAAACTTACAATTAGCATAAGGAGAAATGTACAATGACTAAAGATTGGGATTATGCAAATCTTGCACACACAGCAAAGGAATTTGGTGGACCAGAAAAGTACCTTCAGATTGTAAAGGATCATTCCTTTCAGGAAGGCAGGAAAGAACAGTTAATTATTGATGGAGTGATTGTTGTTGGAGCAGGATGCTTATATTTGGGAGCTAAGGCAATTAAGCATTTTAAAAAGAAGAGAGTAACAGCTGAACAGGCTAATGAAGCAGAACAGGTACTTGTTGAAAAGATGAATGAGGTTCTTGATGAAGAGGTAACTGTTACACCAGAATTTTAATCTGTCAAAAGTATGGAGGATTAGATATGAGTACACCGGATCAGAGACTTATGGATTTAGGAAAAAAAATTATAGAATACCGTAATAATGCAGATATTAAGCAAGAGGCATTTGCAAAAGAACTAGGAATCAGCAGAACAACATTAAGTTTTATTGAAAATGGTTCTCAGGCACCAAGTTTTGAAGTGTTAGTAAAACTGGCGCAGATTACAAATATCAATTTTAATGAGCTTATAGATGTAAAATCTAAAAATATTGTGGTTGTTGATACCAACATTTTGTTGAATCGTCCTGAAATGTTAGGAGTTCTACTTAAAGACTGTGACCAGGTGTATATTCCAATCCCGGTTATTGAAGAGATAAATTATCAAAAGGATCATGGAAAAGAAAAGGAACGTAGAAATGCTTCTTTGTGTGAAGATATTATCGTAAAGAAAAAGACTGAAAAGTTGGATATTCACACAGACTCTGATATTGATGGAAGTAACGATGATAAAATCTTGGATATAGCGATAAAACTGGCAGAGAAAGATATTTCAAATTCAGTTTATCTTTTGACTAATGATAAAGACTTCATTCTTAAGAATACGAAAGGATTAACTAATCTGAGAATAATCGGATCAAATAAATATATCAAGATCTTTAGCGAGAAGGATGGTTATAATGATGCACTTTCGCAAAGATTTTTTGTGGCTGTTTTGAAACGCGACTTAGATTCTGCAAAAAATCTTTTGGAGAAGAAAGGAAAAAGCATAAATGTAAACGCTATTGATTCTAGATCAGGATATACGCCATTAATACAGGCATTAGTTAATAAGGATGAAGAAATGGTAAAGTACCTGCTTTCGCTAGATCGAATAGATGTTAATGCAGTAGATAACAAAAAACATTATTTGCCACCATTATCGCATGTTATGCAAATGCAAAATGGAAGAGACGCAGAGAATTTTGCAAAGTTATTAATCCAAAATGGAGCTAATGTAAATGAGCCTTCTCAGAGTGAGACAAATCCCTTCAATATGCCATTAATGATTGCTACATGGCATGGGCATTTGAATCTTGTAAAGCTGCTTGTAGAAAATGGTGCTTATATTAACCAGCAGGATATGAAGAATGGTTTTACGGCACTGATGAAGGCGGTTTTTCACAAGGAGGATGCTTCAATCTTGAAGTATCTTTTGGAACATGGAGCTGATAAAAATATAATGTCTTTCAAGGATAAAAAGACTGCTTTGGATTACGCCTACGATAGGGGTAATGAGGAACTTATTAATATGTTGAAAGAGAGTGACGGCAATGATTAATAGGATTTGTATATCCATCAATAATCGCTGCAATTTAGGATGTAAGTATTGTCATTTTCATGAAAAAAGCATCTTAGATGATGCGGATATGGATGTATTTAAGATACTTGATAATGTTAAAACTTATGCCAAAGGAAACTTCAAGATAGGTTTTGTAGGAAATGGCGAAGGATTACTTGATTGGCCTAAACTTAAGTCATATATCGCTTATTTAGAGGATTATCCTAATATAAGTATTTATACAATTACCAATGGCACTGTGTCTTTGAATGATGAGGAGTGGAGATTTTTAGAGAATCATAGTGTAAATGTAGGCTTTTCCATGGACGGTTATAAGGAACTGCATGACAAGAATCGTGGTAATTCTTTTGACAAGGCTATGCACAATGTCGATGAATATAAACGTGTGACCGGACATTATCCTACATTTAATGCGACCGTAGGAGAGGATAGTTTATTAAATGCGGATAAGGTTATAAACTTTTTCAAACCATTTGGAGTGCGAGTGACCTTTTCGAGGATGATAGGAAGATATGGAATCTCGTTGCAAGAATACCGTGATTTTCTAGAAAGTGCTGAAAAGACACTCGAAGTAAGAAGAGGCGGGCTTGATTGTACAATGTATGGTGGACAATGTGGCGCTGGGACAAATAACTATTTTTTTGCTAATGGTTTTGTTTATTTCTGTGGTAATTGTATCGATTTACCTCCGGTTGGTAAAAGCGATATGACATTTGAAGAATTAGAAAAGATATCTTTAGATTTTGACAGAAATTATTGTTATAAGGAGTCACTATGAGAATCGGATTATATGGTATGCCAACTGCTGGTAAAACTTATATTTTGGAAAAAGTAGATTCTATTGAAGTTATGGCTGGCAGTGTTCTTTTGCGTGAAATATGTCCCTCTTTTGATTTAGAAGATGATCATGGAAAAAATATGGCTCGTGAAGAGTTGGCAAAACGATTGTTGTGCGTAGATTCATTCATTATGGATGGACACTATGCATTTGGTGATAAAGTAGCATTTACTGATATGGATGGACAGCTATACGATGTTATTCTTTATCTTTATATTTCACCAGACGTACTAATAAAGCGGATGAGAGAATCAGATAAGAACAAGAAATACTTATCTTACGATATAGAAAAATGGCAAATTAATGAAATTGAAAGGCTACGTGATTACTGTCACAAGAATAATAAGGATTTTTATGTAATAGATAATCCGAAGGATAATTTTTTTACTGATGTGACAGAAGTTGTGAAGTTCATAAATGCTATTGTAAATGGTTTTAGTTGCAAACGGTTTGCTGCAGATTGTGTAGAAAAAATTTTGAACTCCACAGATTCAGAAGTGATAACTCTTTTGGATGGAGACAAGACGATTACAAAAGAAGATAGTTCGCATGCAGTATTTGGATATACTACGCATATATATGATGGTAATTTTTATACAGGATTTCAGTCATGGAGGCAGGCAGAAGAGTTTAAATCATATAGCTTTGATGATTTGAAAGAATTGCCTGTAGGTTTAAATGAAAAAGTGTGTAAAGCCTTAAATAAGGATTCTTTTATACTTACATCAGGTCATGAGCGTGTATGGCGGTTTATAGCGGATTATCTGGGCGTTCCATTTTTCGCTGGAATAGAAATGTCAGCGGAAACAAAATTCTTTATTACAAAGAAGCTCCAAGAGGCAGGAAAAACTGTAATAGCTTATGGAGATGGAATGAACGACTATTATATGCTGAAAAAAGCGGATGTTGGTTATCTTATTCCTAAAGAAGACGGAACAATTAGTAGATCCTTAAAAGGAAAGGATTTAGGAGGTGTTGATATTGTTCGAACTTAATAAAACTAAAGAAGTGGAAGAATTAATTGCTGTTACGAAATCTGATTCAGGAATATCAGGACCAGAGCTAGCAAAAGCGCACATACGACTTGGAGAGCTATTAGCTGAAAATATTGATATAGAACCAGAAGATACAACTGTCGTTGCTTTGCTTAGGGGTGGAATATTTTTTGCGCAGGGAATTTATTTTAAATTGGGATGTAAATTTGAGGTATATGATCCAAAGCAGGGTGAGTTTAAGCGTCCAACTACTAAAAATGTAATTCTAGTCGATTCGGTAATAAATACAGGAAAGACAATAGTTAATCTCATTGATGAGGACGTAAAAGTTGCAAGTTGTGTAATTAATGATAAGGCTGTACATCTTTTTGAAGATAAGCTATATACAGTCAGGGTTTCGACTAATTCGTTTGTTGGTAGTGCTGTAAAGACTCAAAAAGGCAACAAGGGACCAGATACGACAATGCGATTGTTTAATCAACTATAATTGTATGTTTTCAATTGTTAAAGGAGGTATTCATTATGGCATGGAAATTAGAAATTCATTTTAGCGATGGTTCATCGGAACTTGTTGATGAAGATTTTGAAACAGAACAGGATGCTCAGGATGAGCATGATTCATGGCTCGAAAATTGGAATGCAGGAAGAGAAACATTAATGCTTGCTGGTGAAGATTATATCGATGCTGATATCGAGGACTGCGATATTTGGGAAGAATAAGAGACAGTATTATAGTGTTTTAACCTACAGAATACCCGCATTGTAGAGTACACCTGCTTTGCGGGTATTTTTTATTCTTGACGTATACGGAGACTGTATGACAGCTGAGTGGGAGAAGAAACTTCTGGAAGTGGAAAAACAGGATATTGCATCGGAAGACTTTATGGCAGAAATCAAGGATATGATTGTGGATTTAATTGAGACCTATGAGCCTGTAAAGGGTGCAGATAAACTCTTTCCACCTCGTCAGTACAAACAGTATAAAAAGTATCCGAAGAAAGGAGCGTCCAGATGGCAAAGATGAAAAAAATCAGAAAATGGGATGAAGTCACAGGAAATGCAGTAGAGGAACAGATTCCTGAGTCCATTGATCCGATAGAGGATGTCGGAGCTGGTCTATCCATTAGTAGAAATCATATGCGTGGTATCGAGGATATGGTTGAACAGAATGATAATTCATTTGACGGGATTATCAATAATGTGCCTGCAGCTCCTGTGCCGGATTTTGCAGAAATCAATGAAAAGGCAGATCAGGAGGATATTATGGCAGATACCAAAGCTTCTGTGATGGAGAAGATAAAAGAGCAACAGGAAAAAGTGAAGCTGGCTCCAATACCGGAACCTGAGAAGAAGACTCCTGCGATTTGTCCCTGCAGGGAGATGTAATCATGAATAACAGAACGGAGCAGTTTCATTTCTTTGCTACTCCTGAGGAAGCCAAAATGATTCGTGACAGGGAAAAAGAAATCGGCATCTTAAATGAGAGTGCTTATCTTCGCAAAATGGCGATTGATGGTTATCTCATTCAGATGGATTTAAGTGATGTCAAAGAGGCCGTAAGGCTTCTTGGTATCACATCTTCCAACATGAATCAGTATGCAAAGAAAGCAAATGAAACCGGAAGTATCTACAAAGAAGATATCGATGATATCAGACTTCATCAGGAAGAACTTTGGAAAGTGATGAAGGAAATACTAAAGCGCCTGTCTACGATTTAGGGAAGGAGGTGAATGCGCATAGCGGCTACAAGACTTATCACGATGCATCAGAATAAAGGTAAAAGCGTAGCGAAGTCTCTTAGTGACAGAACGGATTATGCCAAGAATGGTGAAAAGACCGAGCATGGTCAATTCATTAGTTCCTACGCCTGCCAGGCTGAGAGTGTTGATGAAGAATTCATGCTCTCGAAAAGAGAATATGAGCGTCTGACAGGAAGACATCCTAAGGGCAATATCATCGCTTATCAGATCAGGCAATCCTTTAAGCCGGGAGAAATCACACCGGAGGAAGCGAATCAGGTAGGCTATGAAACCGCCATGCGATTTACCAAAGGGAATCACGCTTTTATTGTAGCGACTCATACGGATAAGGCGCATATTCATAATCACATCATCTTTAATTCTACGAGTCTTGATTGCACCCATAAGTTTAGAGATTTCTTTTTTGTTGGTCTTGCTTTGCAGAGATTATCGGATATCATCTGCCTTGAACATGGTCTGTCTGTCATAGAAAAGAAGAAGCCAAGTGAGCGTGTTAAGCGAACGACCTATCCTGAGAAGAAATCCTTACGTGATGATATTAGAGATGCAATTAATCAGATTCTTAAGGAAGGCAGTGCAAAAGATTTCGATGAGCTGCTTTATAAACTGGAAGATGCCGGATACGAGATTAAGCGTGGAAAGCATATTTCTCTAAAGGGAAAAGATCAGAAACGCTTCATCCGGTTGCGCTCTCTGGGTGATGGTTATACAGAAGATGACCTTAAGAAGATTCTTGCTGGTGAGATGGAGCATGCTTTCTATGATAATGAAAAAGCCGAAAAGCAGCCAAAGACTTATCAGCGGAAAAAGGAAGATCATGAGTTTGACCTTCTTATCGATATTCAAAAGAAGCTGGCTCAGGGCAAGGGAAAATATTATGTTCGCTTTGCCAAGAACTTTAATACAAAGCAGGTAGCCAAGGCAGTTTTATATCTGAAGCAGCATGACATCCGAAGCTATGATGATCTGGAGAAAAATGTGAAAACAGCAACAGAACGATTTACGAAAATTTCAGCTTCCATTAAGAATAAGGAGAAGCGACTTGCTGAGATTCAGGTCTTGAAGAAACATATCTTTGATTACTTTAAGACAAAAGATGTATACGCGGATTATCGTAAATGCGGATATAGCAAGAAGTTCTTGGAAGAGCACAGACAGGAAATCCTGCTTCATAAGGCTGCCAAGAATGCCTTTGATGAGCTTCATCTGAAGAAGCTTCCTAAGGTAAAAGATCTCAGTGCAGAGTATGCCGAGATCCTTGCAGAAAAGAAAAAGCTGTACGGTGAATATCGTCAGGTTAAGAAAGATATGCAGGAGATTCAAAGAGCAAAATACGATATCGACCAGTTCCTTAAAAGCGATGAAGAGCAGAAGAAGGAACGTGTCAGAAAACACAATATCACTCGATAATTCTAATGGGGAATCTGTAAGTTTAAGACTTATGGGTTTCCCTCTTTTTTCATTTCTGAAGAAATATCCAACAGCAAAATAAAGCGATTCGTAAGAATTGCGTAGCCAAGCGTTTAGCTTGTTCAAGGGGATTGGGGATGTGCCACCAACGAGCGGATAGTAGCTTTTTGTACAAAAAAGCACTGCTCGCCGCTTTGCGAAGACGCGCCCTAACACCATCGAAGATGGTGCTGCGCGAAGTGCAGAATACCTTTGATAGGAAAATCACAAACATTGTTACAAAAATAAAACTAATTAGCCATTAATTCGAAGTCAACTTTCGAAAAGTCGAAAATTGTATTTGAAAATATATGCTTAAGAGCGTATAATGTACACTAGGACTATTTATGAGGACTTTCGGGTCCTTCACCAAGATGGGAATCCCCATAAGAGAGGAATTATATGGCTGTATCTTATAACGGATTATGGAAATTATTAATCGACAAGAACATGAAAAAGATGGATCTTGTTGAAAATGAAAACATCGGAATCAGCAGCAGTACACTTGCTAAGATGAGTAAGGGCGAGACTGTGTCTATGAGTATCTTGGAGAAGATATGCATGGAGTTGGATTGTGACTTTGGGGATATAGTTAGTATAGATAGAAATAAAAATACAGAGAGGTAAAAATATGGCAGCAATTAATGATTTGATAGCGCAAATCACAGATGAAGGTCTAAGAAAAAGGCTTGAACAGGAAGTTAATAAACTATCTAAACAGAAAAAATTTGGTTTGGTATTTGAAAGTCATTTGCCGGAAGTGACACCCCTCTATGATATGCCAATAAAGACTGGTTGTAAGGTGATTCTTAGGGATAGAAGTGAAGATAAAAACATCTACACTGTATTATCAGTTGATAATGGGATGGCTGTTTGTGGTCTTAAATCAGCAGAAGGAACTAAATCAATTTCAGTTAATGATTTAGTACGAGTGGCTGAATTTGGAGAACCCATTTATCCATATTTAAAACCTATAGATTGTGTTTGCAATTCTTCAGAAGATGATTTTTGGCATGCGTTGATTGAGGCGGACAACTACCACGCATTGCAGCTGTTGGAGTATCTTTATGCGAGTAGAGTGGACTGTATATATATTGATCCGCCTTATAACAATAGGGACAAAAGCTGGAAATACAATAATGACTATGTTGATTCTTCTGATTCGTATGCTCATAGCAAATGGCTTTCATTTATGGAAAAAAGATTACGAATAGCAAAAAAATTGCTGAATCCTAAAAAGTCAGTTTTGATACTTACAATAGATGAGAAGGAATATTTACATATTGGCTGTTTGCTCGAAGAAATTTTTCCTGATGCTCAGATACAAATGATTACATCTGTGATAAGTGCAAAGGGCGTGGTTAGAAATGATCAGTTTTCTAGAGTCGAGGAGTATATTTTTGTCGTTGAATATGGAGAGGTTAGTTTTAGTAAATTCCCTTTTAATATGCTTGATGATGACGTAAAAAAAGAAGCGGATAGAGAGATTGAGTGGCTTGGATTTAGACGTAGAGCACCGCAGGCAAAGCGAAATTCGCGTCCTAATCAGTTTTATCCAGTCTATGTAAATAACGAAACTGGAATTATTGAGGCGATAGGAGACGTCGTAAAGCAAGGTGTTGATAGGAATACGATAAGTGTACCCGAAGGGTGCACTGCATTATGGCCCTTAAGTAAAGATGGCGATGAAAGACTGTGGAGTCTAATTCCGGAACAGGCAAGAACTAATTTAGAAAAGGGCTATTTGCGTGTTAAGAATTGGAATAAGAAAGAGCGTACAGGAACAGTTTATTATCTTCCTTCTGGAACAATAGATGATATTGAAAGCGGAAAGGCAAGAACAATCGGTAAAAATAACGATGGTTCTATAATAGCAAAATATGAGGCGGAGGGTACTACACCTCCTAAACGTGTATGGAATATGAAATCTCATAATGCGGAAACTTATGGAACAAATGTGCTTAATTCTATTTTAGGCAAGAGGTTTGATTATCCTAAATCAATATATGCAGTTCATGATGCATTAAGCTTTTTTGTGGGAAATAATCCTAATGCATTGATTATTGATTTTTTTGCTGGTTCAGGAACTACATTGCATGCAGTTAATTTGCTAAATGCAGAAGATAATGGAAATAGAAGATGTGTACTAGTTACTAACAATGAAATGTCAGTTGAAGAAGAAAAACAACTTATTGATGCAGGCCGCTTACCAGGTGATGAGGAATGGGAAAATTTTGGAATAGCAAACTATGTAACTTGGCCTCGTATTGTTGGGTGCATAAAAGGGAGGGATATAGATGGTAACGTCCTTCAGGGTAACTATGGTGTAGATAAAGAAACATATGAATTACAAAAATTAAAAGTAGTAGAAGGGGATAAGACAAAAACAATAAATGCATATATAAAAAAGAATGAACCGCTATATCCAAAGTTGGCTGAGCTTAAGGTTGGAGATGGTTTTCGTAGTAATGCCATTTTTTTTAAACTTGGCTTTTTAGATAAAACATCAGTTGCTTTAGGAATGCAATTTAAAGAACTTTTGCCTGTCTTATGGATGAAGGCGGGGGCCAAGGGAAGATGTCCAGAAATAAAAGAAAACTGTCCCAAAATGCTTATTTTGCCAGAAAACAGATTTGCTGTTTTAGTAGACGAGAATGCCTTCTTGGAGTTTAGTGACGAGATTAAAAAACATCCGAGCATACAAACCGTATATTTAGTAACTGATTATGAAGTGAATTATAGATCCATGGTTAGAAGTATGAATGTCAAAGAGACATACCAGCTATACCGTGACTATTTAGATAATTTCCGTATTAACCATGGGAGGAATTAACTGTGATAAATGAATTATTTCCATTTCAAAAGCAGGCTGTAAATGATCTTAGATCACACGTGGCTGTAGCTTTAAATAATTATAGACAATTAAAAGTTCCGCAGGTCGTTTCGCTCCAAGCACCAACCGGTTCTGGCAAAACGATTATTATGGCGTCATTGATTGAAAATATTTTCTTTGGAAATGAGAACTATGAAGAACAGCCGGATGCTATTTTTGTGTGGCTATCTGACTCACCACAACTTAATGAGCAGTCAAAGCAGAAAATAGAATATAAGGCTGACAAAATTCGTATGGATCAGTGTGTGGTTATATCTGATGAGTCATTTGATCAAGAATATTTGGATGATGGTCATATCTACTTCTTGAATACACAAAAATTAGGTAAAGGTGGAAATCTGAGTTACCATTCAGATACACGCCAATATACAATTTGGGAGACCATCGAAAATACTGCTAGAGCAAAAACGGATCGTTTATATTTTATTATCGACGAAGCACATCGAGGAATGCAGGGGAGAGCTGCGGGAACAGCTACAACTATAATGCAACGATTTATCAAGGGTAGTGATGCATATAAGCTTTCACCGGTCCCTGTTGTAATAGGAATGAGTGCGACAGCAGAACGTTTTAATGCTCTTGTTGGTAATGATACTACATCAACGCTTTATAAAATTGTTATTTCTGCAGCACAGGTTAGAGCTTCTGGACTATTAAAGGATCGTATTGTTATTACGTATCCAGATGATCCTACCAAGCATAACGATATGGTATTGCTTCAAGCCGCTACAGATGAATGGAAGAATAAGTGTGAGCATTGGTATCAGTACACTTATGAGCAACATTATGCAAATGTTAATCCTGTATTTGTAATTCAAGTTCTTGCAGGATCAGGTGATAAAATATCAGATACGAACTTGGATGATGTAATTGCTAAAGTTGAAGAAAGAATAGGGGATAGATTTAAAGAAAATGAAGTTGTTCATACCTTTGGTTCTACGGGCACAATATCTATCAACGGTTTAAATGTTCCGCATGTTGAACCTGTAGATATTGCGGATGATCGAAGAATTAAGGTGGTTTTATTTAAGGAGAATTTATCCACCGGATGGGATTGTCCACGTGCAGAGACTATGATGTCTTTTAGGAAAGCCCAAGATGTTACTTATATTGCGCAGCTTCTTGGAAGAATGATTAGAACGCCATTGCAGTGTCACGTAATGGTTGATGAATCATTAAATGATGTCAGATTATATCTTCCATATTTCAATAAAGACACTGTAAACGATGTCATAAAAGAATTGCAGAGTGAAGAAGGTGGAGAAATTCCAACAGTTATTGATGGTGAATCTTTGGAGGAGCAAGTAGTTGTTCCATGGACTGTTCATACAAGGAATAAGAGACAGGAAAAACAAGTCCCTGGACAGATGAATATGTTTGATTACCAAAATTCAAATACGACATCAAATACACAGATAGTCGGTCCTGCTACCAACAGTGAATTGAATCAGACATCAAACTCTTTTGATAATGCTACAAATGAGACGAATGTTGCGAATGGAGGAACCTATATCGATAGCAATAACATCACAGGTACGGCCAGAGAAGTTCATCCACAAGAGCATCCGCTTCCAATAGTACAGGTGCCGGTAGATAATATCCAGCCTGAAACGACTGGCGAGCAACAAAGTAATGATTATGAACAATTGTCATTTGTTGAAAAAATAGATCGCGAATCAATTATTAAATTTGTAAACGAACAGGGTTATCTAACTTATATGGTTCGATTTACAAAAATTAACAGTTATTTGAAATCATTACTGAGTTTAGCAGGCGTACTTACACAGAATATGATTTATCCTGAAGCAAATGATGAAATTAAGACGGATGTGACCAATTTAATTCATTCTTATATTGAAAAGCTTCATGAGGATGGGAAGTACAATAGTCTTGTGAAACAAGTTATGGAAATGAAATTGCTTATCCAAGTGTTTGATGTTTTTGGAGAAAAGGTCAAGAATTATCCACTTGAAGATTATTTCGCATCGCTTGAATCTGACTTGGATCGACAGTTAAGAGCAGCAGACGCGAAACTTGGTGGATATGGATTTCCATATGCTTATGGAAGAAGATTTTTGGATTTTGATAATCCGAATGCATTTAAGTTGGATTGCATTCTTTTTGCAGCAGATGATGATTGCATGAAGCAATTGAATTCTTATGCTGAAAAGAAATTTCACGAGCTCAATGATAAGTATAGAAAGTATGTTGTAGCTAAGTCGGAAAAGTGTAGAAAGCAATATAGTGACATTGTTGCCGATGGAGATAAAGTAAGTAAACACAATTTCACATTGCCGGAAACAATCAGTGCAAGAATAGAAAAAGGCGGCGATGCTTATACAGATCATCTTTATGCAGACGAAGATGGAAAAGCAATTATTAAACTAAATAATTGGGAAAAAGCTGTAATTGAAGAGGAAGAAAAGAAATCAGATTTTGTATGCTGGTTACGTAATCAAGTAAGACAGTCGTGGTCATTATGTATCCCATATGAAATTGATGGAGAAATAAAAGCTACATATCCCGATTTTATTGTTGTGCGTAAGGATGACCAACTTGGATATGTGATTGACATTCTTGAGCCTCACAATCCTGAATTCAAAGATAATTTGGGTAAGGCAAAGGGATTTGCTAAGTATGCAGAAGAAGAGGCTCGAATTGGACGTATGCAGCTCATAAGAATGTCAAAGGATCCAGCAGGTAAGAATAGATTAAAACGTCTTGACTTAGCCAAAGGATCAATAAGAAATAAGGTTATGTCTGCTATTAACACTGATGAATTAGATCATATTTTTGATACAGACGGAGAATTTGAAGAATAGAGGTTTTTAGAACATGCAGAATAAGTCCTCAGAAAGAACTTATAATTTCATAGATTTATTTGCTGGCGCAGGGGGGCTTTCAGAGGGGTTTATGCAGGCTGTTTTTTCACCAATCGCGCATGTTGAGATGAATCCATATGCAGCGAAGACACTTGAGACCAGGACAGGTTATTTTTACCTGAAGGAACAGGGAAAGATTAATATTTACTATGATTATCTTAAAGGTAATATTTCCAGAGAGAAGTTTCTGGAATATATACCGGAAAGATTATTGCAGTCTGTAATCTGCGAAACCATGTCAAATGAAACATTGCCTAGACTTTTTGAAAGAATCGATAAGTCTATGAAAGAACAGGGAATCTCACACGTGGATGTTATAATCGGCGGCCCACCATGCCAAGCATATTCGTTGGTTGGTAGGGCTCAGAGTAGTCATATGAAGGTTCCTATGAACGAGGATCCAAGGAATGATTTGTATAAACTATATGCTAGATTTCTGAAGAAGTATCAGCCAGAAATGTTTGTTTTTGAAAACGTTATGGGAATAGAGACTGCAAATGGAGGGGAGACCTGGAAAAAGATAAAAGCGCAGTTAAGGAGGGTTGGTTATGAAATCGAACCTAAGGAGCAGAATGCTAGGGTTTTTGGAGTCCTTCAAAACAGGCGACGAATGATTATTGTCGGATGGAAAAAAGGGACAAATTTTTCTTATCCTAAGTTTCAGGACCGAACATCAGATGCGCTTGTTGAAGATCTATTAAATGATTTACCAAAACTTGTACCTGGAGGAGGTAAGGATATAAGCGATTATCGGTCTGGCGAATATAGTGATTATCTAAGGACAATGAAGTTGCGCTCAGATGATGATGTTCTTACATTACATAAGGCAAGACCAAATAAAGAAAGGGATATAGAAATCTATAAGAAAGCTATAGAAGCATGGAATGATGGTAAAGGAAGTAGATTGAATTACAATAGCCTTCCTGAGGAGCTTAAGACTCATAAAAATCGACATTCATTTGTGGATCGATTCAAGGTTGTGGAAGGTAAAGATCATTACTGTCATACAATGTTGGCTCATATTTCAAAAGATGGACATTATTTTATTCATCCCGATATTGAGCAACACAGATCTATAACAGTAAGGGAAGCAGCAAGAATTCAGTCGTTTCCTGATAATTATTTCTTTGAAGGGCCTAGAACAGCCCAATTTGTTCAAATAGGAAATGCAGTTCCACCTTTGATGGCAAAAGGAATAGCAGAAGGAATATTAACTGTATTGAAACAGGGTGAGTGAATATGGAGAACAATCTGCTTTTAGAACAGTACAGCAGATATAAAAAAATAGCATTAAAAGAGTCACATTATAGTTGTTTGTTGAATGCTCATATTGATCCTAATCCACACCAGGTAAATGCTTTTTGTGCTGCGGTACAAGCACTTAAAACGGGTGGAATAATACTTGCTGATGAGGTTGGATTAGGTAAAACAATCGAAGCGGGTTTAGTTATTAATTATGTGATTAATGCGGGCGCAAGAAATATAATGATTGTTTTGCCAGCTACTTTAAGAAAGCAGTGGGAAATTGAGTTAGAAGAGAAATTTAATTTAGAGAGTAGCATTTTAGACCGTTTGACTGTTGATAAAGATCGATCAACATGGAAAGCGTGGCTTGAAAATAGTAACAAAACAAAGATTGCCATTGTGTCTTATGATTATTCGTCCAAGCTTATGAAGACGTTTCCTAAGGTGAAGTGGGATTTTATTGTAATTGATGAGGCACACAATCTTAGGAATGTTTTTCATGGGACAAAAAGAGCAAAGAATCTTTATGAAATTACAAAGGGAATACCAAAGATTCTTTTAACTGCTACACCTCTCCAGAATAGATTGTCTGATTTACATGGTCTTGCATCATTTATTGATGACAGAATTTTTGGTCCAGAAAAAATATTCAATCGTAAGTTTGTTGAGTCAGGGGATTACTCTGAATTGAAAGAAGAGTTATCACCGATTCTTTATAGGACACTTAGAAAAGATGTTGGAAAATACATGGATTTTAAAAAGAGAACATGTATTACAGTCGACTTTAAATTGAGTGATGCTGAGGCAGAATTATATAACCAGGTAAATGCTTTTCTTAAAAGAAAAACTTTATATTCGATTCCTGTTAATAATAGAAGTTTAATTATTTTGGTCATCCGAAAATTATTGGCTTCTTCTAGTTTCGCATTGGTAGAGACCTTTGAAGTGTTTAAAGAACGACTTAATAAATTATACCAGGGATCAAAGTCAGCAAACGCACAAGAGGGATTTGATTTGTTCCTTGAATTTCTTGAGGATGAGATTGATGAATCAGATTTCGAAGATAAAGAAGATGAAGATGTCATTGTTCAGAAACAGGAAATCCAAGAAGAAATAGAGCTTGTTCAGAAGATAATTGATACAGCTGTATTGATTACAGAAAATGCTAAGGTTGAAGCTCTTAAAACAGCTATTTCAACAGCTTTTGAACATCAAAAAGAGCTAGGAATAGATGAGAAGGTAGTTGTTTTTACGGAATCAAAAAGAACACAGAAATATATTGCATCAGAACTTAGGAAGAGTGGATATAGTGAAGCGGATATTATTCTGTTTAATGGTGATTTCGATGATTCAATGACAAAAGAGATTTATAGAGCCTGGCAAGTGAAAAACTATGGAAATGTTAATTATGGTCGCAGTGTTGAGTATAAGCATGCGATTGTAGATTATTTCAAGAACAACGCAAAGATTCTCATTGTTACTGATTCAGGATCAGAAGGCTTAAATCTTCAGTTCTGTAATACTGTAATTAATTATGATTTGCCATGGAATCCTCAAAAGATTGAGCAGAGAATCGGTCGCTGTCATAGATATGGACAAAAGCATGATGTAGTTGCGATTAATCTGCTAAATACTGAAAATGAGGCAGATAGGCGTGTTTTTGAGATTTTAAGGCACAAGTTTGAATTGTTTGATGGTGTGTTTGGTGCGTCTGATGTTGCGCTTGGTGCTCTGCAATCTGGAACTGGTTTTGAACAACAGGTTTTAAATATATATCAATCATGTGATTCAAATAATGAATTTGATAATGAGTTTGATAAGTTGGATAAAAAATTGGATTCAGAGTTAAATAGTCAAGCTGTTAAACTGCAAAATTTGTTAATTACAGAGAGTCCGGATGCAAAAGAGGCGTCTCTTGATGCAACAAAGGCAGAGATATCTGAATATCTAAAAGAAGTTGAATATTGGAATCAATTTAATGAACCTGAAATGGATGGTAAAACCTATTATTGGCAAATTGATAACTGGGGACGAGACAGTTTGGGTTCACATGGAACTTTGTTTTTAGGCGCTTTTTGTAATAACACGGAGATACTTTTCCCTGTGTTACTACTTTGCGATGAGAACGGAGAATATGTTGATTTTGATGAGAAGGATATTGTTACAGCGATAGAAGATGCAGATGATTCTGATATTAAGTTTTTTACTCCTACACCAAAAGAGGAAGAAAACTATCGAAAAATATACGATAAATTGTTGCTTGAAATGAGCAAAAAATATGAGGACTCTGTTCAACCTATTAAGGACTATAACAAAGAAAAAATAGATAATTGGTTCAAGATACAAATAGACCAAATTTCGTTAAAAATGCAGGATCTTCAAAAAGAAATAGAAAATCTTTTGATTGAGGAAGCTATGTCTTCTAATAAATATGAAAAAGAGGATATTTTGAAGAAGGCTGCAGAAAAGAAAAGACAGCTTGATAAGCAACAGGATGGATTAGAAAAGAAGGTTAAATCCTTAAAAAAAGAAGCTGATAAGTCAATCGAAGATTTTAATGCTCAATATGAGATAAATCCTGTGATTCTTGTAAATATTGTTTTGAAATTTTGACAGGGGGATAAGTAGATATGCCTGATAGATTTAAGTATTCAGAAGTACGTCAGAAAATAATATCTGATATACGTCTGGACCTTATTGGACCTAGAGAAGAAGAAGAGGTTTTAGAGGAAAGTCCAAAGTTTGCGTATCTTGTTGGTATGCTTGATATACAAAAAGATGAGAATGGCATTGAGGATGAACAAGAAGTCGATGCAGATATGGCATATGAGGACGGAGAAGACTATACCGCGGGTGAAGATGATGATAATGAACCAATTATGACAACTCATTTTCAGATTCCATCATCGATGGGTATAAGCTTTTATGTTGAAAATACAACAAAATCAATCTGTATTGATGTGTCTTGGGGTGACTATACAAAATCGTCAGAGAAATATAAGGACGAAGAAGGTAAGGAACATAGTAAGACAATATATACTCGAATTCCAATGCAAGAAACAGTTGAATTGGATCTTAGCGATAGCGATAGAACGAAAGAGTATAAACTAATTGCTGATTCAAATGTCCATCTTCATGTGTCAAAGATAGGATTAAAAGGTCAGTATTCATTAATTACTGTATATGTAGTGAATAAAAGAAAAAATCCAGAAAATGCGGCTGAGGGGATGATGTTTCAGGTGCATTTAAAAGCATACACGAAAGATGAATCCTATGCTTTCTTAGCTGAACATATTTGTAGAGAAATATTAGCAGAAGATGAGTTTTATTTTGAACAGAGACCTATCCTGGGAAGAGGAAGAGGTTGCGCTGCTGTATGGGATGAACCAGTGAATGGCAAATCAAAAAGTGTGGAGTCTGCATTTATACCTGAAAATGAATTTCCAGGTGTAAGCGCGGCCTTAGATGGTTTTGACGAAAACTATTTTTCTACATCATTAATGGCAAGCAAGGGTAAAAAGAAAGAGATTTTTGAAAAGCTAAATACCCTTACTGATTCATATGCCAATTGGATAGAAAAAACTTTAAAAGCAAATTCTCGAATGAATGATAGAGAGTTTGTAGATAAGATTGGTAACAATGTAATTGGAAGATGCCAAGATTCGTTGGCAAGAATGAGAGAAGGAATCCATGTGATTGAAACAGATGAAATTGCTTTTGAGGCATTCTGTTTTATGAATATGGTTATATATTATCAGAACAGCATTAAGAATTATTCTAAGAAAAATGGTGCTGATATTGATTGCAATTTTAAGGAGTTTGTAAATCCAAAGGATCCCAACAACAACTTTGGTTGGAGACCGTTCCAGATAGCTTTTATTCTTATGAATTTAGCTGGAATAGTAGATCCTAAACATAAAGATCGTGAAATAGTAGATCTTTTATATTTCCCGACAGGTGGTGGAAAAACTGAGGCATATTTAGGATTAATGGCATTTGTTATTGCGAATAGAAGATTAAGAGCTAATGACAATACCAAGTACAATCTTGATGGCGGCGTTACAGTAATGCTTCGTTATACACTTAGGTTATTAACTACACAGCAGAGAGATCGTATTACTAAAATGGTGGTTGCTGCAGAGTTAACTAGACGTAGGATGCCTGAAAAATATGGGAATGAACCTATCAGTATTGGATTCTGGGTTGGTGGAGGCGTTACTCCGAATAAATTTGATGAATTTATTGAGAAGCCAGATTATCCTTCTGCGGCAAGAAGTGCACGTAATAAAGTGTTCAAGCAGCTTTTGACATGTCCTTTTTGTGGAAAACCTCTTAAAGAAGAGAATTTTAATATTGAACCTGAGAAGAAGTCAATTGAAATATACTGCGCAGATGAGCACTGTGAATTTTATCGATACAAAGATAATAGAATACCTATTCCGGTGTATTTAGTTGACGAAGAGATATATGCAAAATGTCCAACTATCATTTTGTCTACAGTTGACAAATTTGCACGCTTACCATGGGATGTAAATACCAATGCACTTTTTGGCAGGGTAGATAGAAAATGTAGCAGAGATGGATATGTAGCAATGGGGGCTGAGCATTCAAGACATAATAAGACTGCAACATTGCCTACATCATCATTAGTGGATGTTAAACCTTTTTTACCGCCAGAATTAATTATTCAGGATGAGTTACACTTAATTACCGGACCATTGGGTACAGTCTATGGCGCATATGAAACTATTATCGAGGATATGTGTACATATGATGGTATTAAACCTAAATATGTCGTTTCAACAGCTACCATAAAGAATGCTGCTGCCCAGACTAAATGCTTGTATGGGCGAGACATGACAACTCAATTTCCACCGAATGGTTTTGAAATAGGGGATAGCTTCTTTATTAAGGAGCTTTCTATAAAGGATAATCCATTTAGAAAATATGTAGGTGTATGTGCGCCTGGACAATCAGTAAAAACAGCATTACTCAGAATTTATGCAATTATCCTTCAGTCTGCATATACATTGTCGCAAGAGGATGAATATAAAGATGTAATTGATCCATATTATTCATTAGTTGGATATTTTAACAGTATCCGTGAGCTTGGTGGTGCAGTACGTCTTTTACAAGACGATATTCCAAAGAGAATAAAGCGCATTAAGAATAAATATGGCCTTGATAAACAGAGATTTTTAAATAGAAATGTAGAGATTACGTCTCGTATGTCATCCTATCAAATTCCTGAGAAGTTGAAGCAATTAGAAACGACATGCGATTCTAAGGATTGTTTAGATACTGCTGTGGCTACAAACATGATTGCTGTTGGTATGGATGTTGATAGACTTGGACTAATGGTGGTAACTGGCCAACCCAAGCAGAATTCTGAGTACATTCAGGCTACAAGCCGTATAGGTAGAAAATATCCAGGACTTGTAGTGACACTGTACAACGCATATAGACCACGAGATTTATCTCATTATGAGAATTTCTCGGGCTATCATTCGCAGCTTTATAGGTTTGTTGAAGGAACTACGGCAACACCATTCTCAGCTAGAGCTAGAGATAGAGTTTTGCATGCAGTTGTTATTTCTGCAATTAGATTGAAATATCCAAATCTAGCAAATAATGCTGATGCATCTGCCATAGCGAGTCTTACAAAAGAGCAAGTCGAAGAGGTTAAGGCTCTTATTCTTGAAAGGCTCAATATTATTAAGCCGGCAGCAAAAGAAGATGCTAGTTATGAAATTGATCAGTTTATTGATTGGTGGAAACTAAGAGCCGCACAGGAAAAACCACTTCGATATTATGTTGTGGGAACAGAGCGATATAACAGGTTGATGAATCCGTATGACAAGCCTCATAACGATACGGAAAAACCTACTCTTCAGTCGATGAGAGAAGTCGAAAGCTCGGCAAATATGTATTACTACACGGAGGATTAAGATGGCTTTTTATGATAAGAATAAGCTGGGTGAATTACGACCTAATCAAATAATTACTACATTTGGGCCTGGATCCGTTGTAGATGCCGTAAAAGACTCAGTTACTGTACTAGATATTTCATATTGGAAGGAAAAAGGACAAAAGATTATTGATGGAAGATTAGCATCGTATCTTGGTGTTGATTGCTTTTATATGCCAAGAACGAGTTCAAATGGGGATGTACCTGTTGTCTCTTTCCCATATTGGCATGTATGCTCAAACTCAAAATGTGGCAGATTGTTTGATGCGAGAGAAAATTTTGATGTAGATAAATACATAAGATATGGTGTTACGTGCCCAGAATGTCATAGAACAGCATATCCAGCAAGATTTATAACAATGTGCGAAAATGGACATATGGCTGATTTTCCATGGAGCTGGTGGGTACATAGAGGAAATACAGACTGTAAAGGGACATTAAAAATGTTCTCAACAGGAAATACATCTACGTTGGCTGATATGTGGGTGCAGTGTAGTTGTGGAGCAAAACGCAGCATGAGTGGTGCAACTCAAAAAGATAATTTTGATGGTTTGACTTGCCCTGGACATCATCCGTTTAGGCCTAATGTAAAGAATCAAAAATGTGGTAAACAGATAATTCCATCCCAGCGAGGTGCTTCAAATGTTTATTTTGCAGTAAGTAAAAGCGCAATATCAATTCCACCATGGATTAATCCGCTTTACAATTTAATAGATGAGCATATACGTAATATTGAGTTTGCGAAGCAGGCGTTCGGTGATGAAGGTGTTTCAAAAATCTATGAGATGTACTTTGCTAACTATTCTAGGGAAGAATTTGATGAAGCGCTTACAAAACGCATGAATAATATCAAAGAATTCACTGAGATTAAGCAGATGGAATATAACGCTATAATTCATCACTCAGATCCTGCTTATCAATCGAATAAGAAGCACTTTAAGGCGGAAGAAGATGCTTTGCCTTCATATTTGCAGAAGTTTTTTAGCAAAATTGTGAGAGTGACTAGGTTACGTGAAGTTAGAGTATTATTAGGATTCACAAGAGTTGATGCACCAGATCCGGATGCTGATCCAGATAATCAACCTAATATTGTGAGTCTTAGTAAAGGAAGAAATGAGAGATGGTTACCGGCTGCTGAAGTCAACGGCGAAGGAATTTTTATTGAGTTCAATAAAGAGATGCTTTCACAGTGGTTAGAAATACCTGCTGTAAAAGATATTTCAGAGCGTTATGCCGAATCATATAAAGATTTTTGTCAGTCTAAGGGATGGACAATAACTTCTGTACGAAATGCAGTCTATGTGTTAATGCATACTTTTGCACATTTATTGATTAAGCAGATGTCTATGTCGTCAGGTTATTCTTCTTCTGCGATTAGAGAAAGAATATATTTCGGCGATAATATGGCGGGAATTTTGCTTTACACAGGAAGTGCGGATAAAGAAGGTTCCTTAGGAGGACTTGTGGAGTTAGGAAGTATTTCTCAGTTAACAGGTATTATGAGAGATGCTTTTCAAGAAGCATTAGTATGTACAAATGATCCAGAATGTATGAGTAATATGCCGGCTGGAAAGAATTCCAATGGAGCGGCATGCCATTCTTGCTGTATGGTTTCGGAAACGGCGTGTGAAAATGGTAATAGAATGCTTGATAGAGGTTTGGTAGTACCTATTCCAGGTAGAGAGGATAATGCATATTTTAGAGAGTTGGTGAATGATTTATGCCAGGTAGATCTGTAAATCCAGACATTTTGTTCAATACAATAAAGGAAGATCAGGAAAATGGAACTTCTAAGGCATCGGAAATGCTTAAACAAGCATTTCCGGGAGTTGGCGATTCCTGTGATGATTTGGCTTCATTATTTGGCCAAGCATTAATACAGGATGATTCTGACAAAATTTCGTTAGTAGTTACTGCGCCACCTTCATTTTCAATTAATGCTAGGACTACAATGAATGTTGTGAGATCAATGATTGAGGAGGCAAATAGTAGCATACTAATTACTGGGTATTCTTTATCTTCATATTTTGCTGATTTAGTGGATATTATAATACAAAAGAGTCAAAGCGGTGTATTTGTGAAGTTCTTTGTGAACGACATAGATAGTCAAGAAAGTTTTGATAAGCTGTTGCGATACAAGGGACGATTTCTAAAGATTTATAACTACAAGAAGTCTGAAGACTCAATGGCAGCTTTACATGCAAAGATGATTTCTGTTGATCAGAACAAAACGCTTATAACTTCTGCAAATCTTTCATACCATGGTCAGCAAGGGAACATAGAACTAGGAATGGTAGCTGAGTCAAAAAAAATTGCCAAACAGGTTGATGATATCTTTACTAAGTTGATTTTTGAAAAGGTATTTGAAGAAAAATAAGTGTAAAAGAAAAAAATCATAGGAGAAGAGTAAATGAAAGATGAAAATGTATACTTCCGCCCAAGAGCTAGATTGATGCTTGAATTAGGCGAGCAGTTAATTAAAAACGAAAGTGTAGCAATGCTCGAATTAATAAAAAATTCTTATGATGCATTTGCTCGAAATGTTAATGTTAGACTGGATAATATTGATGATTGTGATGCTGGATTGATAGTTATAGAGGATGATGGCATTGGAATGACAAAAGAAACAGTTGTGAATCACTGGATGGAACCAGCAACTTTCAATAAGAAAAAAATAGTTGATAATTGCAAGGAAGCTATTACTCATAATGGTGTTAAGAGAATTCCTTTAGGCGAAAAAGGAATTGGAAGATTTGGTGCGCATAAACTTGGAAATCATATTAAATTGGTTACCAGAAATGAGGATGACCAGACTAATAGAGAAGTCTATTTTGAAATAAACTGGAACGATTTTAATAATGATAAATACTTAAATGAGGTAGAAGTAAAGGTTTTTGAAAGAGAGCCGGAAGTGTTTGTAGGTGATAAACACGGTACGCGAATAGAGATTACAGAATTACGACATAACTGGCAAAAAAGAGAGTATCGAAATGTATATAAAAGTATGCTTTCATTAAACTCACCTTTTAAGACAGATGATTCGTTTAAAATTCATATTAAGTCTACACATGAGGAATGGATAAAGGATTTAAAAGACTTTGCTGATATGAAGAGTAAAGCTCTATACAGGGCGCATATTGTCCTTGAAGGAAATAAAATTGTGGAGTATACGTATAATTTTCAACCTTGGGAGGTATTACAAAAGGTTAAAGCTAGAGAAAGCCACGATTTTCAGGGGGCGGAAATTTTAGACTTAGAGAACAAGAAGAAAACAGGGGTTAATTTAGCTGCTTTTGAAATTGGAAAAGTGACAATTGATTTAAGCATTTTTGACCTTGATGGATATGTTTTGAATCTTGGCTTTCCAAATGAAAAGAACATGCTTAAGGACTATTTGAAGCAAAACGGTGGAATCTCTATATATAGAGATAATATGCGTTTAAATGAGTATGGAGAACAAAGCAATGATTGGCTCGGATTAGGTGCTAGAAGAATAAATAATCCGGCAAAAACTCTCAGTAGTAATTTAGTTGTTGGTGCTGTTTATATTGACAGATTGGATAGCAAGGATCTGATTGAGAAAACAAGCAGAGAAGGTTTTATAGAAAACGCAGCTTATAACTGCTTTGTTAAGGCTGTTTTATATGCTATTTCATGTGTTGAAAATGATCGAATGCAAGACAAAGCTGACTTGAGAGCCTTTTATTCCGGTAATTTTAAGGAACCAGTTATTGGATCGGTTAGACATCTGTCAGAAATAGTTGATAAAAAAGTTAAAGATGAAGATGTAAAAAAAGAAATAAAAAGTGCACTTAAAAACATTGAAAATGAATATGAAGAAATCAATAAGATATATGTTAAAAGTTCAAGCTTAGGACTAAACATGAGTATGGTTATTCATGAAATCGATAAGATCCTAAAGGAACTTGAAAAAAGCGCAGAAACGGAAGGTGTTTCTTCTCACATTACAGGATTGATATCCGACTTGGCAGGAAGAATATCTAGCTATTCTGAGATAATTAAGAACACAAAAATGAGATCTATAACACTTGATTCGTTGATAAATGGAACTCAAAAGATTCTTAAGTATAGACTTAAGGCTCATAACCTCAGTTTCGAGAGACAAATCAAAGATAAAGATATAGCTGTTATATGTGCTGATAGTTTAGTCCGTAGCGCGATAATGAACATTGTAGATAATTCGATTTATTGGCTGGAACGATATAAAATCCAAGATAAAAAAATATGCTTTATGGACTATTCTGAAGAACCGGGCTTTAGGGGATTATTAATAGTCGATAATGGAAAGGGATTTACGCTTCCTACGGATAAAATAACCCTTCCATTTGTTTCCAAAAAAGACGATGGAATGGGACTAGGGCTTCATCTTGTTAGTCAAATAATGGAAACAATGGGAGGTAAAGTGTTATTTCCAGATATCAATGATTTTGAAATATCAGAAGAATATAAAACAGGTGCAGCAATTGCCTTGGTTTTTAAGGAGGAAACAAAGAACTAATGACATCAAATGTATTACCACGATTTGGCAAAGTTGCAATTGTCGATAATAAGCATCAGGAGGTCGAAGTAGTAGAACAATTACTTACTGCAAATGGTATCCCTTATGTTTATTATGATTATGGCAAATTAATTAATGAAGCAGAAATAAATAAAATAGATGGAATACGTCTTGTTTTTCTGGATATTCGACTTGAGGATGGTAATGAAGAAGCAAAAAATATATATTCTGTTTTAGCATCTACAATAGAGACTATTATAGGGGTTAATAATGGTCCTTATACAATTGTCTTGTGGACAAATGAGTATCAACTTAAGGATGAAGTTGAAGAGTTTTTGATGAAAAGGCTTTCTGATGAAGATACGACAAGGCCTACGTATATTTGCGCACTCGATAAAAAAGATTTTCTTGAAAAACCAGAATCACTTTTTGGGCGAGTTAATGACGAATTAAACAAAAATAGACCGCTTGAATTCTTGATTACATTGGAAAGTATGACAATGGAGATTCCGCTGAGCTTACTAAAGATGCTTTTATATGAGACTGGAAATGGAATCGATCCTAGTAGTATTAATAAATTATTGATGTTATTAGCTTCTGTAGAGAGCACAGATGAAATTGATAATGTCAAAGCAACGAAAAACATATTATCAGTAATTGCTGATTTGGTTAAAGACCGCTATTTAGATCTAACGTCTAACAATAATCGTATAAGCGAGTTAGCTGAATATATGGATGTATTACCGACATTTGATCCTAATAATGTATCTATAGAAGTGAAGGCAAGATTAAACACTGCTTTTAATATAAATACGCATGGATCAGAAAATGAAAAATTACCAGGCAAGGTATATAAAACAAATCAAATTGATGATTTGGATTCATTTGACAAGTCTACATTTGGGAAAAAAGGTAAACAATTAGTTTTAACTAAGAAGGATAAGAAAGTTGTTGTTGTTTATGACTTAATTAAAGTCGATATTACGCCAGGATGTGATTATGCGCAAGACAAAGCATTCATTTCAACATATGCCTATGGTTACCTGATACATATTTATAAGTTTGAAGATGAAAAAGGTAATAAGGAATGGCTTGAGTGGAAGTACGCAGGAATGATAAGTGATGCTGGAGGAGTATATTTTACACCATATTTTTTGAATGGCGATGAACTATGCATGTTACTTGTTAATACAAAATGGATACGATTTGAAAAATACGAAGTAAATGAAGACAACTATTTGTTTAGATTAAATGATTCATTGACCAGTGATATTAGAAAATCAGCTTCTGATAATATAGCGCGTGTGGGTATCCCATGTGTGTAAATATAAGATATTCATTATAAATCTAGGGAGATTACTATGAAAAGAGACATGGATTTGATAAGAAAGATTATGCTCAGAATAGAAGAGGAATATACATCTACAGCTATTTTTAACTTAAAAGTTGATGGATATACCATGGAGCAAATCGCTGTTCATTGTAAGATGATGTATGAGGCAGGGTTAATATCTGACTATAAAGCACAATATGCTGGTAATTCATTATACAGTTTTGGCGTTAGCAATCTTACCTGGGAAGGGTATGAGTATTTAGATAAAATACGTGATGATAGTATTTGGAAAAAAGTAAAAGATGTAGCAAAAGATAAAGGATTACCGTTGGCAATTGATACAGTTAAACAGATTGCATCTGTGATAATTTCATCGATGACAGAGGGCGCGATAAAAGCTGTCACAGGTGTTTGAAAAACACTAAAAATGGGAACTCAAAAACCTGTCCCAATATAGGGACAGGTTTTTTGCTACCATTAGAATCATAAAAGGGGGAGTGCACGATTTTCGCGGCTGTCAGATATTTTTGATATTTTGTAGATTATTGTTACGAACAAATGTTCACAGTGATATACTTTCAAATAGGAAGTAACAGAAGCATATTGCTTCCTTTAGAAAGGAGCGGCGTATGAGACACAAATCTACAGAGCTTATGGGTACTATTAAGGCATTTGTAGAGGAATACTACAAAAAATATCGCCACTCACCGTCTACAACAGAGATTGCAGATGCGGTCGGTATTGCTAGAGGAACTGCATATAAGTACCTGGTTGCCATGAATGAGAATGGCATGATCAGATATGATGGCCAGCAGATTTCTACTGAACAGACCGAGAAGGTTCAGACAGAGTTTACAAGTGTGGCACTACTTGGTACTGTTTCCTGCGGCGTTCCTACGCTGGAGGAAGAGTATATAGAGGAATACGTGTCATTGCCTGCTTCGATGTTTGGCAAAGGAACTTTATTCTTACTTAGGGCAAAAGGCGAGTCTATGATTGAAGCCGGAATATCTCCCGGAGATCTGGTACTTGTCAGAAAGCAGTCAGAAGCCATGGATGGCGATATTGTTGTTGCCCTGGTAGCGAATGAGAACACGCTGAAGCGCTATTTTGTAGACAAAGAGAATCAGAAGATCAGACTTCATCCTGAGAATAAGACCATGAAGGACATCATTGTTTTGGACTGTAAGATTCAGGGTGTAGTCGTCAAGGTCATTAAGAACCTTGAATAATGTGCGCTAAACAGTTTAAAAGATCAGAATAGTCATTGCAGTTGATAATGGCAGTGTTGACTACACTTACGGAAAGGTCATTGTCGGGAGAATTATGTACACTCATCATATCGGTTTCTTTCCCTTTTCCGAATGAGAGATATCAACCTTGATAGTCAAAGGAGGCGTGATGTTGGTGAGTTTTGCGGAGGAAAAAACTGGGGAATGTGTGGTATGTTGCCACAGATGTGGGGCATTTCTTATGGAGTCAGCTAGTACAACTTCGTATATGGTTTGCCCGGAATGCAGTGCCCGTCTTGTTGTATGCGTGAAGAAAGGCAAGGTATCCGTATTTGATGATACTAGATCTGAGGAGGAGCTTGCTAAGAAGAGACATGCTCGATTAACCAGATATGCCGCCAAGATTAACGAAATCGTTAAATAGCTGTGGCAGTTATATCATAACAATTAAATATGGATGAGGTTATCAGGGAGATTACCGGATTGGTCGCATAGATGATGCGTTAAAAGACTTACAAATGAGTGACGCCTGGTAGCCAAGAGTTTGTGAAGAGAGTCGTCAACCTTTGGAAATGAAGTATACAGTCAATCCACTTCCGATTGAAAAAAACAACTGTCAACAGCTTCAAGTGATACAAAAGATACGTCATATGCCTGCTCCAGCACAGGCTGCTATTGCGGAAGAGAAATAATCCAATATCTGACCATAACACGAGTTTCGGGGCATGGAAGGCGAAAGCTTTTCATGCCCCGAAATGTTTAAAATGGAATATTTTTTCATTGCCCTAAATCATAATATGTTCTATAATAATATGAAAATATATATTGATTGGAGCGTATTATGGAACAAAAGAAAATCGAACCTATTCGTGATGCCAGAAAGCTTGGTAAAGCGAAGATGCTGATTCTTGGTATTCAGCATATGTTTGCCATGTTTGGCGCAACTATTCTTGTACCTATTCTGGTATCAGGATATTTTCAGGCTGCCTGTGGTGAGGAACTTACCAGAGGTCTGTCTGTATCAGTAACACTTTTCTGTGCAGGTTTTGGTACATTGATATTCCACCTGTGTACCAAATTCAAAGTACCTGCATTCTTAGGATCTTCCTTTGCATTTCTTGGTGGATTCTACACGGTAGCTAATCTTGACAGTGGTATGTATGCTGGAATGTCAGCTAATGATAAAGCTGCTTATGCATGTGGTGGTATATTTGTTGCCGGAATGCTTTACTTTGTACTTGCACTTATAATTAAGCTTGTTGGAGTCAACAGAGTTATGAAATTCCTTCCACCTGTAGTTACAGGACCTATCATTATATGTATTGGTCTTTCACTTGCAGGTTCAGCTATTACAAATGCTTCAACTAACTGGTTACTTGCATTTGTTGCACTTGCTGTAATTATTATATTCAATATATGGGGCAAGGGACTTTTCAAGATTATTCCTATTCTTATGGGCGTAGTAATTTCATATGTATTTGCACTTATTCTTAATGCATGCGGAGTACATAATCCTGATGGTTCAGCAATACTTAATTTCTCATCAATTGCATCTGCTTCATGGGTTGGAATTCCAAAGTTCCAGTTTATGAAGTTTGATGTAACAGCAATCCTTGTAATGGCACCTATTGCTATTGCAACAATGATGGAACATATCGGAGATATGTCAGCTATTTCGGCTACAGTTGAAGAAAACTACTTAGCAGATCCAGGTCTTCACAGAACACTTATCGGTGATGGTGTTGCAACAGCATTTGCAGGTGCAATTGGAGGTCCGGCTAATACTACATATGGTGAGAACACAGGAGTTCTTGAACTTTCTAAGGTATATGACCCAAGAGTAATCAGAATTGCAGCAGTATTTGCAATTATACTTTCATTCATACCTAAGTTTTCATCAGTTATATCAACTATGCCAACAGCAATTATCGGTGGTATATCATTCATGCTTTATGGTATGATTTCAGCTATCGGTGTAAGAAATGTTGTTGAGAACAAGGTTGACCTTACTAAGTCAAGAAACCTTATTATTGCGGGTGTTATATTTGTATGTGGTTTAGGCTTCGGTGGTGGACTTACATTTACAATCGGTGGAACATCTATAACACTTACAGCACTTGCAATCGCTGCTATAGCAGGTATTCTTCTTAATGCTATATTACCTGGTAATGATTATGAATTCGGTAAGAATCCAGCAGGTGACAGCAGCCGTGGAGTTTATGTTATGAACACAGACTCTGAAAAAGAAGAATCAGAAGATAATAAGTAAATAACAATAAAATTTGGAGGTACTTAATAATGATGGATTTTGAGAATGAGAAGAATATAACTATATTTACACATCCACTTATCCAGCATAAGATTTCAATTCTTAGAGATAAGAAAACAGGAACTAATGAATTTAGAAAGCTCGTTGAAGAAATAGCTATGCTTGAAGGTTTTGAGGCATTATCAGATCTTCCAACAGAAGATGTTGAGATTGAGACACCTATTGAGACTTGTATGACACCTATGATTTCAGGACGTAAGCTTGCAATTGTTCCTATTTTAAGGGCAGGTCTTGGCATGGTTCCTGGTGTACTTTCACTTGTACCAACAGCTAAGGTTGGACATATTGGAATGTATCGTAATGAAGAGACACATGAGCCTGTACCATATTACTGCAAGCTTCCACATCCAATAGAGGAAAGAACTATTGTTGTAACAGATCCAATGCTTGCAACAGGTGGTTCGGCAGTTGATGCAATTGACCAGATAAAGAAGGTTGGCGGAAAGCAGATTAAGTTCATGTGTATCATAGCCGCCCCAGAGGGAGTTGAAAAGCTTCATAAGGCGCATCCAGATGTTCAGATATACATTGGACATCTTGACAGAGAGCTTAACGCAGATGCTTATATTTGCCCAGGACTTGGGGATGCCGGAGACCGAATCTTCGGAACTAAGTAAATAATTATGGGCATGTAATTGCTTTGCGTTAAGAGATATGATAGTGTGTAAAATGCGGCTCCCAACGGGAGCCGTTTTTGTAACTTATATTATTTAATTAAGGAGATTTCGATGAGCAAGGAGGAAAACAGAAAGAATTTTTTTAAATATGTATCGCAGAATATTCTCGGAATGATAGGGTTTTCATGCTACGTTCTTGCTGACTCGTATTTTATATCTATAGCAAAGGGAGCAGACGGACTTACAGCATTAAATCTTGTTATGCCATTATATAGTATAATATTCTCAATTGGTGAGATGATTGGTGTTGGTTCAGCTATAAGGTATGCAATCAGTAAGATTAAAAAAGATGCAGATGCAGATGATTATTTCTGGAATGCATTAATATGGTGTATATTGTCAAGCATGCTATTCGTTTTTGCCGGAATATTCTTTTCGGCAGATATCATGCGTGTTCTAGGAGCTGATGAACATATTGTGGCAGTTGGGAATAATTATACTAAGATATTCATGTGTTTTGCACCGATGTTTATGTGTAACTATGTGACTAATGCATTTGTGAGAAATGACGGAGCCCCGGGAATTGCCATGAGTGCAACACTTTTTAGCAGTCTGTTTAATATAGTGTTTGACTATATTCTCATGTTCCCGATGAATCTGGGAATGGAAGGTGCAGCACTGGCAACAGCTTTGTCGCCGATTATAGGTATGGGAATATGCAGCATACATTTCTTCTCTAAGAAAAGCAGTGTCAGGCTTGTTGTGTGTAAGCCTTCAGTAAGAAAACTTGTGGCAGGAAGCCAGCTTGGTGTATCGGCATTTGTAGGAGAGATGTCGTCAGCGGTCATTACACTTGCTTTTAATTTCGTAATACTTAAACTGGCTGGTAATGTCGGAGTAGCTGCATACGGAGTTGTGGCTAATATTGCAATTGTTACAACTGCGGTATTTAATGGTGTTGCACAGGGAAGTCAGCCACTTATAAGCAGTTGTTTTGGCAGGGGAGACAAGGATGGATGTACACAGTTAAAACGAATGGGATATACAACAGCATTTGTACTTGCAGCGGTTATGTATAGTATATTGTTTATATTTGCAGGACAGTTTGTCGCAGTGTTTAACAGTGAAGGTTCAGAAATGTTAAGGCTTTACGCAACAGAAGGCGTTAAGTTATATTTTATTGGAATATTCTTTGCGGGAATTAATATTGTAGGTGGCGGTGCATTCAGTGCAACAGAGGATGCGTTTAAAGCGGCAGTTGTTTCTGTGGCAAGAGGATTTGTGCTGATTTTAGGTGCAGTTTTTGTAATGTCAGCACTTTTTGGAATGACAGGAGTATGGCTTGCGTATGCTGTTGCTGAGGGAATAACAACATTTATAATGCTTGTAATGGTGCTAAGAGTGTGATAGAATATTTGCGGACAAAATTATCCCAGAGATTGGGAAAATATGAAAGGAGTCTATATAATTATGAGCAATATTGCAGACAAATTTGAAGAACTTGGAGTAATTCCAGTAGTAGTATTGAATGATGCTAAAGATGCACTTCCATTAGCTAAGGCTTTAGTTGATGGTGGTCTTCCTTGTGCAGAGGTTACATTCCGTACAGCAGCAGCTGAGGAATCTATCCGTCTTATGCATGAAGCATATCCAGATATGGTACTTGCAGCAGGTACAGTACTTACAACAGAGCAGGTTGACAGAGCTGTAGCAGCTGGTGCTTCAGTTATCGTAAGCCCAGGATTTGATCCAGAAATCGTTGATTACTGTATTTCTAAGAACATTCCTGTTATGCCAGGTATCGTTACACCTTCAGAGCTTGCACAGGCTGTTAAGAGAGGCCTTACAAGAGTTAAATTCTTCCCAGCTACAGCTGCAGGTGGAATTAAGATGATCAAGGCTATGTGCGCAGCTTACACTAATGTAAGAATCATGCCTACAGGTGGTATCAACACAGCTAACCTTGAGGAATTCTTATCATGCGATAAGATCTTCTGCTGTGGTGGTTCATGGATGGTTAAGGGTGATATGATTAAGGCAGGAGAATTTGACAAGATTAAGGATATGACAGCAGAGGCTGTTGCTCTTGTTAAGAAGATCCGTGGCTAATCACCAGTGATTGTTAATAGCAAAGATACATATAAACCCCGTATTCTGTTTTGCAGGATACGGGGTTTTGTACGTATATTATGTTTTTTAGTGAATTACAGATTAGAAAAAATATTCTCAATTTCTTCATGCGGAAGTACAAGAGCAAATCTTACATGACCTTCGCCAAGGCTTCCGAAGCTGCTTCCTGGTGTACATAAAACACCAGTCTTATTAAGAAGTTCCATAACATAATCAGCTGAACTGGTATAACCCTCAGGAATGGCAGCCCATACAAACATTGTGCCTTTAACATCAGCAGGTTTAAGTCCAAGCTTCTTAATTCCAGCTACGAGAGCATTTCTTCTTAACTCATATTCGGCACGGTTGTCAGCGACATATCCTTGCGGACCGTTAAGTGCAGCAACAGCAGCTTTCTGATATATAAAACTTGTTCCATAGTCGAATTGTGAGCGGACAGTTTTGAATTTGCTTACGATTTCACGGTTTCCGATAAGGAATGAAAGGCGCAGGCCGGTAAGGTTATAAGTCTTAGAAAGAGAGTTGAATTCAACTCCGACTTCCATAGCACCTTCGTGGCTTAAGAAAGAGCCGCCAATTTGTCCGTCATATATAATCTCAGAATATGCGTTGTCGTGAATAATAATGATGTTATATTTCTTAGCAAATGCGATGAGCTTATCATAGAATTCATCAGGTGCAGTAGCACATACAGGGTTCAATGGATAAGACACAACCATCATTTTGGCTCTTTTTGCAGTGTCTTCATCAATAGAATCAAAATCTATAAGATAATCATTCTCTGGAAGAAGATTGTAATAAGCAATCTGTGCATCGCACAGGAATGGTCCAATCTCAAATATAGGATATCCCGGATTAGGAACTAAGCATAAATCTCCCGGATTGCATAAAGCAAGGGCAATATGAGCCATACCTTCCTGAGTTCCGAATACAGAGGTGACTTCATCAGGTGTGATAACGGTGTTGTAACGGCGTTTGTACCATTTGCATACAGCGTCAAGCAATTCATCAGTATCACCAAGTGAGTACTTGTAATTCTCAGGGTCAAGTGCTGCCTCTGAAACAACCTTCATAACAGATTCATCAGGTTTGAAATCAGGAGTTCCTACAGTAAAGTTATATACCGGCTTTCCCTGTGCAAGTCTGTCATTCTTTTTCTGATTAAGTATATTAAAAATGTTGCTGCCAAAGCGGTCAGCTCTCTTAGAAAATTCAATATTCATATGTATACTCCATTTCTTTAAATGCGTATCTGCATGCATTTTATTCAGACCCGAAATATAGAAAAATTTCAAGCCTATCGAATAAGATACTAGCATAATTAACAAAAGTCAATTTTAAGGTGTATTTTTTGGTGAAAATGTGATAGTTTTATATATGTAAGTAGAAATAAATAAGATATGGCGGTCTGCAAATGTTACATACAGGAACATTAAACGGTAGAATGCAGACAGAAAGGAAAGGTAGAAGATATGTCAGTACAGGATTATCTTAGTGCAGTAAAGATTGGTAAAAAAGAATATCATGCGTGTGTAAATAAGGGTACGTACCCATATCTTCCGGTTTTGGAGGATATTATTGATGAAAACAGTATTGACAGAGAAGTTAGTCTTGGAAGTGACCAGATTCCGTTAAGACTTGTGGTTGGAACATGTACAGCAGGTAGAACTACTGCATTTGCAGACAACTTCATGCCTATACTTGACTGGGGAACAGAATTTTCAGCAAAGTGGGCTTCGCTTAGCGACAGTCAGGTGAATGAAGGAATAAGAGACGATATTAAAGTATATGAGTACATGAATAAGTTCTATGTGCTTGAAGGTAATAAAAGAGTCAGTGTACTTAAATATTTTAAGGCGGTGACAGTAAGTGCACAGGTTATAAGAAAGATACCTAAATACAGTGATGATCCTGATGTTAAGATATATTATGAATTCATGGATTTTTATAAATCTACCAAGTTAAACGATATATATTTCAGTAAAGAGGGCAGTTTTACAACTCTTATGGAGCTGGTTGGAATTACACCAGGAGAACCAATGGATGAGGATGATAAGAAAGACCTTGTTTCGTGCTATCTTAATTTCAGGCTTGCTTATGAATCAAGAGGAGGGGATAAGTTTGATTTCCCAACAGGAGATTCATTTTTACGCTTCATTCATATTCACGGATATGATGCTGTTAAGAAGATGACTAAGTCTGAAATGGCAAAGAATGTCGCCAAGACATGGGCTGAATTCGAGCTTCTTGATGACAACAGCGAAGTGGAACTTAAGATGACGCCGGCAGCAGCACCTAAGAAGAATATATTAAGCTATCTGCTTCCAATGGGTGGAGGAGTTAAGAAGCTTAAGGTTGGATTTGTGTATGAAAAGACACCGCAGGATTCAGAGTGGTGTTATACACATGAGCTTGGAAGACAGTATATTGATGATACATTTGGTGACCAGATAGAAACATATGTTGAGGAGAATGTGATACCGGAGCAGAATGATGAGGCGGCAATTAACAGACTTATAGAGAAAGGATGTGACCTTATATTCGTGACATCTTCGGCGATGAATATGGCTGGACTTAAAGCTGCAATAGCACATCCGTCAGTAAAGATTCTTGATTGTTCTCTTAACATTTCACATAAATATATCAGGTCATATTATGCAAGAATGTTTGAAGCAAAGTTTATAACAGGGATTATTGCAGGTTCACTGGCTGATGACGATAATGTTGGTTATATAGCTGATAATCCGGTTTATGGGGCATGTGCGAATATAAATGCATTTGCATTGGGAGTAAAGTTTGTTAATCCAAGAGCCAAGGTTTACCTTGAATGGAACAGTATTAAGGATAATGATTCAGAGGAAAATCTTGCTAAGAAGAATATAAGCATTATTTCTAATCAGGATATGATTACTCCGGGCAAGAGTAAGAGAAAGTTCGGGTTGTATAAAGCGAGTGATTCGGATAAGCACCTGGCTATGCCTGTATGGCACTGGGGAGTTTTTTATGAAAAGCTTATACAGAGCATTATGAGTGGTTCATGGAGTAAGGATGAGGACGGCGATAATGTAAAAGCACTTAATTACTGGTGGGGAATGTCGGCAGGAGTTGTTGATCTTATATATTCAGAGAGTCTGCCATCAGCAACTAAGAGACTTGTAAAGCTCTTTGAGAAAGAACTTAAGGAAGCAAGGTTCAGAGTGTTTGAGGGTGAATTAAAAGATCAGCAGGGTAATATAAGGGTTGAAGAAGGGAAGCTTATTGATCCGGAACATATAATTACTATGGACTGGCTGCTTGATAATGTGGTTGGCAGACTGCCTCGGTATGATGAACTTACAGATAATGCTAAATTAAAAATGGCACTTCAGGGTGTTGTCAAAGAAGAAGAATAGAAAGCATGCTGCCTGCAGTGGTGGCTGGGGAATTATTAATGAAAATACTTGTGTTAGCTGATGTTGAATCAAAGTACTTATGGGATTATTTCGAAAAGGAAAAATTGGAAGGTATAGATCTTATACTTTCAGCAGGGGATTTAAAGCCCCAGTATCTGTCGTTTCTTGCATCATTTTCAAAAGTACCTGTTCTTTATGTGCATGGAAATCATGATGACTGTTATGATATACAGCCACCGGATGGATGCATTGATATAGAGAATAAGATATATGTGTATAAAGGTGTCCGTATTATGGGACTTGGTGGTTCTATACGCTATAAGAAGGGAAAGAACCAGTATACACAGAAAGAGATGAACCACAGAATTAATAAAATGTGGCTTTCAATAAAGAAGAACAGGGGTTTTGATATACTGCTTACACATTCACCGGCAGCGGGAATAGGTGACGGACCTGACGAACCGCATAAGGGTTTTGAGGGCTTTAATTATCTGTTGGAAAAATATAAGCCTAAGTATTTTATCCATGGTCATATCCATAGGAGCTACCAGATGAAGTTTAAGCAGGAATATGAGTATAATGAGAATACTAAGATAATTAATGGGTATGAGAGATATATATTTGAATATCCGGATGTTTAATCTGCACCGTGGCATATTAGCTTACCAGCAAATGTGCTACGGTGTTTTACATATTTTTGACATATTTTCACATGAAATACATAAAAATTATGAATATGGTACCTATTTCCTACTTAACATACATGTACTTTTTGAGTAAAAATTGCTAATATAACGACATAAACCCTTGCTGGTTAAAGCAAAATGCACAAAAAAATGTATTGAGGAGGAAAAGCAAAACATGAAAGCTATTATTAGCAAAGCAGCCCGTAGAAAATGGGCATGGGTACTTGCATTGGTTATGATTGTGAGTATCGTGATTCCTACATCACTTCTTACAGCGAAGGCGGATGTTGGAACAGTTAAATTTATTGATGGTGTGGCAGGATGGTTAGAGTCAGCATATGCACAGTGGGCCATTGATAATCAGGCAGAAGGATATACAGCATATATCAAGAAAGCCAGCCAGTCAGATTCTGCTTATGCAAGAATCGACAATGAACTTATCAGAAAGTATAAGAACTACTACAGGGTTGATGCAGTAGGACTTGCGGCAGGTGACTATGTTATTAAGGTAGTTCCTGTAAAGAACGGAAAGGAAGTTACTGACAAAGCACAGGTTACTAAGACACTCAATGTAAGTTCTTATGACAGATCCGGATTTGCATTTTCATCTGAATCAAAATATAAAACAGGTTCAGGTGCTTACAATGAGAATGGAACACTTAAGAAAGATGCAATTGTTCTTTATGTTACTAACGATAATGCAAAGACAATTAAGGCATCAGTAAAAGAGGCAAAGGGAGAGAAGGAATATACAGGTCTTCAGACAATAATTGATGCATATACAAAGAGTGCTAGCAAGGGGATAGAAACAAGAGCACTTGATGTTCGTGTAATCGGATGTGTTACAGATGCTGCAATGGATAAGTTTTCAAGTTCATCTGAGGGAGTACAGATTAAAGGAGCTAGTGCTTATTCAAATCTTAATATGACAATAGAGGGTATCGGAGATGATGCAACAATCAATGGATTCGGTTTCCTCTTAAGAAATGCAGGAAATGTTGAGATGAGAAATTTCTCAATTATTAATTTCATGGATGATGGTATTTCTCTCGATACAGCAAACTGCAATGTATGGATTCACAATGTTGATCTGTACTATGGTAAAGCAGGTGGGGATGCTGACCAGGCAAAGGGTGACGGTTCAATTGACATTAAAGGTAATTCACAGTATATAACAGTTTCATATGTACATTTTTATGACTCAGGTAAGTGCTCATTATGTGGAATGAAGAGTGAGTCTGGTCCTAACTATATTACATATCATCATAACTGGTTTGATCATTCTGATTCAAGACATGCAAGAGTAAGAACAATGTCAGTGCATATGTATAACAACTACTATGATGGCAATGCAAAGTATGGTGCTGGTTCAACAATGGGTTCTTCATTATTCATACAGAATAACTATTTTAGAAACTGTAAGAATCCAATGCTTTCATCTAATCAGGGAACAGATGCACTTGGTGAGGGTACATTCTCAGGTGAGAACGGTGGTATCATTAAAGCATATGGAAATGTTATCGTAGGTGCACAGAAGATTATCTATGCAAATGCTGTTTCAGAAACAGGTGATTCTGCAAATGCGGCATCATTTGATGCATACCTTGCAAAGTCAGCAGATGAGAAAGTTCCATCTTCATATAAGACTGTAGCAGGTGCAACATTTTATGATAACTTTGATACAACTAAGGATCTCGGAGTTAAATCAGGAAGTCTTAATAATGCAGAAGATGTACCTTCAGTAGTAACATCTGCAAAGGGAGCAGGAAGCCTTGGTGGTGGAGTGATTTCATGGACATTCTCTGATAAAGATGATTCTGTATATGCCATAGATAAGGAATTAAAGGCAACAGTTACTAATTACAAGAATACAGACCTTGTTTCTGTAGGTGGTACTAATGCGAAGATTGTTTCACCAGATCCAACAACAGAAGAGACTAAGGCAACAGAGAGTACAACAAAAGCTACACAGGCAACAACAAAGGCAACACAGGCAACAACAAAGGCAACACAGGCAACAACTAAATCAACAGAGAGCGCAACAAAGGCAACTGAAAAGGAAACAGCGGGTTCAGATGCAACAACATCATATGATAAGACAAGTCTTTCTTATTCAGGTGCGTATACAGATATCAGTAAGAAGAAAGATGCAGATTTCAAGAATGCAAAGTATGTATCATCTTCAAATGAAATTCTTAATGCAATCAGTTCAGCTAAGGCTGGTGATGTAATTATTGTAAAAGAGGGAACATATAAGTTCTCTGATACAATTGTAATTAATAATGCCATGAATGGAAAATCAGGCTCTTATATTATTGTAAAGGCTGAAAGTGGCAAGGAAGTTAAGTTTGATTTCTCAGCACAGAAGCTTGACGGAGCTAACAGAGGTGTAGTTGTAGATGGAGATTACTGGTATTTCCAGGGAATTAATTTCTATGGTGCTGGAGATAACGGAGTATTACTTGCTGGTAATAACAACATTTTTGAAAAATGTGTATTTGAAGCAAACAGAGATTCAGGACTCCAGATTTCAAGATATGACACAACAGCTGCTACTAAAGATTTATGGCCATCAAATAACCTGATTATCAACTGTACATCACATGATAACTGTGATTTCCCTGACCAGGGCGGTACAGGTGAGAATGCAGATGGATTTGCTGCAAAGCTTACATGTGGTGAAGGTAATGTATTTGACGGATGCATATCATACAGCAACTCAGATGATGGATGGGATTTATTTGCAAAGAGTGCAACAGGTCCTATAGGTGTAATTACAATAAGAAATTGCGTTGCATTTAACAACGGAACATTATCTAATGGTGTTCATTATGCTAATGGAGATATGAATGGATTTAAGCTTGGTGGTTCAGGTGTTGGAACTCCACATAATGTAATGAATTGTTTGTCATTTGATAATGGTGCAACAGGATTTACAGATAATAATAACCCAACAGGTCTTACAATTGTAAATGTTACAGCATGGGGCAACGGAAAGTATGCTAAGAAGGGTAACTTCTTATGTTACAGAACATCAAGTGCAGCAATATTTAAGGGACTTGTATCAGCAAGTGCAATTGATTCAGATAAGTTTACTGGTAAAATGGCTGATTCAATATATTACAACTCAGGTAAGTATTATAATCTTTCAGGTTCTTTGTTTACTTCTTTAGTAAGTGGAGATAAGAAGGGAACTGTTGTGACTGACCCTGCTAAGACAGCTGGAATGTTTAAGAACACTGTTAATGCAATCGATATGAGCAAAAATATAGATAAACAGCTTAGAAATTCTGATGGAACTGTTAATATGAACGGTCTCTATGAGACAATAGGAAGTTATGCTTCAATGGGAGCAAGATTCAATGTTGCTAATCAGATGATTAGTGTATCTTCAAAGAATTCATCATCTGAGGTAACTAAGCCAGAAGAGACAACAAAGGCTCAGGAAACAACTAAGGCGACAGAGGTAGCAACAAAGGAGACACAGGCTCCAACTAAAGCGACAGAGGCAGCAACAAAGGAGACACAGGCTCCAACTAAAGCGACAGAGGCAACAACAAAGGAGACACAGGCTCCAACAAAAGCAACAGAAGCATCTTCAGTATCAACAAAGGGTGAAAAATTAATTCTTAATGCTAATGATGTTTCAACAGGAAAGATTAAGAGTTCAACTGTAGTTGATGGTCTTAAGATTGTTGCAACAAGCAAAAAGACTGTAACAGCTGATAAGAGTGATAAGGATTACAAGAATATCAGCTTTACAAAGAGAATCAAGCTTGGCGGTGCAGGAAGCAAATCTGCAAGAGCAATTGCATTTAAGACAGCAGGTGAATCTAAGGTAAAGATATATGCAACAAGCTCAGATACAGATACAAGCAGACTTATTAAGATTATTGATAAGAACGGTAATGATGTAACAAGTACAGCTAAGATACCTGGTTCTTCACTTAAGTCAGTGTCATTCAGATTAGATGAGGCAGGTGAATATTATATTGTATCAGAATCTGGTGGAGTTAATATTTATTATGTAGAAGTATCTAATGGTATAGCGTATTAATATTTTGTATATTTCCCCGCACATAGTGCGGGGATTTTTTTGTAAAAACATTTTATGGTAAAATATACACAAAGACTTGACCTTGACATAGGTTCATAGTTTACAATTTGAACAAATAAAAGAAAGGAATGGTCTTTGTTATGAAAAACAAAAATAGAAGACGAATCAGTTGTCTGCTTAGTGCAGTTCTTTTGCTTGTTATGAGTTTTGGTTTTGGCACATTTGCAGGAGCTGAGGAATCAGATTCATCAAAGCCTGTTGTCTGGATTGTGGGAGATTCGACAGTCAGTGCTTTCACAGACAATTATTATTATCCTAGATATGGATGGGGAACACAGATCGATAAGTATCTGGATGGAACTTTTGAGGTAAAGAATATTGCTTTATCAGGAAGAAGTTCAACAAGCTATACAGCGGATAAGGAGTATGGTGAGCTTATAGCTGGAATGAAAAAGGGAGATTTTCTTCTTGTTGGTTTCGGCCACAATGATGAAAAAGCGGAGAGCGGAAGATATACTAACCCTAATGGAGATTATAAAACAGCAGGCTCATTTGCTAATTCTTTATATGAGAATTATATAAAGCCGGCACAGGCAGCAGGAACAACTGTTGTTTTATGTACACCGATTGTAAGAAGAACTGCTGATGGCAACTGGTCTGACAGCCAGCTTCATGTTACAGCTGCTTCAGGAGAGTTTGAAGGAGGAAGTTATCCACAGGCAATCATTAATCTTGGAAAAGATCTTAATGTTCCAGTGGTTGATATGACTTCTCTTACTAAGAAATTATACGATTCATTAGGAGCATCCGAGACAGTTAATTTACATGCATGGACATCATCAAAGCCAGAAAGTGTAGACAATACGCATACTAATATCTGGGGCGGAACATATAATGCATATCTTGTTACTAAGACAATTAAGGAACTTAATGTAGCTGGACTTGCAGAGCATATTATTGATGCTAAAGCACCAACTAAGAGTGATGTTTTAAAGTCTAATCCTGATTATAAAGAGTCAGAATATTCAAATGATTTAAAAGACAGTGAATTATGGGCTAATGCAGGAATCTTTAAGGGAACTGTATTTGGAAATGTTGGCGGCAATGACAAGATAGCATCTAAATTCAAGCTTGAGAGTCTTGATAATGGTAATATCAATATTGCTGTTAACGGAGCAGGAAAGATAGCAAGTACTGCTGATGGAATTGCTATGTATTATTACAGAGTTCCAGCAAACAGTAATTTTACAATTACAGCAAAGGCGACTGTGAACAGTTTTACATCTAATGATCAGGTATCATTTGGTCTTATGGCAAGAGATGATATGTATGTTGATCAGAATAATAATAATACTTTAGGTGACTATGTTGCAGCTGGTCCACTTAAGCTTACTAAGAAAGGTTCTGTATGGAACTGTTTTGCAAGAAAGAGTGGCGCTCTTACACAGGGAGGAACATGTGCTAATGAGATTAAGGCTGGTGAGACATATAACCTTAAAATCGAAAGTAATACAGATGGTTATGCATGTACATTTGGTAATGAAGAAACTATTACAGGTGGTTTTGATTTTAAATTAACTTCTGTAGATTCAGAATATGTATATGTTGGAATGTATGTTGCAAGAAGTGCTGATGTGACATTTTCAGATGTTAAGCTTGTTGTTGATGGTAAGGAGATTACATCTGCAGGGGAACCAGAAAATCCGACACCAGGTGAACCGGAGAATCCAACACCAGGTGAACCAGAAAATCCAACACCAGGTGAACCGGAGAATCCAACACCAGGCGAACCAGAGAATCCAACACCAGTAGAACCAGCACCAGAGCAGCCTGCTAAACCAGAGACACCGGCAGATCAGCCAGCTACAGATCCAGTGGTATCAGACAATAATGGTGTTGAGACAGGTGATTCATACCATATGGTATGGTATATTGCTGCAATGACATTAACAGCAGGAATTGCATGTGTTGAATTAAAGAGAAAGAAGACATTCGATAAATAAGTTTATAAGAATTTACTTCTCCTAATATTTCCAGAAAAAGCTTCCGGTTAACTGCCGGGGCTTTTTCATTTTTACATTAAAAAATATATTTTTATTAAGAAAAATCTTAAAATATTTAAAAATGGCTTGCATTATCCTATAGGCTGTGATATATTTTCTTAGACACAAAAACAAATGTCCGTCACAGAAAGACAGAACAGAGGGAAGTGTCTTTTAGATTTTACATATTGAAGGAGTTAAAAATGAGCGATAAGTTAAGAGTTGGTATCCTTGGCGGTACAGGTATGGTAGGACAGAGATTTATAACATTACTTGAGAATCATCCTTGGTTTGAGGTTGTTTTAGTAGCAGCTTCAGGACGTTCAGCAGGAAAGCTTTATGAAGATGCTGTTGAAGGACGCTGGAAGATGCAGACACCAATGCCAGAGTTCGTTAAGAAGATGACTGTATATGATATGGATAAGGATTTTGATGAAATTGTTTCTAAGGTAGATTTCGTATTCTGTGCAGTTAATATGCCTAAGGACCAGATTAAGGCTATAGAGGAAAGATATGCTAAGGCAGAAGTTCCAGTTGTTTCTAATAACAGTGCTAATCGTTGGACACCAGATGTTCCTATGGTTGTTCCAGAAATCAACCCAGAGCATCTTGAAGTTATTAAATATCAGAGAGAAAGACTTGGTACTAAGAGAGGATTTATCTGTGTTAAGCCTAACTGTTCAATCCAGAGCTACACACCTGCTCTTAATGCATTAAAGGAATTCGGACCAAAGCTTGTTGTTGCAACAACATATCAGGCAATCTCAGGTGCTGGTAAGACATTTGAACAGTGGCCAGAGATGGTTGAGAATATCATCCCTTATATTGGTGGCGAGGAAGAAAAGTCTGAGAAAGAGCCTTTAAGATTATGGGGTAAGATTGAGGATGGAAAGATTGTTCCTGCAAGTGATCCGGTTATCACATGTCAGTGTATCAGAGTTCCGGTTCTTGATGGACATACAGCAGCTGTATTTGTTAACTTTGAGAAGAAGCCAACTAAGGAACAGATTATTGAAAAGTGGAGAAGCTTCAAGGGAGTTCCACAGGAACTTAATCTTCCAAGTGCTCCAAAGCATTTCATCCAGTATCTTGAAGAAGATGACCGTCCACAGGTTAAGCTTGATGTAAATTATGAGAACGGAATGGGTGTTTCACTTGGCCGTTTAAGAGAAGACAGTGTGTTTGATTATAAGTTTGTTGGCCTTTCACACAACACATTAAGAGGTGCAGCAGGTGGAGCTGTCCTTATTGCAGAGCTTCTTAAGGCACAGGGTTATATCACTCCTAAGGATGCAGAATAATTAAATTCTAATACACATACCAGAAAAGAGATGTCAGAGATGGCATCTCTTTTTACTTGCTTAAAAACCTATTATGATATAAAATTATGAAACGACTTAAAGAGTAAAGAGGGGACATTTACATTGAAGGAAAATTATTTTTATGCAATGCTGTCGAGAATGAAATATATTAACAGATGGGGACTTATGCAGAATACGCGTCATGAGAATCTGTGCGAGCATAGTCTTGAAGTGGCATTCATAGCACATGCATTGGGAATTATCAACAATGAGATATATGGTGGGAATATTAATGCTGAAAGGCTTGCAATTCTTGGAATGTATCATGATGTTACAGAGATAATTACGGGTGATCTTCCGACTCCTGTAAAGTATTACAATCCGGTTATAAGAAATGCTTATAAGGAAGTAGAGCATGTTGCAGAGGAGCAGATGCTCTCAGGTCTGTCATCTGATATAAGAGCACATTATAAGGGTGTGTTATCAGAGACAGAAGAGGAAGAAGAACTCTGGAAATATGTAAAGGCGGCTGATAAGATGTCAGCTTATATCAAATGTCTTGAGGAAAAGAAGTCTGGTAATATGGATTTTGCTGATGCGGAAAAGACAATATATCAGGCTATTGTTGATATGAATATTCCGGAAGCAGATTATTTTATAAAAGAATATATACCAGCTTATATGGGAACTCTTGATGCTTCAGGAGAATAATAATTGTGTAATAGACACAGAAATGAGGAATATAATGGGAAAATCCGTATATATCGCGGAAAAACCAAGCGTGGCGCAGGAGTTTGCCAAGGCACTGCATGTGAACTTCACAAGAAAAGACGGATATCTTGAGGGTGGAGACCATATTGTGACATGGTGTGTAGGACATCTGGTAACTATGAGCTACCCGGATGCATATGATCCTAATCTGAAAAGATGGAGCTTTGACACCTTGCCATTCATACCAAAGGAATTCAAGTATGAGGTTATACCTGCAGTTGCGAAACAGTTTAATATAGTTAAAGACATTCTTACAAGGGATGATGTTGAATATATATATGTGTGTACCGATTCAGGACGAGAGGGAGAATATATATACAGGCTTGTGAGGCAGGAGGCAGGCGTTAAGGGAAAGAAAGAGCGCCGTGTGTGGATTGATTCGCAGACCGAGGAAGAGATTCTTAAAGGAATTAATACGGCTAAAGATATATCTGAATATGATAATCTGAGTGATTCAGCGTATCTTCGTGCGAAGGAAGATTATCTTATGGGAATTAATTTCTCAAGAGTTCTTACATTGAAATATGGACGCAATATTGCTAATTACCTGCACCTTGACAGGGCAGTTGTATCTGTCGGAAGGGTTATGACATGTGTTCTTGGAATGGTAGTAAGAAGAGAACGGGAGATAAGAAGCTTTGTAAAGACACCGTTCTACAGAGTTATTGGACAGGCACAGGCTGACAATTCAACATTTGATGCAGAATGGCGTGTAAGTGATAAAAGTATGTATGCCGGTACGCCATATTTATATAAGGATAATGGTTTTAAGGACAGGGAAAAGGCTGAGGAACTGGTTAAGTTCTTATCTGATCCACTGCCGGCACAGGGAGTAGTTGATTCTATTGAGAGAAAGAAAGAAACCAAGAATCCACCGCTTCTGTACAATCTTGCCGAGATTCAGAACGAATGCAGCAAGCTGTTTAAGATAAGCCCTGATGAGACCCTTAATATTATTCAGGAGCTGTATGAAAAGAAACTGGTTACTTATCCAAGAACTGATGCGAGAGTGTTATCAACAGCGGTAAGTAAGGAAATACATAAGAATATAGGCGGACTTAGGAATTTTCCTCCTGTGAAGGAGATAGCAGAGCATATATTACAGAATAATATGCAGAAGGGAATTGAAAAGACAAGATACTGCAATGATAAAGCAATAACAGACCATTATGCGATTATTCCGACAGGACAGGGGTTTAATAATTTAAAGAACTTGTCAGTTACAGCTGCGAGAACCTATGAGATAATTGTAAGAAGATTCTTAAGTATATTCTATCCACCGGCTATTTATCAGAAGGTAAGTATTACCAGTGATGTAAAGAATGAAAAGCTGTATGCTTCATTTAAAGTGCTTGTAGATGAAGGGTATCTTAGCGTAGCTAAGAACTCATTTGCAAAGGCGAGAAATGATGCAAAAGTAAAGGATGATGATAGCGTCGATAATAAGGAAGATAATAAATGTGATGCAGCTTTATTTGAGGTATTGAAAAAATACAGAAAAGGTTCTACAATCACATTTAATGGGTTTAATATCAAAGAAGGTGAAACATCACCTCCTAAGAGATATAATTCAGGTTCTATTATTCTTGCAATGGAGAATGCAGGACAGCTTATTGAAGATGAGGAGCTGCGTGCCCAGATTAAGGGTAGTGGAATAGGAACAAGTGCTACAAGAGCAGAGATTCTTAAAAAACTTAATACTATTAAGTATATTTCTATTAATTCTAAGACACAGATTATTACGCCTACATTTTTAGGCGAGATAATATATGATGTTGTAGACAATTCTATCAGGCATCTGCTTAATCCGGAGCTTACGGCAAGCTGGGAAAAAGGACTTACAGGTGTAGCAGAGGGGAATATTACAGCAGATGAGTATATGGAAAAGCTTGATGGTTTTGTTTCGAGAAGAACAAGGGCTGTTATGGCATTAAGGAATCAGGCGGGGCTTATAGGACTTTTTAACGAGACCGCTAAGAATTATAAGTAAATGAGTGAAAGGAATTAAATATATGTGCGGAATTGCAGGATATGTAGGGGACAGAGAAAGCGCAGATGTACTTGTAGATGCATTATCTAAGCTTGAATACAGAGGATATGATTCAGCAGGTATTGCGGTATTTGATCATGGTAATATAAAGGTCAAGAAGTGCAAGGGAAGACTTGCCAACCTTGTTGAGAAGATGGATGAAGAAGGAAAACCACAAGGACATGTTGGAATTGGTCATACAAGATGGGCTACGCATGGAGAACCATCAGACATTAATTCACATCCACATGGCAATAAGAGAGTTACTATTGTACATAACGGTATAATTGAGAACTATAAGAAGCTTAAGGATTTTCTTGTCGGAGAGGGATATAGCTTTGCAAGTGAAACAGATACTGAGGTTGCTGCAAAGCTGCTTGATTACTATTATGATGGTGACCCGATGAAGACTATTGCAAAGGTACTGTCAGAGATTAAGGGTTCATACGCACTTGGAATTATGTTCAGGGATTTCCCTGATGAGATATTTGCAGTAAGAAAGGACAGCCCTCTTATTGTTGGCGTTGGAGAACATGAGAATTTCATAGCATCTGATGTTCCGGCTATTATTCACTACACAAGAGATTATTACCTTCTTGACCAGAATGAGATTGCAGTTATTAAGAAGGATTCAGTTAAGATATACGATGTTCATGGTAATGAGATACATAAGGAATTAAATACTGCTGACTGGGATGTTGATGCTGCAGAAAAGGGCGGTTATGCGCACTTTATGCTTAAGGAAATTCATGAGCAGCCAGATTCTGTAAAGAGAACAATTATGCCAAGAATCATGGACGATATGCCTGATTTCAGTGCAGAAGGATTCAATCCTGATAAGTTAAAGAATTATAAGAATATATATATTGTTGCCTGTGGTACTGCAATGCATGCCGGAATGGTCGGTAAATATATAATAGAAAAGATAGCAAGAGTATCTGTAACTGTTGATATTGCATCAGAATTCAGATACAGAGATCCTCTTATTAGTGAAGATGACCTTATGATTGTTATATCACAGTCAGGTGAGACTGCTGATACTAAGGCTGCACTTGAACTTGCAAAACAGGCAGGTGCTGATACTATGGCAATTGTTAATGTCAAGGGTTCATCAATTGCAAGAGAAGCAGATATGGTTGTATATACACATGCAGGTCCTGAGATTTCAGTTGCTTCAACGAAGGCATATATGGTTCAGGTATCAATTATGTATTTAATTGCATTTGAATTAGCTTATGCTAATGGTAAGATGGATGAGGCAGAATGCAGCAGATATACTAAGATGCTTGAAGAAATACCTGAGGTTATTGAAGAAGCCATTGCACTTGAGAGTAAGTGTCAGTTTGCAGCATCCAAGCTTATTAATGCAGACAGTCTTCTTTATATAGGACGAGGTCTTGATTATGCACTCAGTATGGAAGGTTCTCTTAAGTTAAAGGAGATATCTTATATTCATTCTGAATCATATGCAGCAGGAGAGCTTAAGCATGGAACTATCTCGCTTATTACAGAACAGATGCCTGTAATTGCAATAGCAACACAGAAGAATCTTGAGGAAAAGACTATAAGTAATATTAAGGAAGTTAAGTCAAGAGGAGCATTTGTAGTGCTTATTGCAGAACCAGAGCTTGATATTGAGGATGGAGTGGCAGATATTGTTATTAAGCTTCCACAGGCAGACCAGCTTCTTATGCCTATGGTTGCGGCAGTCCCATTACAGCTTATTGCCTACTATACAGCAGTTCTTAAGGGTAACGATGTAGATAAGCCAAGAAACCTTGCAAAATCTGTTACTGTTGAATAATTGATATAAAGAGGATATTTGATATGAATAATGATGCATTAAAGATAAGTAATCTGTATGACCTTAATGAGACTATTGCAGCAAAGGTATTTGAAGACTGTACATATCCATGGGAAGTACTTGCAAAGATTGGTGATTTTATTGTAGAACTTGGCAATTCACTGCCAGAAGATGAATATGAGAAGCGTGGGGAGAATATATGGGTTCACAGAACTGCAAATGTATTTCCATCAGCTTATATTGCAGGACCTGCAATTATCGGTAAAGATGCAGAGGTAAGACACTGTGCATTTATCCGTGGAAAAGCTATTGTAGGTGAAGGCGCTGTTGTTGGTAATTCAACTGAGCTTAAGAATGTAATTCTTTTTAATAAGGTACAGGTTCCACATTATAATTATGTTGGAGATTCAATTCTTGGATTCAAGGCTCATATGGGAGCGGGCTCAATAACATCTAATGTTAAGTCTGACAAGAAGCTTATTACTATTAAAGGACCTGACTGCAATATTGATACAGGTATCAAAAAGATTGGTGCTTTTCTTGGAGATAATGTTGAGGTTGGCTGTGGCAGCGTACTTAATCCTGGAACAATTGTTGGAAGAGAGAGTAATATTTATCCGCTTTCAAGCGTAAGAGGCTTTATTCCGGCAGGTTCCATATATAAGAAGCAGGGCGAAGTAGTAACTAAGAGATAATTATGTGAAATTTTTGTTTTATTAATGTAAAAATGTTGTGTCTCACATTGACTAATGCAAAAGTTTGTGAGAAAATAGTCAAGGCTTGGACGACGGCTTCTGGCCGTCGTTTCATTTATAGTAAACACTATGAATTACGAAAGGAGTAATAAGATGATTTACACACAGGAAGTAGAGAATATGTGTCCAGTAGCACAGGGCGTTCATCATGGAGCAGCTCCAGTGCCAACAGAAGGTAAATGGGTACAGAATAAGAAGGTTGAAGATATTTCAGGTTTTACACATGGTGTAGGCTGGTGTGCTCCTCAGCAGGGTGCATGTAAGCTTACTCTTAATGTTAAGGAAGGTATCATTCAGGAAGCTTTAGTTGAGACTATCGGATGTTCAGGTATGACACATTCAGCAGCTATGGCAGCAGAGATTTTACCAGGACTTACAGTTATGGAAGCTCTTAACACTGACCTTGTCTGTGATGCAATTAACACAGCTATGAGAGAGTTATTCTTACAGATTGTTTATGGAAGAACTCAGAGCGCATTCTCTGAGGGTGGACTTGCAGTTGGTGCCGGTCTTGAAGATCTTGGTAAGGGACTTCGTTCTCAGGTTGGTACTATGTATGGTACATTAAAGAAAGGTCCTCGTTACCTTGAGATGGCTGAAGGTTATGTAACAGGTATCGCCCTTGATAAGGACAACCAGATTATCGGTTACAAGTTTGTCAGCCTTGGTAAGATGACAGACTTCATTAAGAAGGGTGATGACCCTACAACAGCATATGAGAAGGCTTGCGGACAGTACGGAAGAGTTGCAGATGCTGTTAAGATTATTGACCCAAGAACAGATGAAGAAGTTAAGTAAGGAGGACAATTAGAATGGCTTTATTTGAATCATATGAGAGAAGAATAGATAAGATTACTTCAGTTCTTAACAGCTATGGTATAGCTAGTATTGAAGAAGCTGAAAAGATTACTAAGGATGCCGGATTAGATGTATATGCTATGGTTAAGGGTATCCAGCCAATTTGTTTTGAAAATGCATGCTGGGCTTACACAGTAGGTGCAGCAATCGCTATCAAGAAGGGTGCAAGAAAGGCTTCAGAAGCTGCTGCAGCTATCGGTGAAGGTCTTCAGGCATTCTGTATTCCAGGTTCAGTTGCTGACCAGAGAAAGGTTGGTCTTGGACATGGTAACTTAGGTAAGATGTTACTTGAAGAAGAGACAGAATGTTTCGCATTCCTTGCAGGTCATGAATCATTCGCTGCTGCTGAAGGTGCTATCGGTATTGCAGAGAAGGCTAACAAGGTTAGACAGAAACCTCTTAGAGTTATCCTTAACGGTCTTGGTAAGGATGCTGCTAAGATTATCTCAAGAATTAACGGATTCACATTCGTTGAGACAGAGATGGATTATTCAACAGGCGAAGTAAAGGAAATCTCTAGAACAGCATATTCAGATGGTCTTCGTTCTAAGGTTAACTGCTATGGCGCTAACGATGTAACAGAAGGTGTTGCAATCATGTGGAAGGAGAATGTTGATATATCTATCACAGGTAACTCAACAAACCCTACAAGATTCCAGCATCCAGTTGCAGGTACATATAAGAAGGAAAGACTTGAAGCTGGAAAGAAGTACTTTTCAGTAGCTTCAGGTGGTGGTACAGGACGTACACTTCACCCAGATAACATGGCAGCAGGTCCTGCTTCTTATGGTATGACAGATACTATGGGACGTATGCACTCAGATGCTCAGTTCGCAGGTTCTTCATCAGTCCCAGCTCACGTTGAAATGATGGGATTAATCGGTATGGGTAATAACCCTATGGTTGGTGCTACTGTAGCTGTAGCTGTTTCTATTGAGGAAGCTGCTAAGAACGGTAAATTCTAATAAAAAGTAATTGACAAAATATTGGAGAGCAACAGGTGATAAAAACCTGTTGCTCTCTTTTTTAATGCTTGACTTTTAGTGAAAATGTGGATATTCTTTACGGAATATAAAAGAATGAGAGATAATGAAAGGAAGATTATGAATTTTTTAGTTAATAAAATACTTGATGATGGTAGCGTTTCATATGGTCTTACAGGCTCAGGATATGTGGTATTAATAATTGTCTGTGTCTTATTAATGACTATAGGATGTTTTGCAAGAGATAATAATAGTAAACTGAATGTAAAACATATTGCATTTGCAGCAATGGCTATGGCTCTTGCGGTTGCGACTTCCATGATTAAAGTTATTAAACTGCCAATGGGCGGTTCTGTAACACTGTTCAGTATGTTATTCATAGTGCTTATAGGATACTGGTATGGAATAAAGACTGGTCTGACAGCAGCTATTGCATATGGAGTTTTGCAGTTATTACTTGATCCATATATCCTGAATATTCCTCAGGTGCTTCTTGATTATATATTAGGCTTTGGAGCACTTGGGTTGTCAGGAGTATTTTCTAAATCAAAACACGGTCTAGTGAAGGGATATATTATAGGAGTTATAGGCAGATTTATATGTTCTTTCTTGTCTGGCTGGATATTCTTTGCTGTGTATACACCAGAATTTTTTAATAGTGCGGTACTTTATTCAGTTGTTTACAATGGCTCGTATATCGGACTTGAAGCAGTGGTAACTCTTGTAGTTATATCCCTACCTTCTGTTAATAAAGCACTGGCATATGTTAAAAATAATCTTGTATAGAATAATTGGATAAATAATATAAAAAACTCATGCAGATTGTGGTAAATGTGATTACTTCAATCTGCATGAGCTTTTTATAAGTCGGCGTGACAGGATTTGAACCTGCGGCCTCGTAGTCCCGAACCACGCGCTCTACCAAACTGAGCCACACGCCGATATTTAAATGTGACTTATATATTATAGCGTATTTATGAGGAAGTGCAAGAGAAAGAATAAAATATATTTATATATATTTATACGATAAAAATAACTGCTATATTGATTTTAGATATGATATATGATATATACTATATAAATAATATTACGCAATGCGATAATAAGGCGGGAATGCTATTGCAAATAGGTTTAAGAGTAGTATATAATAAATATATAAGACAAATGAAATCACTCTATCCTTATATGTGGTATTACCTGCCGTAAGTAAAAAGGGGAAGAGTATGGGGAATTTAAAAGAATATTCAAAAGAAATAAAAGAAACAGCAGCTAATCTTAGAATTATAGATGACGCACTGTTTAGATTGATGGGAGAAAAGCCGGGTGTATGTGAAGAAATATTAAGAACACTTCTTGATATGCCACATTTACATGTTGTGAAGGTTTCTGTACAGAGTGTGGTCCAGAGCTTTCAAAGAGAAATAACATTAGACGCGTTATGCATGACACAAGATGGAAGATATTGCAATGTTGAGGTGCAGAAGGGAAATTCCAATGATGATATCAGAAGGACAAGATTTCATGCGGCAGCGTTGACAGCAAAATATACACCTAAAGGTGCTGATTTTAAGAATGTTCCAGATGTTACAATTGTATATATATCTGAGTATGATGTCTTAAAGAATAATCAGACAGTGACGCATGTAACAAGGTGTATGAAGAATGATGAAAGTTACGTTCCAGTGAAAGATGGAGAAGATATAATATTTGCAAACACTTGTGTTAATGATGGCTCGGACAAATCAGAACTATTGCAGTTAATGCTTAATAAAGAAGCATTTTATAATGATAAGTTTCCACAGATTAGCAATGCGATAAGCTATTTCAAGGAGACAGAAGGAGGTCAGAGTGAAATGTGCAAGATAGTAGAAGATTATGCTAAAGAATATGCAAAGAATTCAATACAGGAAGCAATAGAAGCGAAGAAACTGGCAGATGAAGCAAAGAAACTGGCAGATGAAGCAAAGAAACTTGCTGAAGAAGAAAAACGAAAAGCTGAAGAAGAAAAACGAAAAGCTGATGAAGAAAAACGAAAAGCTGATGAAGCGGAGAGCAGAGCTGGCAAAGCAATTGAAAGAAATTATAGATTAATAGTGAATATCCTATCAGGAAGAACATATGAGGAAGCGGCAGACATGTTAGGGATATCGATAGAAGATGTGAAAGAAGCAGAAGCAGCGATAAAGGCTATTGATAAATAATTAGTGTCTGTAGTTGCAATGATGAGTTATTTCGGACCGGTTGTTGCACTTGATAATCTTGTAAGTACATTGCAGAACACATTTGCAGCAGGAAACAGAGTGTTGGATATTCTTGATGAACGCCGGTAACTAAGGATATCACAGGTTGTGAGGAAGTTGAATTTAATTGTGCAGCTACTGAAAATGTTACATTCTCATATGGTGAGGAAACTATAATTTCTGATGTATCAATTCCGGTTCTAAAAGGAAGCATTATTGGAATTTCAGGAAGAAGCGGAAGCGGTAAATCAACAATTGCAAAGCTTGACGCAACAGATGAGAAGATAATTGAGGCGTGCAAAAAGGCTTCAGTACACGATTTCATATCAAAGCTTCCTGATGGATACGACACTAATGTCGGTGAACTGGGAGATATGTTATCAGGCGGAGAGAAGCAGAGAATCGGGCTTGCTAAAGCATTTTACATGACGCGCCATTCGTGCTTCTTGATGAGCCGACAAGTAATAAAGTCGAGACAGAATAAACTTGCAAAATGTATCTTAAAGGGGCAAAATATACTCGTATTATTTCATTGATTAAAGGTAAGAAAGAAGGATAGATATGGGACACGAACTTACTAAGAATGATATCAAAAAGATGGAAGAAGAGATTGAGTACAGGATACATGAGGTAAGAAAGGCTGCACTTGATGATGTCAAGGAGACAAGGGCTCAGGGGGATTTAAGTGAGAATTTCGAGTATCATGCAGCGAAAAGATTTAAGAATAAGAATGAAAGCAGAATAAGATATCTGCAGAGAACGATTAAGAATGCGACTGTTATTGATGATTCATCAGCAGATGATGAGGTTGGCGTTAATAATACGGTTGAGGTATTGTATGAGGATGATGAAAGTACTGAGACTATTAAAATTGTTACTACAATCAGAGCTGATTCATTAAGCGGTATGATCAGCATAGAGTCGCCTCTTGGCAAGGCTCTTCTTGGGCATAAGAAGGGTGACAGGGTGCTTGTACAGGTTAATCCACAGGTTGAATATTATGTTGTTATCAAGAGTATATCTAATACTGATGATTCTGATGATAGTATAACAAGTTATTAATAAATAAAAAAATATATTATTAAGTTGACATAATGGCGGCATACTTATATAATCTTAGTATACATTTGTTTGCGTAAGATTATTATAAGGGGTGCCGCTTTTGCAGTTTAATGAAGCACAGATTCAGGCTATACAACATAATACAGGACCGTGCATGGTAATTGCAGGACCGGGTTCTGGAAAGACCACGGTTCTTACACACAGGGTAAGATATCTGATTGAGAGGTACGGCGTTAATCCATCAGATATTCTTGTTATTACATTTACTAAGGCTGCTGCTGAACAGATGAAGCTTAAGTTTAAGGGGTTGTCAGAGGGCAGAAACTCTGCAGTGACGTTTGGCACATTTCATGCAGTATTTTTTACAATACTTAAGGCAGCATATAATTATTCTGCACACTGTATTATTAAGCCGCAGATACAGCATGAATTCGTGAAAGACCAGATGTGCAGGCTTGAACTGGAGTATGATGATGAGAAGGAAACTGTAGCTGGTGTTTTATCTGAGATAAGCTGTGTTAAGGGTGAAGCTGTTAATATAGATGAATATGAGAGCAGAAGTATTCCACCACAGAGCTTCAGAATGATATACAGGGCATATGATGATATGCTTGTAAGGAAGCATCTGATTGATTTTGATGACATGATAGTATTGTGCCGTGATCTTCTGATGCAGAGAGAGGATTACAGGATGGCATGGCAGAATAAATATAAATACATTCTGATAGATGAATTTCAGGATATTAATAAGGCACAGTTTGATGTTGTGAGGATTCTTGCTGACGGATACAGAAATCTTTTCGTGGTTGGGGATGATGACCAGAGTATATATGGATTCAGGGGTTCTGCTCCACAGATAATGTTAGATTTCAATAAGTATTATAGTGATGCAGTGAGAATTGACATGTGTATTAATTACAGGTCAACAGGCAATATTGTGTTTGCTTCAAGGGCTGTAGCAGAGGAGAATGAGCATCGTTATTATAAAGATATAACGACGTACAATTCACAAGGAGATACTGTGTCTGTATATGAATTTAACAGTCTGAATGATGAGAAAGCATTTCTTGTATCAGAGATAAGAAGACTGATTGATACTGGAATAGCAGCTGATGACATTGCTGTGTTATCAAGAACTAATGTAATTGGGAATATGTATATGTCAAGGCTTGAAAGTGATGGGATTCCATGCTGCGATTATTCAGTAGTACAGGATATATATGAGCACTGGATAAGTAAGGATGTTCTTACATATATAAGGATAGCACTTGGCAGCAGGGAAAGAATAGACTTTCTGCGGATTATTAATAAGCCGCTCCGATATATAAGCCGTTCATATATTACACAGCCGGCAGATATTAATGCATTGAAGAGAGGCTATGAGGGGAATGAACAGATGAGTAAACGGGTAGAAAAACTGGTGTCTGATATTAGTATGATAAGAAGTATGTCTCCATTTGCAGCTGTTAATTATATAAGAAAGGGTGTTGGTTATGATGAGTATATAAGGAATTATATATATGAGCACAAGGCTGATAAGGAAGAATTATATAATGTGCTTGATGAACTGGCACACAGGGCTTCACAGTATATGAGTCTGTCACAATGGCTTGATGGTATTGCAGAATACATAAGGCAGTGCGATAAAGACAGACAGAATAATACAGCAGACGGTGTGCATATGCTTACAATGCACGGCTCTAAAGGTCTTGAATATAAGATTGTACTGGTAATGGATGTCTGTGAGGGAATAATACCGTATAATAAGGCGGTTTTAGATGAGCAGATTGAAGAGGAGAGGAGACTTTTTTATGTTGCGATGACGAGAGCAAAAGAAAAGTTGTATCTTCTGTACCCCAAACAGAGGTACAACAAAGATACAACCCGGTCACGCTTTATAGAAGAGGTTCTTACTGCTCATTATCCTCTTCTTCGTACAGATCTTCATATTCCATAGCATCTAATTCTTCATCAAATGCTTCAGATACAAGTTCATATTCATCATCAGATTCAATGTTCTCAAGTACAGGTTCGTTGTCGCCTTCAACTTTGTATCTGTAGAGATATACTTCATCGTTGTCTGCAGCTTCTCCCTCAAGTGGAAGAAGTGCGATATAGTCGTTATCTCCAGCAGGGAATATGCGTATTATTGCACATTCACATTCTGTGTTATCATCAAGCATAAGAGTTACTGTGTTATATTCCTGATTATTATTCTCCATAATGTCTCCGTTCTGCCAGTAGTGGCGTTAGTATTTTCTCTACTCTAACAAATATTATGTATAAAAGCAATGAAAATTAAGAAAAAACACTTGCTATTTTATTATGTAAGGTGTATATTATGCATAAGTTAATAATTTAAGTCAAAGGGGACGATTTTAGCAGCAACGCTAGGATTGTCCCCTTTTTGGTTGAATTAATAGCATTAAACAATGAATATTATAATCTGGAGGTTCACGCCATGGATAAAATCGATAAGAAGATAATTACATTATTACAGCAGAATGCAAGGATGCCTTTAAAGGCTCTTGCTGAGAATGTTTTTCTTTCATCACCTGCGGTTTCAGCAAGAATTGAAAGGCTTGAGAAGGAAGAGATTATTGAAGGATATGAAGTTAAGATTAATCAGTTGAAGCTGGGATATCATATTACTGCATTTATTAATCTTGAAGTTGCTCCTGTACAGAAACCGGATTTCTATCCATTTATCAAGTCATGCCCTAATGTTGTTGAATGTAATTGTGTAACAGGTAATTATTCAATGCTTTTAAAGGTTATGTTTCCAAGCACCATGGAACTTGATACATTTATTGGACAGCTTCAGAAGTTCGGAAGAACAAGCACGCAGATTGTATTTTCGACACCTGTTGCACCAAGAGGAATTGATGTTAATCAGGAGATGCCTACAGATAATTAAATTCATCAAAAGTTCATAATTATTTAACCTATTAACACTGTCAGACACTTGCTGTTCTGGCAGTGTTTTTGTTATAATTATCTGAGTTTAAATTTCGTGTTACGAGGAGGTATTATGAGTAAGGCTTCAGATATATTAGATAATGTAAGTAAGGTGATTGTGGGTAAGAGAAATGTTTCAGAACTTGTTCTGACAAGTATTATTGCTGGTGGACATGTTCTCCTTGAAGATGTTCCGGGTACAGGTAAGACTATGATGTCGAAAGCATTTGCAAAGAGCATTGATGGACAATTTTCAAGAATTCAGTTTACACCAGATCTGCTTCCTTCAGATATTACAGGTGTGCATGTGTTTAACCAGAAAGAGGGGGAATTCGTATTCAGAAGAGGTCCGGTATTCGCTAATGTTATTCTTGCAGATGAGATTAACAGGGCAACACCTAGAACACAGTCGGCATTGCTTGAATGTATGGAGGAACATCAGGTTACTGTGGATGGTGAATATTCTAAGTTAGAAGAACCATTTGTTGTAATTGCAACACAGAATCCTATTGAGACAGCAGGAACTTATCAGCTTCCTGAGGCACAGCTTGACAGATTCCTTATGAAGATTAACATGGGTTATCCAGAGAAAGATGATGAGGTACTTATTCTTAACAGATTCTTAAAAGAAGATCCTTCTAAAGAACTTTCAACAGTTGCAACATGTGAAGATATTGTTGCAATGAAAGAAGATGCGAAAAATGTATATGTTCACCCAGTGCTTATTGATTATATTGTTGAACTGGCAAGGATGACAAGACAGCAGGATAATGTATCAATCGGTGTAAGCCCGAGAGGAACTCTTGGTATGCTCAATGCGGCGAGAGCATATGCGTATGTTGCAGGCAGAGATTATGTTGTACCAGAGGACATCAAGATACTTGCACCTGTAGTATGGGCACACAGAATTGTGTTACAGACAGGTTACATGAATATGGATAATAAAGAACAGATTATAGAACATGTTGTTAATAACACAGCAGTTCCTACTGAAGATTGGAAAAGATAATGAATGTATTATTGATGCTTATTGGTGTACTTATAGTATATCTGGCAATTAAGCTTGTATTTCGTTATAACTGGAATAAGGGGCTGGGTGTCGCTCTTGAATTTGAGAAAAAGCATGTTGTAAATGGCGAAACAGTTAATGTTGTTGAGGTTATATCCAACGAAAAACGTCTGCCGCTGCCATGTGTGAATCTTAAGTTTCAGGTGGACAGGGAACTTGAATTTCCTGGAACAGATACTAATTCAAGTGTGTCAGACCTTACATACCGCAATGATGTGTTCTCATTTCTGGCTAATCAGAGAATTACAAGAAGAATTCCTGTTAAATGCAATCACAGAGGTGTGTTCAGAATATCAGGCGTACAGCTTACATTTGCCGGACCATTTATGAATGAGATTAATGTTCTCAAAGTGGGTAGTACCTGTGAGATAACAGTTTATCCTAAGACTGTGGATAGTAAGAGATTCAGCTTTATAAGAAGCAGAATATCAGGAGAAGCAGAACGTAAGAAATATATGCTTGAAGATCCATTTGTGTTCAGAGGAATAAGAGATTATACAAGCAACGACAGCCTAAAGAATGTGAACTGGAAGGCAACAGCGAGAACAGGTAATCTGTGTGTTAATGAATATAATGAGTCAGTCAGCCGTAATGTATGTATTCTTCTTAATCTTGAGGATGATGGAATGCTTACATATGATTCGGTTAATGAAGAAGCAATAAGTCTTGCAGCTTCTGTGGCGGAAGAATTCATTAGACAGGGAATTAATGTCTCTCTTATTAGTAATGCATGTGATGTTGACACAAAGGAAGCAGTTGGTATAAGAGAAGGAGCAGGAGTTGGACATCTTGGAAGTATTAATACTGTACTTGCAAGAATGGATTTAAAGCTTGAAAAAGAAGAGTTTGCAGCGCTTATTAACAGAACATTTATAGAAAATGTTTCTGTCCAGAGTAGTGACAACAGTGTATATGTTGTTATATCAGCGAGCAGAAGAAAGAAGCTGCAGCAGACTATGCAGAAGTTTGAGAAAAAGTATGGACAGGTTATATGGATTGTTCCATATATGACTGGTGGAGAATACAGCCTTGATTATTGTGGTATCAGACCAGAGGGCTGGGAAGTGAAATAAGTTTATCAGGAGATAACATATGAATGAGTCGGGACAGGTTTATAATTATAATAAACTGAGAACACTAAGAACATTGACAGATATAATAAGCCAGTGTATTGTAGCGTTCGCATTTTCTGCATTTGTTATATTGGGACTTACGAATAAATCTGACAGTTATATTATTGCAACACTGCTTATGGCAGTTCCGGTTATTATAACTTATGCGGCAAGAAAGAATATACATAAGAATTTTCTATTTATGCTGATTCATGCTGCTTTGCTTATAACAGCCATTATAATTGGTAATGGAGATGCAGAGTCTACAGCATATTTTGTAAGCGTACTTGCTGTGTGTATAAGGTCTGTAAGCATAAGAGTGGCTAATGCAAGAAAAACTGAATATATGAATGAACCGCTTTATGGGAATCAGTTTGCTGATGTAACTCAGGAAGACAAGAAAGCTGCCTTGCAGGCAGGAGAGAGAATGTCACCTCTGTATTGTCTGGTTATGGTCGCAGGAAGTCTTTATGGCGGTTCAGCAGGCAACAGACTGCTTGTTAACTATGAAACAGTATTATTTGTGCTGTTTGTTCTGCTTGCTTTTCTTGCTAACCAGTTAAAAGAGCTTAATTCTCTGTTTATAAGTAATGCTGGCAAATCAGAATTTCCTGCTGAGAGAATTACAGGAATTAACATGATAATGGTCATGGTTGTGTCAGGACTTATGATTCTTGGCATGATTCTGTTCTATAGTGGGGATTATGGCAATATATTTACACTGATTGGTTCAGGTTTTGTAGCAGTTGTAAGGATAGTGCTGAAGCTGTTCTTAAGACTTATAAGAGAGAAAGAAGAAGTCTCTACGATGCCCGAAGATTCCGTGAATCCAGTCACTGATGATGATGTGGTAAAGGGAGATAACGACCTTGCATTTACTGATAATCCTGTTATGAGTGCATTATTTACAGCATTTGCAATAGTTCTTGTAATTGCACTTGTTGTATTTATTGTCTATATGATTATCAGATATGCCAAGAATTTCAAAAAGTCACAGGATAATAATGGTGATGAGATTGAATTCATTGGCAATGACAGAAGAACAGAAGCAAGGATAAAGAGACGTCAGAGAGCAGAAGAAGCTAAGAATATGCCTGTTAATATGCAGTACAGGAAGGCATTCAGAAAAGCAGCAATAAAATCATCAAAGGCAGCCAGGGATTCGGATGGTAAATCACTTGAAAATATGCAGCCACAGGATATAACAATAAACAGAATAACTGACGATGCTGATGCTGCAGACAGAATTACAGCAAGTTATGAGAAAGCAAGATATTCTGATAAGAATATTTCCAAAGAAGAACTTGAATTTATGCTTGACTTTATAAAAAATGACAAGTATAATAAGCGTACATAATAAGTAAATGCTGTGAAGAGGACTATTAGATAGGAACCAGAGTCAGAGAACTGCCGGGTGGTGCGAGGCAGTCGAAGGAACTTATTGAACTCGCCTTGGAGCTGCTACCTGAAATCATTATGAGAAGTAGGAGTAGCCGGAAGCCAACCGTTATAGTGGACAGAATATAATGCAGCACATTTGTTGTACGTATTCAGTGAGTGCATAGCATAGCTATGAAGAAGAGTGGTAACGCGTGAGATTTATCTTTCGTCTCTTTGGGTAGAATTGCCCATGGACGAAAGATTTTTTTATGCTTATCTTTAAGAAAGCCTTTACTTATTAACAATACATATTTATATTTTCAGGAGGTTTTAGGAATGTTTGATTACAGACAGTATGAAAGAGGCTATTTTATGCCACCAGTTAAGTGCAATGACTGGGTTAACAAGGAGTATGTTGATAAGGCACCAATCTGGTGTTCGGTTGATTTAAGAGATGGTAACCAGGCTCTTGTTGAACCTATGAGTCTTGATGAAAAGCTTGAATTCTTCCAGATGTTAGTTGAAGTTGGATTTAAAGAAATTGAGATTGGTTTTCCGGCAGCTTCTGAGACAGAATATGAGTTCTGCCGTACACTTATTGAGAAAAATATGATTCCTGATGATGTTACAATCCAGGTTCTTACCCAGGCAAGACCACATATTATTAAGAAGACATTTGAAGCTGTTAAGGGAGCTCCAAGAGCAATCGTTCATGTATATAATTCTACTTCATTAGCACAGAGAGAACAGGTATTCAAGAAGTCTAAGGAAGAAGTTAAGCAGATTGCTATTGAAGGTGCTAAGTTATTAAAGGAACTTGCTGAAGCTGATGGAGGAAACTTCCTTTTTGAATACAGTCCAGAGAGCTTTACAGGAACAGAACCAGAGTATGCACTTGATGTATGCAACTCTGTTGTTGATATCTGGCAGCCAACACCTGATAAGAAATGTATCATCAATCTTCCTGCTACAGTTGAGATGTCACTTCCACATGTATTTGCAAGCCAGATTGAATATATGTCTAAGTACATGCACAACAGAGAGAATGTTATTATTTCTCTTCATCCACATAATGACCGTTCGACAGGTGTTGCTGATGCAGAGTTAGGACTTCTTGCAGGAGCAGACAGAATTGAGGGAACACTTTTTGGTAATGGTGAGAGAACAGGTAATGTAGATATTATTACACTTGCGATGAATATGTATATGCAGGGTGTTAATCCTGAACTCAATCTTTCTGATATGCCACATCTTGCAGAAGTATTTGAAAGACTTACACAGATGAAGATTGATGACCGTCATCCATGGTGCGGTAAGCTTGTATTTGCAGCGTTCTCAGGTTCACATCAGGATGCTATATCTAAGGGAATGCATTACAGAATTGAAAATGATCCTAATAAATGGACAGTTCCATATCTTCCAATTAATCCAGAAGATGTAGGACGTACATATGATTCAGATGTTATAAGAATTAATAGCCAGTCTGGTAAGGGTGGTGTTGCTTATGTTCTTGAACATAACTATGGAATGGTTGTTCCTAAGGCTATGAGAGAAGATCTGGGTTATGCTGTCAAAGATGTATCAGATGTTAATCATAAGGAGCTTTCAGCAGATGAAGTGCTTGAGATATTTGAGAAGAGATATAAGAAATATACACCAGTATTCAAGATTTCTGAAGTGCATTTCAAGCAGATTAATGGAATCCAGACTGTTGTGACTATTGATGAGAATGGTAAGAAATGCAATGTTGAAGATGGCGGTAATGGTCGTCTTGATGCTGTAAGTAATGCTCTTGCTAGTCACTTTGGAAAGCCTTGTGATATCTTCTGTTATGAAGAACATTCATTAAAGAAGGGCTCTGATTCTAGTGCCATTGCATATGTTGGTATTACAGGAGAGGATGGAAAGAATTACTTTGGTATTGGTATTGACCATGATATCATCAGAGCTTCTATTGATGCGTTAGAGTCAGCTATGAACAGAAGCCTTGAAGCATAATATTTAAATTGAATAATGTGTAATATAACCCATGTCCGGAACGTATACTAGAATGATACTGATTCAGGATATGGGTTGTTTTATTTATGTAGAATTAAAAAATCCCCCTCAAAGGGGGAAGCGGTACTATAGTACTAATGCTATTATACGCTCAGAGGGGAAAAGAAATATAGTTAAGGGGAAACTGTTGATTTAGACATTTTTGGAGGGATAGTAATGTTTTTTAGAAAACTATTAAGTAGTTTGAATGCAAAGGTTAAGAAAACTGCAGTAGGCGTTCTTTCAGTTGCAATGGTTGCAGGTTCTGTGTTTGCCGGTACATCTTTAAAAGCTGGTGCATACTCGAAAACACAGGATGTCCTTAATGAATTATTAGGAGCAGCAAAACCTTATGGTGTAGTTGCTGAAGAATTTAAGAATAGTAATCACAATCAGACATGTTTCGCGACTAACAAGCTTGTAATAACAGATCAGTGGATGAGTGCATGGCTTGATATGAGCGTTGGAACAACATATATCAAGAGTTTTGATAATTCTGGTTCATCAGAAGTTAATGTGGATAGAAATGCATTTAATAATCTTGTACTTGGAACTGATTATGATTATGAACCCAGAGAGAATAAATATTATATTAAAGATTCTGATGGAAAAAGAACAGGTGCTGTTATTAATGTGGCTAACTGCAAGGATACAATCAATGTTTATTATGCAGAGGATTATATGGATGTAACGGCAGCACTTGATAATGTATACGGTAATTTCAAGGCGTATGCTGATACACCAGATTCGGAGGCTGATATAGTTATTGATGCTTATGATGAGAGAAAGATTGATCTTTCTTCATTTAAGAATAAGCAGATTGTAGTGGTAAATATGTATGCTAATAATTATATTGACTGGCAGGGGAAAGAAGTTTCATCTTATTATGGAGAAGGACAGCTGAACATAACAAATAAAGCACAGGGACAGTTTGTTATCATTAATCTTCTTGGCGGTGATGGTGATGCAGATATCAAAAGATTCAGCATTAATGGTAAGAATACAGGTGGATTAACAGATGTTGATATATCAGACACAGTTATTTTCAATGCTGTTAATGTAACTGGTAATATTAATATGGGTGAGGTATGTGGTATAGTTGTTGCACCGAAAGCGGATGTTACTTTAACATCTACATGTAATGGAAGAGCAATTTCTAAGTCATTTGTTAATGTTAATGGACAAATGCATTTTGTATCAGATGATCAGCAGCAAGAGACGACACAGAAGGAAACAACATCTGTAGCACAGTCTTCATCAGAAACAACACAGTCAGATGAGACAACGGCTGCACAGGAGACAACAAAGTCGGACGAGACAACGGCTGCGCAGGAGACAACAAAGTCTAATGAGACAACAGCTGCACAGGAGACAACAAAGTCGGATGAGACAACGGCTGCGCAGGAGACAACAAAGTCGGACGAGACAACGGCTGCACAGGAGACAACAAAGTCTAACGAGACAACAAAGTCGGACGAGACAACGGCTGCACAGGAGACAACAAAGTCGGACGAGACAACGGCTGCACAGGAGACAACAAAGTTGAATGAGACAACAGTTGATGCTGGTAAGGAAACTAAGCCGACAAAACCAGAATCAAACGAAACAACAGCTGTTAATGAGACAACAAAGTCAAATGAAACAACTGTAGATTCTAATAAACAGACAAAAGAACATACAACTTCATCAACCCAGGTCACAAAGAAGACTGGTGAAGTTGCAGGAGATGAAGAATTAGTTACAGGAAAAGAAGATGAGACTGTTGATGGTTCAAGAGTCAGAAAAACTGGTGAAGTTGCGGCTGATGAAGAGGTTGTAAAGACTGGTGACAATAATCATGTATGGGTATATATTGTGATTCTTGTAGCAGCAGCTGTTATTTCTGGAACTGTTATTGTGATAAGCAAAAAGAGCAATAAAAGATAATAATTGTTAATGATATCAGAGAGGTACAGCAGTAATGTTGTGCCTTTTTTATTGGGGTGGTATTGAAGCACTCTGCTTTTTTATGCTATAATGCAATATGTATGAGTCGAAGTAGGCTCTGAACACAAAATACAGTGAAGAACAAGGAGATGGAAGTTTTATGAAACATTTGATACTTGCATCGGGTTCACCAAGACGAAGAGAATTAATGAGTCAGGTAGGACTTGATTTTACTGTTGTTACAAGTGATGCAGATGAGAATATTAAAGAGATGGAGCCTGAAGATTATGTAAGAGAATTATCTTCTATTAAGGCACAGTCTGTATTAGAGCAATATGCAGATAAAGATGATTCTGTAATCGTTATAGGTGCAGATACTATTGTTTATCATAAAGGAGAGATTCTTACCAAGCCTAAGAATGAAGAGGATGCATTCAGAATACTTAAGTCTTTAGAAGGTCAGATACATCAGGTGTATACAGGTGTAACTATATGCAGTGCACATAAGAATGTAAGTTTTTATGAAAAGACTGATGTGTGGGTATATGATATGACTGATGAGGAAATCAGGGATTACATAAGCACAGGAGAGCCTATGGATAAGGCTGGTGCATATGGTATTCAGGGAAAATTCGCAGCATACATTAAGGGTATTGAAGGCGACTATAATAACGTTGTCGGTCTGCCTGTTGCAAGACTTGTACATGAGCTTAAAACATTTTAAGGAGAAAATATATGGTTAAATTCGTAGCAAGTGACCTTGATGGGACATTGCTTCTTAACGGAGCACAGAGCGTCGACGAATCTGCTATACAGTATATCAATAAACTTGTTGACAAAGGCGTTATATTTGCACCGGCTAGTGGCAGGCAGATAACGAGTCTTAAGAGACTTTTTGGGGCTGTCAGTGATAAGCTTGCATATATTGCAGAGAATGGTGCACTTGTGGAATATAAGGGTGAAACTATTGGAAAGACTGCGATGGATAGGAAGCTTGCGTTAGAGATAATTGAGGATGTAATTGAACAGCCCAATTGTGAGGTGCTTGTATCAGGAGAACATACGGCATATATTAAGCCTAAGTCAGAAGAATATTATTACAGAATGACCAAGGTGGTCAATTACCATACTACATTAGTTGATAAGTTCACAGACATTGATGAGGATATATTAAAGATAGCTGTGTGTGATATGACAGGAATTAAGAATTCCAAGGAGCATTTTATTAACAAATGGAGTGATAAGGCTTCAGTACTCGTATCAGGAGAACTTTACTTAGACCTTATGGATACTAATGTCAATAAGGGAAGAGGAATTGAACAGATACAGAAATATTTCAGCTTAAAGCCTGAAGAATGTATGGCATTTGGTGACAACTATAATGATATTGCAATGCTTGACAGGGTGTATTACTCATATGTTATGGAGAAAGCTGTAGAAGATGTTAAGAAACACGGGCGTTTCGTAACGGGATGGGTAGAAGGAACATTAAGAGAGCAATTTAAAGAGATAAGATAAGGAGATTTAAGTTATGGATAAACATATTGATGAGTGTGCGAAGGTGTTTTTAAGAGATCAGAAACAGCTTTTCGATGAGCCTGTTGCATATGATTTAGAGGAAGCTAAGGAATTCTTAGAGGACTGTATGGCGGTATACTGCAAGGATATTAAAGAATTAAGAGAAGTGATGGATGATGAGGGAATGGATGTATCTGACTTAAGCAATGATGAGCTTCTTGAGCAGTTAGAAGTATTCAGGCTTGATAATGGCGGATATTTCTTCGTGGAAGGATAGTACAGATGCGTATAAATGTTGTATGTGTAGGCAAGATTAAGGAAAAGTTTTATACCCAGGCAGTTGAAGAGTATTCTAAGAGACTTTCAAGATACTGTAAGCTTGATATTGTTGAACTACCTGATGAGAAAACACCAGATAATGCAAGTGATATAGTCAATGAACAGATTAAGAATAAGGAAGGGGAGAGAATTCTTTCTGCCATTAAAGATGATGCTTATGTATGTGCACTTGCAATAGAAGGGAAAATGCTTGATTCTGTTGAACTATCAGAAAAGATTGAAAGACTTGGAATAGAAGGAACAAGTAACATAACATTTGTAATAGGAGGCTCTTTGGGACTTGCAGATGATGTACTTAAGAGAGCTGATTATAAGCTGAGTTTTTCAAAGATGACATTTCCGCACCAGCTTATGAGAGTTATTCTTTTGGAACAGATATACAGGGCTTACAGGATTATGAAGAATGAGCCATATCACAAATAATTAAAGAGGATAGAATATGAAAAGAAGAAAAAAACCATTTATTATATTAGCAGTTATTCTTGTTGTAGTTTTATTGGTTGCAGGATATATTAAGTTCTTTAATGGATGTCTGATATATTTCACAACAGGTATGAAGAGCGGTGAGCTTATTAAGACAGCAGGACAGAAGACAACTTATACATGCGAGGCAGATATTCTAATGTCTGATGTGAAGAAGGAATATGAGGAAATGTTTGGCAGTAATATATGGAGAGAGAAAATTGGTGATGCTGATTTTGAAAGCTATATTAAGGACCAGATTAAGAGTAAGTTAATGCGCGTCAAGGCTATGAATGTTAAGGCTAAGGAACGCGGTGTTGTGCTTGGAAGAGAAGAAAAAGATTCTGTGGGTAATGCTGTTGATGCATTTTACAATGAATTAACAGAATCGCAGATAAGCAGTACAGGAATAACTAAGGATAAACTGAATACAATGTTTACTGAATTTGCAATAGCACAGAAACTCTACGATGACCTTACTTCCAGCATGGATATTGAAGTAAGTGCAGATGAGGCAAGAGTTATTGATATCCAGTATATTGTATCAGATTCAGAGGAAGATATTAATAAAGCATATAATCTTGTGAATTCAGGAAGTTCATTCTTTGCTGTTGCCAAGGAGTACAATGCGGATGGCGAATATGAGTACGAACTGAAACGTGGCGAGATGGATGCAGCATTTGAAAAAGCAGCATTCAATCTGTCTACTGGTGAGATGAGCAGTATAGTTGAGGCAACAGGCAGATATTACATTATAAGATGTACATCGGATAATGATAAGGCTAAGACCGAGGTTAATAAGTCTGCAATTCTTGAAAAGAGAAAGTTAGAGCAGTTTAATGCTGATTTTGAGAAATATGAATCTGGTATATATATGGAATTTAATAACAGTGAGTGGAAGAAAATAAGTATTCAGGATGCGTATATGTTGGGAAGCAGCTTTGAGGATACTTTCAATGCGTATTTTGGAAAGTAAAGAGGAGAGTAATTAATAATGGCAGCTAATAAATATGATGCTAACAGTATATCAATACTCGAGGGTCTTGAAGCGGTAAGAATGAGACCTGGCATGTATATTGGAAGTGTCGGAACAAAAGGTCTTAATCATCTTATATATGAGATTGCGGATAATTCAGTGGATGAACATCTTGCGGGTTTTTGTACACAGATAAATGTAACTCTTAATGATGATGGAACAGCAACTATCAAGGATAATGGACGAGGTATTCCTATCGGAATCCATCCTAAAGCCGGAATACCTGCGGTTGAGGTTGTATTTACAGTACTTCATGCAGGCGGCAAGTTCGGAGATGGCGGATATAAGATATCAGGAGGACTTCACGGCGTTGGTGCATCTGTAGTTAATGCACTTTCTGTATGGCTTGAGGTTGAGATAAGAGTTGATGGTGGTGTGTACAAGCAAAGATACGAGCGTGGAAAAGCAACAGCGCCGCTTGAAAAGATTGGTACATGCAGAAAAAATGATACTGGTACAACTGTTACATTTCTTCCTGATGGAGAAATATTTGAAAAGACAAGATTCAAAGCAGACTCGATAAAGAGCAGGCTTCATGAGACTGCATATCTTAATCCGGGGCTTACAATTGAGTTTGAAGATAAGAGAAAGGGCAGCGAGGATAAGGAAACTTTCCATGAGCCTGACGGACTTAAGGCATATATCAAAGACCTTAACAATGGCAAAGAGACAGTATGCGATATCGTCTACTTTAAGAAGAAGCAGGAAGATATTGAGGTTGAAGTAGCATTTCAGTTTGTTAATGAATTTGAGGAAAATATTCTTGGCTTCTGTAATAACATATACACTCAGGAGGGTGGAACGCATATTACAGGCTTTAAGACCAAGTTTACAATGATTATCAACCAGTATGCGAGAGAACTTGGCATCTTAAAGGATAAGGATGCGAATTTTACAGGTCTTGATGTAAGAAATGGTATGACTGCAGTTGTTGCAGTTAAGCACCCTGCACCAAGATTTGAGGGACAGACCAAGACCAAGCTTGATAATCCGGATGCTGGTACAGTTGTTGCAAATGTAACAGGAGACGAGGTACAGCTTTATTTCGACAGACATTTGGACGACCTTAACGCTGTAATTGCATGTGCTGAAAAATCTGCGAAGATACGAAAAGCAGAAGAAAAGGCTAAGACAAATATGCTTACAAAGCAGAAGTTCTCTATAGACAGCAACGGAAAGCTTGCCAACTGTGAGAGCAAGAATCCGGAGGAATGTGAGGTATTCATTGTAGAGGGAGATTCAGCCGGAGGTTCAGCAAAGACTGCAAGAAACAGAAGAACTCAGGCGATTCTTCCAATCAGAGGTAAGATTCTTAATGTTGAGAAGGCAAGTATTGATAAGGTACTTGCCAATGCCGAGATTAAGACAATGATTAATTCATTCAACTGTGGATTCTTAGAGGGCTACGGCAATGACTTTGATATCAGCAGATTAAGATATAATAAGATTATTATCATGACTGATGCCGATGTGGATGGAGCACATATTGATACACTGCTTCTTACATTTTTCTACAGATTCATGCCTGAGCTTATTAATCAGGGACATGTATATATTGCCACACCACCTCTTTACAAGGTTGTTCCTAAGAAGGGCGAGGGTGAATATCTATATGATGACAAGGCACTTGAGGATTACAGAAAGAAGCATACGTCAGGAACATTTACACTTCAGAGATACAAAGGTCTTGGAGAGATGGATCCTGACCAGCTATGGGAGACAACTCTTAATCCTGAAACAAGAATTTTAAAGCAGGTTGAGATTGAGGACGCAAGGCTTGCAACTGAGGTTACAGCAATGCTTATGGGTACAGATGTACCACCTAGAAGAGAATTTATATATACGCATGCTAATGAAGCTGAGATTGATGCGTAAAAGCTAAAGGAGTAGAAAATGGCTGAGAAGATTATAAGGACTGAGTATTCTGAGGTTATGCAGAAGTCCTATATAGATTATTCCATGAGCGTTATTACAGCAAGAGCACTTCCTGATGTAAGGGATGGTTTAAAGCCGGTACAGAGAAGGGTGCTGTATGCCATGGACCAGTTGGGGCTTAATTACGACAAGCCTCACAGAAAGTCTGCACGTATCGTCGGTGATACAATGGGTAAATACCATCCACATGGTGACAGTTCAATATATGAGACACTTGTAGTGCTTTCACAGGATTTTAAGAAGGGTATGGCGCTTGTTGACGGACACGGAAACTTTGGCTCTATCGAAGGTGACGGAGCTGCCGCTATGCGATATACAGAAGCTAAGTTAAAGAAGTTCACACAGGACGTATATCTTGCTGACCTTGATAAAAATGTTGTGGATTTCGTGCCTAACTTTGATGAGACAGAAAAAGAGCCTGAGGTTCTTCCTGTAAGAGTACCTAATCTGCTTGTAAATGGTGCAGATGGTATTGCGGTTGGTATGACAACTAATATCCCTCCACACAATCTTTCAGAGGTTGTTGATGCAGTATGTGCATATATGGATAATGAGGATATCACAACAGACGAGCTTATGCAGCTCTGCCCTGGACCGGATTTTCCTACAGGCGGAATTGTAATTAATAAAAGCGAGCTTGGTGCAATATATGAGACTGGAACAGGTAAGATTAAGTTAAGAGGCAAGGTCGTATTCGAGCCTGCCAAGAACCGTTCTGAGAAGGACAAGCTTGTTATTACAGAGATTCCATATACAATGATTGGTGCTAACATAGGTAAATTCATATCTGATGTTGTAAGCCTTATAGAGACTAAGAAAACTACCGATATTGTCGACATTTCCAATGAATCTTCTAAGGAAGGAATAAGAATTGTCCTTGAACTTAAGAAGAACGCTGATGTCAAGAATCTTGAAAATCTTCTTTACAAGAAGACCAAGTTGGAAGATACATTTGGCGTAAATATGCTGGCTATCGTTGATGGAAGACCTGAGACCTTAGGTATTAAGGATATAATAAAACACCACATTAATTTCCAGTATGAGCTTGCTACAAGAAAGTACACAACACTTCTTGAAAAGGAGAAGGCTAACAGGGAGATTAAGGAAGGTCTTATAAGAGCATGTGATATTATTGACCTTATTATCGAGATATTACGAGGCAGTGCTAATCTTAAGATGGCTAAGGACTGCCTTGTTAATGGTAATGTTGAGGGAATCAAGTTTAAGTCAGAGCAGTCAAAAAAGCAGGCTTCAGGTCTTGATTTTACAGAGAGACAGGCTGGTGCAATATTAGAAATGCGTCTGTACAAGCTGATTGGCCTTGAAATTCTTAATCTTCAGAAGGAATATGATGAATGTGTCAAGAAGATTGAGAAGTATGAAAAGATACTTGGCAGCAGAAAAGAGATGGCTAAGGTTATCAAGTCTGACCTTCTTAATATTAAAAAGGAATATGGTGTTGAAAGAAGAACTGTAATTGAAGACGGAGAAGCTGCTGTATTTGAGGAAAAGAAGATTCCAGAGATGGAAGTTATGTTTATTATGGACAGATTCGGATATGCAAGAACCATTGATATGGCTGCATTTGAGAGAAATAAAGATGCTGTATTTAATGAGAACAAATATGTCATTCCGGTAATGAACACAGATAAAATCTGCATATTTACTGATACGGGAGATCTGCACCAGTTAAAGATAAAGGATCTGCCATTCACTAAGTTCAGAGATAAAGGCACACCGATTGATAATCTGTGTAACTATGACAGCTCTAAGGAGATAATTGTGTACATTACTCCATTTGAACGACTTAAGAATCAGAAAATGCTTTTTGTCACAAGACAGGGAATGATGAAGCTTGTAGACAGCGAAGAATTCCAGGTTGCAAAGCGTACAGTTGCATGTACAAAATTAGCAGATGACGACAAGCTAATCGGAATGTATTCAACAGACGCAAGAGTAGAGATTTATTCAAAGTTCTCACTTGATGGAGAAATCAAGGAAGAAGAGGTTGTCGAGAGCAACCAGAATGTAATTGTACAGACAGAAAACGGAGTGTTCTTAAAGTTCCCATTAACAGACATTCCAATGAAGAAGAAGAGTGCTGTTGGCGTAAGAGGAATCAAGCTTTCAAAAGATGATTATATAGAAGATGTATTCCTGCTTACAGAAGGTGATGAGTTCACAATGGAATATAAGGGCAAGAGTATCAGCTTTGCCAAGATGAAGACGGCACACAGGGATACTAAGGGGACTAAGATAAGAGTGTGATTCTAACGGTTGGGGAGTCGAAGAAGTGCTTCACACTATCACAACTAAGGTAAGCGGTCCTAATGGCTGTATATGGCGGCATAACACCCACACCGACAGCTTACAATTTAGTTGTGATGGTGTGAAGCACTTCTTCGACATGACCACCGATAAAAAAAGTATATTTTTCTAAAATATAAATGGATAGTTAGTTAAATTGTTTTTGGGTTGGCGAGACTACATTTGAAAGAATAATTTGACCAGCGAGGTCACTTTGTTAGTCAGAATATGGTATGGGATTATCCATACCATTTTTTAAATACTGGAGACATATGGCATGAAACAAAATCGGTACTTCGCGGTGGTAGTGTCTGTGAGTTAAGCGTTAGCGACAACGGCATGTAAGCTTACCGTGTGGGTGTTAATGCCGCTATATATAAAAGTTCGGTGCAGGAAATCTCGTTCAAGCGAAGCGCGTTTGATTTCCTGCACCGTAATAAACTCTGTATATGGCGGCATTTACAGCCACTAGGTCAGCTTACCTAAAGTTGGCACTAATGCTAAACCCACAGACAGTACAACCCCGAAATACTCTTAATTCTCCTTCATATATTCATCATATATAGCAATAACCTTATTCATAACCTCCGGTCCCGGAGCACCAAGAGTAAGTCTCTTATCTACACAAGTCTGAAGGCTGATAGCCTCGTAGATATCTTCATCAAATACAGGGCTCACAGCCTTATATTCATCAAGTGAAAGGTCATCAAGTGCGATATTCTTCTCAATACACATAAGAACAAGCTGGCCGACAATACCATGGGCTTCTCTGAAAGGAACTCCCTTTTTAACAAGGTAGTCAGCAGCATCAGTAGCATTAGTGAAGCCGTTCTTTGCTGAAGCTTCCATTCTCTTGTTGTTGAACTTCATAGTATCAATCATGCCCTTGAAAAGGCTGATGCAGCCTTTGGCTGTGTCAAATGCGTCAAATGATAATTCCTTATCTTCCTGCATATCTTTATTGTAAGCAAGAGGAATACCCTTCATTGTTGTAAGGAGGCTCATAAGAGCACCATATACTCTGCCTGTCTTACCTCTTACAAGCTCTGCGATATCAGGGTTCTTCTTCTGAGGCATAATAGAGCTTCCTGTACTGAAAGCGTCATCAAGTTCGATAAATCTGTATTCGTTAGAATTCCAGATGCATATTTCCTCAGAAAAACGGCTTAAATGCATCATAATAGTTGATAATGCAGATAAGAATTCAATAAGGTAATCTCTGTCAGAAACAGAATCCATGCTGTTGAGTGTTGGTCCGTAGAAACCAAGGAGAGAAGCAGTAAGTTCTCTGTCTAATGGATAAGTTGTTCCTGCAAGTGCACCTGCACCAAGAGGACAGTAATTCATTCTTTCATATATATCGTGAAGTCTGCTTCTGTCGCGCTTGAACATTTCGAAATATGCACCGAAATGATGAGCAACAGTAACAGGCTGTGCCTTCTGAAGATGAGTAAATCCAGGCATGAATGTATGAGTGTTTTCTTTCATGATTCTTAAGATAACAGCCATAAGCTCTTTAAGCTCAGCATCAGTATTAAGAACTTCCTGTCTTGTGAAAAGTCTCATATCAAGAGCAACCTGGTCATTTCTGCTTCGTCCTGTGTGAAGTCTCTTTCCGGCATCACCGATTCTCTCAATAAGAGTAGCCTCCATAAATGTATGGATATCCTCGTATTCATCAGTGATTTCAAGCTTTCCTGATTCAATATCAGCAAGAATTCCCTTAAGACCTTCTACAATCTGCTCACTTTCGCTTTCAGGAATAATTCCCTGCTTGCCAAGCATAGTAGCATGTGCAATACTTCCTTCAATATCCTGCTTATAGAACTTCTGGTCAAATGAAATTGATGCATTGAAGTTGTTAACAAGCTCATTAGTTTCTTTGGTGAATCGTCCACCCCATAATTTCATTTATAAATCCTCCTTGAATTAAATATCTGTATTTTCTTCATTAAAATTATCTTCGTCATCTTCAATAGAAGAGAGAAGACTGTCAGTAAGTTCATCATCAATATCAGGTGATTCGAGATTCTCGAAATCATCCATATCATCAAGAATAGAACTTTCTATATTATCATCAGACAGTTTCTTAATGTCTTTGTCAGTAAGAGACGGATCATCAAGATATTTTCTGATAACTGACGGGAAATGTGTCATATTTACTTTTCCTGCTTTAATAAAGCGGCTGGCAAGATAAATGCCAATCAATATAATAATGCAAAATGTAGTAATAACGCAACCCAATATTAAATTAACAGGACGATATTTTAATACAACAGTGTGAGTTCCGGCACTTACGTCAACACATAACAATGCATTTTCCCAGGCATAAGTATCAGCCTTCTTGCCATCAATATACACAGACCAGCCACCATCGTATGGAATAGAGAATAATATTGCTTTGTCTGAGGAAGCAGTAAGAGTTCCTGTAAACTTAGTATCAGAGAATTTCTCAACCTGATAGCTTTCTGAATTGAGTTTATTGTAAGCCCTGATGAATTTGTCTTCATCGAGTGTGTATACAGAAAGATTCATTCCGCCGGTATCAGAAGTTACTTCGACAGTATCTGTGTCGTGGACATAACCAATATCAAGAATCCGGTTATTGCTCTTTATATTATTGTAGGTGTAAGTGGTTGTGTTATTAATAGTAACAGTTACGGAATCAACAGATTTATTCGCAACTGACAGGTACATATGACCACTCTTTGAAGGTGTTATAATACAATCGGCTTCAGTAGGGAATGAAGTAGTATATTCAAATACATCACTTATTCCGGTAAGAGATTGAATAAGAAGATTCTGGTTCTCAATACCATTGTTATTCTTAGCCATAACAAGGTCATATGCTGTTGAACTGTTAATCGCATAACCAATAGGAAGCGTGTAATTATTCTTATACACAAATTCACCATCGCTGCCTGTATAATAATTTCTTATATCACTTTCAACTAAAAGTCGGTTAGAAATAGTGTATTTTACAGAGAAAAGAGAATCAGTAACAGCGGTAAGACCATTGCAGCCATATGCATTAGTTGAATTTTCCATTCCTATAAGGTTGTAAAGCTTTGACATTCCTGCATTGCATGTTGATGAAAATGTTGAAACAGTTCGGTAATTATGCCATGCACCATCATTTTTAGAACGCGCTCCAAAAAGCTTATCCATTCTATAGAAGGATGTGTCATTATCAGATACGGTTTTTGTAACAGTCTTTACGGCATCATAATCAAGAAGATATGATGTACGGCTTGTTGTTCCAATACCGGTTGCATCCATATTCAGTGTACATTCAATGATTGATACTGAGAATGCAAGCATAAGAACAACAGGAATTTTGAGCCTGGCGTTGTTATGAATAAACATTAACAGACCATATATAAGAATAAATATTCCACTTATATATATACTCTTAAATGAATATTCAGTCTCAGAGTTAATAAAAAGTTCTTCCATAATAAGCAGAAGACCAATTGCAATCCATAATGATGCACCAAGCTGCTTGTTAGTAGAATTCTTAAGATTAATAACAGCTTCATAGCACATTGCAAGCAGGAAGAATATATATATGAATGACTGTCTGCAAGGCAGGCTGTTAGGAAAATGCATACCATGCCATATATAGTTAGGTATATTTAAGTTAAATGCTGTCAGGAAGATAAGCAGGATGACACATTTGCCAATCTTCTCGCGTGCATTGACTTTGCTGCACATAATATAAAGCGGTAGCAGTACAAAAACAGCAACGCCGCAGTATATATTAGGCAGATGGTCCAGTCCTAAATGAACCGGAATGTTGATAAGCTGTCTTGTGAGCATTGATAATATGCTGAAGTAAGAAATAAGCTTATCAGGGAATGCTGTGTCGCTTGAGGCTGAAAGTGAAAATGTATAGAATTCAGGCAGAAGAAGACACGCTCCCAGTCCACCGGCAAGTAGTGAATATACACAGAAATTAATAAATTTCTTCACATACTGCATAGGGCTTTTAATACCGTTATAAGCTATCATAAGAACAACATAGTAAATCACTACTGAAAGGCATACCATGATTGCAATATAATAATTAGTAAATATACATAATCCGAGAGTTATGCAATAGAATATGCAACGGTTCTCATTAACAAGTCGTTCAAGTCCAAGCATGATAAGTGGAACAAGAATAACACAGTCAAGCCACATGATATTCCAGCTGTATGCCGCAATGAAGCCGGACATACCATAGAACATACCGAATATGGCAGCAATAACATGCTTGTTATTATTGTGTTTAGTAAGATAATACGTTAAAGAAAGACTGCTGCCAGCTATCTTAAGTATTATAAATGCATTCATTATCTCTATAGTGTATTTTTGTGGAAAAAGTGCAACGAACCAGTTAGATGGACTTGCAAGGTAATATGCGAACAGAGATGTGAAGTTAGTTCCCATTCCTATATCCCATGAGTAAGTAAGACTTTCACCATTTCTTATCTTGTGCCACAGTTCTGAAAAGAATGGTGCATACTGATGGTACATGTCAGACCTCAGATAACATTCGTTTCCCCATGGAAATATGCCTCTTGTATAGTACAGTGCCATCATCATTATAACTGGAAGTACAAAGGCAGCAAGATATGTAAAGTTAGAATTAAGAATTGATTTCTTTGATGAATTCATGGCTTCCCTCCCTTAGCCGATAATAGTAACATTTTACCAAAGAACGAAAAAAGTGTAAACAATTATAGGCAAATTAGGCTTGTATTCGATAGTACAATTTTGTAAAATAGAAAAGTACGCAAAAGGAATCTCCAAAGGGTAATGCTTAAGGAGAGTGTACATGGAATACAGACAATTATATAAAAAACACAAAAGGGCTGTACAATACGGAATATGTGCAGTTTTTCTGATTATAACCGGATTGATATATCTGGCAGGAAGAAAGAACGCTTCAGTGTCAGAGAATACATTTGCAGATAATGTCGTATCAAGTAGTATAGAAGACAGCTGGCATATGGAAAGTGAATCATCATTTGAAGACATATATGTGTATATATGTGGACATGTTAATTCTCCAGGTGTTGTAAAGTGCCTGAAGGGAACAAGGCTGTATGAAGCAGTGGCAATGGCTGGTGGAGCTGATGATTTGGCTGATATGTCTGCAGTTAATCTTGCAGCACTTGTTGCTGATGGGGAAAGGATATATATTCCGGCATATGGAGAGGATATTTCTGTTATAGAAGAACAGACAGAGGGGATTGTTAATATTAATAAAGCTACAGAAAGTGAGCTTATGACACTGCCGGGAATTGGAAGTTCAAGGGCGGCTGATATAGTAAGATACAGGACAGATAATGGCAGATTCCAGACAATAGAAGATATAATGAAAGTGTCTGGAATTAAGGAAGCAGCATTTAATAAGATAAAGAATTATATTTGCGTATGATAAGATGCATATGCATAGAAAGTAAAAAGGAGTAGATTATGGCAGGCAGAGTTTTAGTTGTTGATGATGAGAAAATGATTGTTAAGGGACTTAAGTTCAGTCTTATGCAGGATTATAGCGTTGTAGACTGTGCATATGATGGTGAAGAAGCTCTCGAGTATGCTAAAAACAATGAATATGACATAATACTTCTTGATATTATGCTTCCCAAGCTTGATGGATTATCAGTATGCCAGCAGATAAGAGAGTTTTCAGATGTGCCAATAATTATGCTGACAGCTAAAGGCGATGACATGGACAAGATTCTTGGCCTTGAGTATGGTGCAGATGATTATATTACAAAACCATTTAACATTCTTGAAGTTAAGGCGAGAATGAAAGCCATTTTAAGAAGAAATGCTGTGACAGAGAAGAAAGCAGCAAAGAGCAATATTATTAATGCTGGTGATATGAAGATAGATTGTGACAGCCGTAATCTGTATATTGCAGGAAGACCTATTAATCTTACTGCTAAGGAATTTGATCTTCTTGAATTGTTAGCAGTTAATCCAGGAAAGGTATACAGCAGGGATAACCTTCTTAAAGCTGTGTGGGGACAGGATTATTCAGGTGACGGCAGAACGGTTGATGTCCATATGAGAAGACTTCGTGAGAAGATTGAAGATAATCCGAGTGAACCAAAGTATGTTCACACTAAGTGGGGAGTAGGTTACTATTTTAATGTTTAATAAGATTAAAAAAAGAAATGACCATAGGAAAATCTTTTTTGACAGGGAGTTTCAGTCATTTTTCAGGTTCATAAATAAATATTCAACAAGACAGTTCGCAGTTATAGCGGTAATAGTTGCAACAGCGGTAATATGTACATTTGAAGGCTTTGAGTATATTTACAGGCAGTCTGTAATTACAAGACAGACTGCGGTTATTCAGAATGAAGCGGTTCTCATTGCAGCAGAATATTCTAATTATGAAAGTCTTGAAGCAGCTGAGAATAATGATATGAACAGCAGACTCAGCAGTTATTCGGCACTTAATCAGATAAGAATAAGAATTGTTAATCTTAATTATGTTGTCAGTGTTGACACATATTCTATTGACACTAACAAGACAATTCTTAATCCAAGAGTATTCGATATATTCAGTAATCATAAGAACAGTTCCGGTTATGATAAGAAAACAGGTAATATACAGGCAGCGGTTCCGGTATACAATGATTCAGGTACATTTATAGCCGTTCTTGTAGCTGATCTTGATTACACGGAGATAGATGCAATGTTTCACGATGTGAACAGTCAGAATAATAATATTAAACTGGTTATTATAACAATATGTCTGGCGTTACTTATCGTAGGCATATATTTTCTTAACCGGCCTGTAAAAAGGGTACTTGATATTGTTTCAAATGTAAGTGCAGGGCATACTGATGAAAGAATCCCTGTCAGGAGTTATACCGAAATACGTGAGATTGCAGATGATTTTAATAATATAATGGACAGAGCTAATGAAACAGACCAGTCCAGAGCAGAATTTGTTTCAAATGTGTCACATGAATTAAAGACACCTATAACATCGATTAAAGTATTGGCTGAGTCTCTTAATACACAGGAAAATGTGCCAATAGAAGTGTATCAGGAGTTCATGCAGGATATTGTAAGTGAAATAGACAGAGAAAGTAAGATTATAGAAGATTTACTTACTCTTGTCAGAATGGATAAATCTGTTGCAACACTTAATGTTACATCTGTTAATATGAATGATTTGTTAGAGATGACCCTCAAAAGAGTTAAGCCATTAGCACAGAAAAAGAATATTGAACTGCTTTTTGAAAGTTTCAGACCGGTTGTTGCACAGATTGATGAAGTTAAGATGACACAGGTTATATCCAACCTTGTTGAGAATTCTATCAAATATAATGTCGAAGATGGATGGGTACATGTTTCACTGAATGCAGATTATCAATATTTTTATATAAGAGTTGAAGATTCAGGAATAGGAATACCAGAGGAAAGTATTAATAAAATATTTGAAAGATTTTACCGGGTAGATAAGGCAAGGTCGCGTGAAACGGGCGGAACAGGACTTGGACTGGCTATTGTAAGAAACATAATTCTTATGCATCATGGAACTATTAAGGTTCATAGTGAGGAAAATATAGGAACAACATTTACAATGAGAATACCTCTTAATTATGTTGAAAACCAGCAGTAATGCAGATGAAAGTATGCCAGTGGACATATTCATAAGCTGTTAAGAATAACAGGATAGGAAAGGAGCAGTTATGATGGGACATGTAAGGAAAGCTATTATGAAATTGACATTCGTTATAATTGTTATTGCAGTAACATTTATAACTGTTTCATGTTCTTCGCAGAAGAAGGGAACAGCATATTCTGTATATTTTCTTAATGAAGACGGAACATCACTAACTGAAGGCAGGGTATACATCGAAAGTCAGGACGCTGTTTCAGTTGCAAATGAACTTCTTGAAAAAATGAATGTTGCAAAAGGCAGGCATACAAGCATAATTAAGCCGGTGTCTGTATCGCAGCCAACGGTTGAAATTAATGGAATATATGCAGGGGTCTATTATGACAGCTCTTATTATGGAATGAAACCAGGTACGGAAGTACTTTACAGGGCAGCAGTTGTTAAAGAATTGTCACAGATAAGTGATGTCCTGTATGTAAGATTTTATGTTGACGGTAAGGATGCTGTGTATGAAGATGGAACAGTCATAGGAAATATGAGTGATGAGGATTTTGTAGATACACAGGAAGGTGCTATGGCTGATGTGAAGTGGAAGACGATTAATCTGTATTTTGCTAACAAGTCAGGAGATGCCCTTGTAAAGAACAGCAAGAGAATCTGTTATAATAAGAATGTATCTGTTGAGAAGGTTGTAATGGAACAGCTTATTAAAGGAACAACAGAGTCAGGATGTTACCAGAGTATTCCGTCGAATACCAAGCTGCTTAGTATATCTGTTGTCGACAGGATATGTTATGTTAATCTCAGTCAGGAATTTGCAACAGATATGGTTAATGCAAAGAGTAATGTAACTATATATTCAATTGTTAATTCCCTTTCAGGACTGGAGGGAATTGATGGCGTTAAGATACTTGTCAATGGGAATTCTAATCTGATGTATAGAGATGTAATCAGCCTTGATACAGTATTTCATATGAATAATGAACTTGTAAAAAAAGATTTATCTGATAATTAATGGTCGTTTCTGGAAAGGATATTATTGAAGAGACCATTTTTTGTGGCAGCAGTTATGAGCATTGCTGCAGTATATTTGTCATTATATGCCAAGCCATATATCGTTATTATAGTAGGAATAATGGTGTTTACCGGATTCCTTATATATCTTAAGAAAACAGGAATTCCAGGATTTTATGTGATTTTTATCATGATGTTTCCTATTATGTGTCTGAGAACTGAAGAGAGTATGGAAAAGCTATGTTATCAGGGACAATTGTTGGACGAAACATATGCTGCTTGTGTAAATGGATACATAGCAGATATTAAACAGTCAGAAAACGGTTATGCGGTGTATATAAGAAATGCCTTTGTTATGCCGGATTCATGGGGCAGGCAGTTTAAAAGCGGTTTGGTAGTATACTCAGAGAAAAGATTTGCCAATCCGGGGGATGAAGTTAAGATTAAAGTAACATTAAAGGATTTTAATATACCATCTAATGAAGGACAGTTTAATGCCAGAAAATATTATACATCACTTGGATTTAATTATTGTGCAGATTTGTCAGATGTTGTGAATGTACAATCTGGAAGCAGTTATATTTCCAGCATTTACAGATTTGCAGATTCTATAAAAAATATTTACCAAAATGCATATTCTGAGCAGAATGCTGGAATTATGCAGTCAATTGTGCTAGGTGACAGGTCAGGGCTTGATGATGATGTTAAGAGAATGTATCAGAAGAATGGAATTTCCCACATTTTAGCCATAAGTGCACTTCATGTTTCGCTTGTTGGAATGTTTATATATGACTGGTTAAAAAAGAGAATTGGGAGAATTGCATCTGCATGTTTTAGTACATTTCTTATAATTTCATATCTGTGTATGACAGGTTATAGTGCATCTGCCAGCCGTGCTGTAATAATGATTCTTGTATATATGCTGGCAGACGTGCTTGGGAGAACCAGTGATATGGTTAATACATTAGGGATAGCAATTGTTATTCTTCTGTGGATTAATCCATATAATATTACAAATTCAGCTTTCTGGCTGTCATTTCTTGCTGTGGCAGGAATTATATATATTAAGCCGATACTGTCTGATGATAAAACTATTCTTATATATATAAGACGTCCTGATAAAAAGAATGCAGGATTTCTTCAGTTAATTTTATTCAGAATCGCAGATTCGGTTATTACATGCATGTGTGTTACAATTGCGACACTTCCGGTAATTCTTATTATATCTGGGCAGATTCCGGTAATAAGTCTGTTTCTTAATGTTATAGTAATACCACTTATGGCGTTGGTAATGATAAGCGGGATATTTACGGGAATTGCAGGCATACTCTCTCTTGAAGCAGCATATTTTTTCGCGGGAGCAGGTGGATATATTCTTGATTTTTATTATAAGCTGTGCAGTTTGTCATCACATTTTAAATATGCAGTCATTGTTACGGGAATTCCTGATACTGCAAGGGTGTTTTTATATTATGCAGTTTTGATTATATGGATATGTGCACATATTATATTGATAAATAAGAAGATTGATGCTGTATGTTTTGTGTTATTAGTGTGCGTGCTGACAGGGCTGCGTTACAATATTAATTCAGACATGAAGATTGCCATGCTTGATGTTGGACAGGGGGATTCAATTGTCATGCATACTAAGGAGGGCATGAATGTATTGTTTGACGGAGGAAGCACAAGCAAGAAGAATGTCGGGAGATATACCATATATACTTATCTTAAATATTGCGGGGTAAGAAGTCTCGATTATGTGTTTATAAGTCATCCGGATAAAGACCATGTTAATGGAATATATGAATTGATTGAACTGTGTGATAACACATTTGAGATAGGTACTGTTGTACTGCCGGGAATCAGTCGGGCTGCGGCAGTAAAGAAGCAGGCTGATGATGATATGTCGAAGTTAGAGAGGATATTCAAAAATGCTGGGATTAATGTTGTTTATGCTGATGCAGGTGACTGTATAAAATCGGGAGGATTCTCGGTTGAGTGTATGCACCCATGCAAGGGTTACGATTACGAGTCAGCTAATGACTATTCTGCTGTATATCTTGTGGAATATGGAGATTTTTCTATGCTTATGACAGGAGATGCGGAAAAGAAGGCAGAAAAGTGCATTATTGAGGATGTCAATAGGATGGCAGGAGATGCTGGCGAACCGGCACGGCTTGTGTCAGTTAATATATTGAAAGTCGGACATCATGGAAGTAAGGGGGCAAGTTCAGAAGAATTTTTAAGTTATGTAAAGCCTGAAACTGCATTGATATCTTGTGGAGCAGGTAATTCATATGGACATCCTCATACGCAGACTTTACAGAGATTGTCGGGGATTGGAGCAAAGGTGTACAGGACAGACGAAAGTGGAGAGATTGCGGTGCGTGTCAGGGATGGTTTGTATAAAATTGAGGTATTTAAAGCTTTGTAAGAATAGAACTGTGAAGGTGCTGGGATATGAGAAAATATTTTTCAACTTGAACCACTTGTACATATCTGATACTATTGTTTAAGATTAGAAACGGAGGCAGCAGGTTTGAAGGTCATAAGTGATGATATTAAAAAGGGCGAATTTAAGAGTGTATATCTTCTGTATGGAGAGGAAGAGTATCTTAAGAAGCAGTACAGAGACAGATTAAAGAATGCTATAGCTGGTGACGATACCATGAATTATTCATATTATGATTCGGATAATGCCAGCGTTAAGGATATAATTGATGTGTGTGAAACACTGCCTTTTTTTGCCCAGAAGAGACTTGTTATAATGGAGAATACCGGTTTTTTAAAGAGTTCTAATGACGAGCTTGCAGATTATATTAAGCATATCCCTGATTATCTTGTTATTGTTATGGTAGAAAAAGATGTGGATAAGCGTAATAAGGTATATAAGGCAGTTGATTCTGTGGGGTATGTATGCGAGATGAAGCCACAGACAACTGCTACTCTTGAAAAATGGATAGCAGGGCTTCTTGCTAAGGATAATCTTAAAATAAGCCGTGAAGCCTGTGATTTGATACTTGATAAGACAGGTGCAGGCATGGATTATATAAAGCAGGAGATAGAGAAGCTTGTTAGCTATTGTCAGGGAAGGGATGTTGTGACAGTAGAAGATGTAGAGAAAGTATGCACAACACAGACAACAAGTCATATATTTGATATGATAAGTGCAATCGCGAATAAGAAACAACAGCAGGCGCTTGATTTATATTATGACTTACTGGAATTAAAAGAACCTCCTATGAGAATACTTTATCTTATAGTAAGACAGTTTAACGGAATACTACAGGTAAAAGATCTTATGTCAAGGGGCATTTCAGGTAAAGAGATTGCATCAAAGATAGGAGCAGCACCATTTGTTGCCAGCAAATATCAGGCACAGGCAAAATATTTTGAGATGAATACATTGTTGGATGCATTGAATGAATGTGCGAAGACAGAAGAAGCAGTTAAGCAGGGAAGGCTTAATGACAGGCTGGGAGTAGAACTTATTATAATTAAATACAGCAAATAAAAAAGAACCCGGTGCGAGTGGGTGTCAGCACCGGGTTCTTTAAATTATTAAAATTCCTATTAAGCCATTGCGTTAACAGCTTTAGTAATGTGAGATACTTTTCTTGCAGCAGCGTTCTTGTGGAAGATTCCCTTAGAAGCAGCCTTCTCGATCTCAGCTATAGCAACAGGGAGAGCTTCGTTAGCAGCAGCCTTGTCACCAGCAGCAACAGCAGCCTCTACCTTCTTGATATAAGTCTTAACTCTAGACTTAACCGCCTTATTTCTCTCAGCTCTTACCTGACTTGTAATTACTCTCTTCTTAGCAGATTTAATGTTAGCCAATCCGTACACCTCCAAATCATAATTCAATAATAATATCTGTTTCGCATTAAAGCCGGACACGGACGATCTAATGTAAACATACTCACACATTTTATAGTACAAACATCTATATGTCAAGAACTAAATGAAGATTTTGGTATAAAAATTTCGTTTTTTTGCACAATATGTTGGGGAGGTGATGTGAAAAATGGATAATATAGTTGTAAGAACTGACCTTGCAGTAGAAGCAAATGAAGAAGCAATGAATGGAACAGGAAAGCTGCGGGGGATAAGAATAAGAGAAAGCAATAAATCAAGGATGGGTGTGAAAGTCACAGAATTGCAGGTGACAAATCATTTGGGCGAAGCTGCGATAGGAAGACCCAAAGGAACTTATCTTACTATAGAGGCAGATGATATTACAGGTGGGGACGAAGAATATGCAAAAGAGGTTATATCGACACTGGCAGGCTATATATTTAAGCTCTTAAAGCGCATGAATAAAAATGTCAAACCAGAAAAGCTTCTTGTCATAGGGCTTGGAAACAGAAATATAACATCAGATTCATTAGGTCCTGAGGTTGTAGATAACATTAGTATTAATATAAGTGATGGAGAGGAGACAGGAGTATGCACACTTAGTCCGGGAGTTATGGCACAGACAGGTATTGAGACTGCCGGAATTATTAAAGGTGTTGTAAGCCAGATAAAGCCGGATGTATGCATAGCAATAGACGCTCTTGCTGCAAGAAGTGTGAACAGATTAAATAGTACCATACAGCTTTCTGACCAGGGAATTAATCCTGGCTCAGGTGTTGGAAATCACAGAATAGGAATAACAAAAGATAATATAGGTGTTCCGGTGCTTGCAATTGGCGTGCCTACTGTTATAGACGCGGAAGGCATTATTCAGGGAGCAGGAAAAATGTATGTAACCCCAAAGGACATTGATTCAGACATTAGAAATATAAGTATCATAATATCCAAAGCAATTAACCGTGTTGGTGTTCATATTCATGGCTGATGTGAATACAATATAATGGTAATGTAAAGCAAGGAGGATGTATGAGTGATAGAAAGTACAGGCCTGTGTATATGTTTATATTCATGGGCTTAATGCTTATGGTAATAATGATGAATTATAGTTTTAATCTAATATATTATATTCAGAACAGAATTTATGAAAATGCAGTTAAGACATTGTTTCCTGTAGAAACATATTTTGAAGACAATTATGATGAAAATGCAGGTTCTGTGTGGGTTGATTCGGAATATATGTTTAGCATGGCTGAGGAGGATAAAAAACCTGCTACACAGACGGATGAGGGGGTCGTGGAGGCAGGTGCTGCAGTCTGCCCCTGGCCTTTACAGGAAAATGCAGCTGGAAATGTTTATAATATTGCAGATTTAAAGAATTATGATTTTCTTATGAAGTTCTATACGGTCACATCCATCACAAGCCTGACAACACAGATAATGCGTCCAGAGGAATTTCTGGCAAAAGACCTGTCGTTGGAGAAAAATGCAGATTTACCGCAGATACTTATATTTCACACACATTCACAGGAGGGATTTGTGGATACAGTTGAAGGAGATACATCTACAACAATAGTCGGTGTTGGAGATTATCTCACGGATATACTCACTAATACATATGGTTACAATGTTTATCATGATACAAGTGTGTATGATTATGTTGATGGAAAGCTTGACAGAAGCAAGGCTTATACATATGCAGAAGAAAATGTGGCAAAAATACTGGAAGAAAATCCGTCAATTGAGGTTGTAATAGACCTTCACAGGGATGGGGTTCCGGATACTACAAGACTTGTAACTGAAGAAAAAGGTGTAACAATGTCAAAGGTAATGTTTTTTAATGGAATAAGCTACAGCAAGGCAAAAGGAGATATAGGCTATCTTTACAATGCCAACAGGGATGACAATCTGGCAATGAGTCTTCAGATGTATCTTTTAGGAGAAGCGTATTATCCCGGGCTGTTACGGAATATTTATATTAATGCATATCGTTACTGTCTGCATATGAAGGGCAGGTCGATGCTTATAGAAGCAGGAGCACAGACTAATACAAGCACAGAGGTTAAAAATGCGATGATACCGGTGGCAGATATGCTTGACAGATTGTTGAGGGGTGAGAAGGCGTATACACAGTGACGCGAAGCGCATCTTGTTTTTACCTCACATTTTCCCTATAATGGGCGGTGGAGATATCCTGTCGCCCATTCCACCACACACGATAGTGTAAAATGGCATATGAAATTAATGTATGAATGGGGCAAAAACCTATTAAAGCTGCTAAAGGTGATGAAATAGTAGGTTTATTGAGAGAAAATTCTGAGGATAATTAATGCGGATAAAGAAAATTGCCTACTAAATTGATAATTTAAGCCAAAATAGTAGGTCTTTTTGCTGATTAGAACTGTCTGATATTATAGACATATAAGAAAAAGACCTACTAAAAGTGTGAATAGTGTTTATCTAGTAGGCGTTTTAGTTGAAAAAAAGAATTACAAACTAACTAACAATGAGGAAAAGACCTACTAGATTGCTAAATATGATGAAATAGTAGGTAAAGGAGGTAAAATATGAGTAACAACATTTTAGCAGATTTACAGCCACAAGCTGTCTTTAAATATTTTGAACAGATATGTGCAATTCCACATGGTTCTGGTAATGTGAAGCAAATAAGTGATTATCTGTGTGAATTTGCAAAAGAAAGGAATCTGTGGTTTAAGCAGGACGAAAGTTATAATGTAATAATCAAGAAACCTGCTAGTGATAGTGAAAGCAAGGCAGCACCTGTTATTTTGCAGGGACATATTGATATGGTAGCTGTAAAAACTTATGATAAGGTTAAAGATATGGAAAAAGAAGGTGTTGACATTTATATAGATGATGGCTATGTCAAGGCTGACAGGACAACCTTAGGTGCTGATGATGGAATTGCAGTTGCTTATGCACTTGCTATATTAGACAGCAAGGATGTGTGTCATCCGCCGATTGAGGCTGTGTTTACGGTAGACGAGGAAATTGGAATGCTTGGCGCTGAGGCAATTAATACTGACTGTCTTGAAGGTAAAATTATGCTTAATATAGATTCTGAGGAGGAGGGGATATTCCTTTCAGGATGTGCTGGGGGAGCAACTTTAAAGGCTTCTTATCCATTGAAAAAATCGGACATCACAGGAACGCAGATGTCTATTAAAATTAATGGTCTTACAAGCGGACATTCTGGAACAGATATAATATGCCAGAGAGCTAATGCTAATATTCTGATGGGACGTATTCTTTTTGACGTTAAAGAATGTGTGAATATTGTAAGCATATCGGGTGGTGAAAAAGATAATTCTATAGCTCCATTTGCTGATGCGGTTATAATGACACAGGAAGCAGATAAGGTTGCAGAGCTTCTTAATAATACTGCAAATGTCTTGAAAGAGGAGTATTCGATTACTGACCCACAGCTTACCATCAAGGTGAATTGTGAAGGTGAAGGCAGCACTTTGGCATGTGATGATGCGACAACACAGATGCTTATAAATGTGCTTAATTTTATACCTGATGGTGTTGTTAAGATGAGTAATGATATCAAGGGGCTGGTGCAGACTTCACTTAATCTGGGGGTTACAGAGCTGGCTGAGAAAACATTTGCAGCAACCTACTTAATAAGGAGCAGTTCACAGAGTGAAAAAGAATATCTTACAGATAAGGTTGGAAAAATGACGGAATATTTTGGTGGAACTTATGAACTTAAAGGTGTTTATCCAGCATGGGAATTTAAGAAGAATTCTGCAATCAGGGATATGTTGTGTGAATCTTATAATAGACTTTTTAATAAAGAGGCTTTGGTGGAAACAATGCATGCAGGTGTTGAATGCGGTATTATGGCTGCAAAGATTGATGACCTTGACTGTGTATCGTTTGGCCCTGATATAATTGATATCCATACTGTAAAAGAAAAATTGGATATTGCTTCGACACAAAGGACATGGGAGCTTATAACTGACGTTTTAAAACAGTTGGCATGAATAATTGAATAATACTATATATTGTGTTAGTCGTATCTGGTAAAATGAGCTGAAAAAAGCTTTTTTTATACCAGATACGACATTTTTTATACCAAATGCGACATAAACTCAGCAGAACACGACAAAACATATAGAATACTATATATATTGTTGACAGAGATTTGTTATTGATATACTATATTACTTGTACAAAACATTTATTAAATTCCGTGCGCAGGGGGATAGGAAACATTTGAAAGGAAAAGGTATATGGAGTATAAGGAATTTGTGGAATATATTAAGATGAATGCAGGGTATATAGCTGGAGAAGGTGGTAATATTACTATTAATCATGTGATTAAGAATAATGGCTGTGAGATGGATGGGCTTGTTATTATGGAGAAGGGGAAAGACATCGCGCCAACTATATATCTGGACAGCTTTTATGAATTGTATACGAATGGTGAGAATATTAAGAACATAATACGACAGATAGAGGTTATATATGAACAGAATAAGAATAATGTTACATTTGATGTAAATATTCTTAAGCATTTTGACACTATAAAGGACAAGATTGTTTATAAGGTTGTCAATTACAGGAGTAATGAAAAACTGCTCGAACAGGTGCCGCATAAGAGAATACTTGACCTTGCTGTGGTGTTTTACTGTCTGCTTGATAATGAATATGGAAGAAGTGCAACAGCATTAATATATAATAACAATCTGAAAAATTGGAATGTAACTATTGATGATGTGTATAAAGCTGCTTTGAAGAATACACCGGATCTGCTTCACAGTAAGATTAGTTCAATGGCTGCACTTTTTGAAAAATGTGGTGTTAATGTGGATGGAGAGGAAGTTGATTTAAAAGATTATGTTCCGTCTGATATGTATGTGCTTACGAATGAAAGCAAACTGAATGGTGCAGCCTGCATATTATATGAGAATGTATTGTATGATTTTGCACAGAAGCTGGGAGCAGATCTGTATATACTGCCCTCATCAGTGCATGAGGTTATACTTCTTCCCAAACTTTCGATGTTTGAGAAAGATGAACTTGTTAATATGGTAAAGGAAGTTAATACAGAAGGGGTTGCTGCAGATGAAGTCCTTTCTGATCATGTATATGAATATAACAGAACAGAAAGATTGATAACTATGTAGGGACAGAATAATACAATAATGTACATGATGGGATTCGAACCCACGATCTTCCGCTCCGGAGGCGAACGCTTTATCCAGCTAAGCTACATGTACACAACATATAATAATTTATATGCTTATATACTATACATTATTAAATTAAAACCCGCAACAATTGAATTAATTTTTTTCTTTTGTTAGAATTAATACATCTGTATATTGATTTGAACTTATCAGCAATGAAGATAAGAATTGGAGGAAACATGTCAGAGCGTATTAATAAATATCTCAGTGCCCATGGAGTCTGTTCAAGACGTGAAGCTGACAGAATGATACAGGAAGGACGTATCACAATTGATGGTAGAATTGCAGTTATGGGTGAGATGGTAGAAGACAATACAATTATATGTGTTGATGGCAGGAAAGTTGACAACACCACACCACCACAGGTAGTCATAGCTTTTAATAAACCTGTAGGAATTGTATGTACAACAACTGATAAACAGGGAAAGAATAACATAGTAGATTTTATTGGATATAAGGAACGCATATATCCTGTGGGCAGATTAGATAAAGAGTCTGATGGCCTTATACTGCTTACTAATGATGGCGACATGATGGACAGGCTGCTTCGTTCCGTTAATGGTCATGAGAAGGAATACATCGTTTCAGTTAATAAACCAATTAATAAAGAATTTATAAAGAGAATGTCAGGAGGAATATATCTTAAGGAACTCGACAGAACTACAAGAAAATGTGTTGTGGAAAAGATATCAGACAAGACATTCAGAATAATTCTTACACAGGGGCTTAACAGACAGATAAGAAGAATGTGTGCGGAATGTGGATATAGTGTAACTAAACTGACAAGAATAAGGATTATGAATGTGGAATTAGGGGATTTAAAGACTGGTGAGTATAGGGAACTTGACGGTAAAGAGCTTAATACACTTTATGAGCAGATATATAAGCAGATAGAAACAGTCAATATACAGGCTGATAATTAAGGAGCGGATTATGGATTTATTACAGGAATATTCAGAACTTAAGAAGATGATAGATTATCATATGGACAGATATTACAATCAGGACGAGCCGGAGATAAGCGATTATGAGTATGATAAGCTTATGATAAGGCTTAAAGAGATTGAGAAAGAACATCCGGAATGGGTGACATCTGATTCACCTTCACAGAAGATTGGTGGCACTGTAAAAAGAGAAGCTGGGGTTAAGGTCACACATAATGTACCTATGCTGTCTATTGAAGATGTGTTTTCAGAAGATGCAGTGTGTGCATGGATTGATAAGGTTCATGCCATGCATCCTGACTGCACATTTTCAGTAGAGACAAAAATTGATGGTTTAAGCATGAGCTTAAGATATGTAAAAGAAGCAGATGGGAAGCTGCATTTGCAGTTGGCAGAGACAAGAGGAGATGGTCTTATTGGTGAAGATGTGACAGCTAATGCAAGGGTAGTGGGGGATGTGTTACAGGTTATTGACCTTCCTTATGATTCACTAGAACTTCGTGGCGAAGTGTATATGAGCCATGAAGATTTTGAAAAATATAATGAAGAACAGGAAAGACTTGAGAAAAAAACAGCTGCTAATCCCAGAAATCTTGCGGCCGGAACATTAAGACAGCTTGATACTTCAATTACGAAGAAGCGAGGTCTTAAGATGTTTATCTTTAATGTACAGGACGGACCTGATGAGATTATGGAAAGCCACGGTAGGGGAATGGATATATTAAAGGCAGCAGGTGTACCGGTTGTATATCATAAGATATGTAAGACTAAGGAAGAGGTTGTCAGAGCAATTGACGAGATAGGAAGAATGAGAGAAGAACTTCCATATGACATTGACGGTGCTGTTGTAAAGATTGACCATATCGCATTCAGACAGGAGTTCCCTGCAGGAAGCAAGTATTCAAGCGGTCATATTGCATACAAATATCCACCGGAAGAAAAGGTTATTGTTATGGACGATATTCTTGTAGATGTGGGAAGAACAGGAAAACTTACATTTACAGGGATATTCCATGATCCGGAAACCGGAAAGCCTGCAAGGCTTTGTGGTACAAGTGTATCAAGAGCGACTCTTCATAACCAGGATTATATTACACAGATGAATGTAGGTATTGGTGGGGAATATAAGCTGTTTAAGAGTGGAGAGATTATTCCTAAGCTTAATGGATGTGTAAAGGCACCTGAGCATGTGTTTGAAGCACCAAAGGTATGTCCTGTATGTGGGGAACCTCTTGTACGAGAAGAGGACACAGCAGATATAAGATGTGTTAATCCGTCATGTGCAGCACAGTTGTCAAGAACAGTAGCATATTTTACATCTCTTGACTGCATGAATATCATGGGACTTGGTGAAACTCTTGTTGATGCCCTTATAAAAGAAGGATATATACACAATTATGCTGATATATATAAATTGAAAGAACACCGAGATGAACTTATTGAGAAGGGAATCATAGGAAAAGAGAAGAATACTGATAAGCTGCTTGCAGCTATTGAGAAGTCTAAACAGAATACACCAGACAGACTGCTTACTGCACTTGGAATAAGAAATGTCGGCAAGAATACAGCCAAGCAGATTATGAATTATTATGATAATCTTATGGCACTTGCTGATGCAGGTGAAGAAGAATTGCAGAATATTCCTGATATAGGCGCAACTACAGCCAAATGTATATATGACTTTTTCCATGATGAAGCTAATATTGAATTAATAGAAAGGTTAAGACAGTCAGGGCTTAATATGCAGATGCCAGAGAAAAAAGAAATATCAGATAAGCTTGCAGGAAAGACGATTGTTGTAACAGGAAGCTTTGATAATTACAGCCGTAAGGATATGGAAGAACTGATTGTTTCTAATGGAGGCAAAGCAACAGGAAGTGTCAGCAAAAAGACTGATTATCTTGTTGCAGGAGAGGCAGCAGGCTCTAAGCTTGATAAGGCTAATTCACTGGGGGTTAAGGTGTTTACGATTGATGAATTTATGGAAATGATAAAGTAAAATAATTTTTTATTCAGTTATTAAAGGTGATATGATATAATCAGACAACAATGATAACAGAAAGAAGGAACAGTAATGCCAATTAAGATTCAGAGTGATTTACCAGCTAAAGCAGAATTGGAAGAAGAAAATATATTCGTCATGGACGAAAACAGAGCTATTTCACAGAATATAAGACCTTTGGAGATAATAGTTCTTAATCTTATGCCTATAAAGCAGGATACAGAATTACAGCTTTTAAGAGGTTTATCTAATACACCTTTACAGATAGATGTTACATTTTTACAGATGTCATCACATGTTTCAAAGAATACCTCAGCTTCACATATTAAGAAGTTTTATCAGACTTTTGAAGAGATTAAAAGCAATAATTATGATGGAATGATTATTACGGGAGCACCTGTTGAGAAGCTTGACTTTGAAGAGGTTAATTACTGGGATGAACTTATAACAGTAATGGAGTGGTCTAAGAAGCATGTTACATCAACAATTCATATATGCTGGGGTGCGCAGGCAGGATTGTATTACCATTATGGTATTAAGAAGGAATTACTTCCGAAGAAGCTGTCAGGTGTGTACAAGCACAGGGTTATGAATAGAAAAGAGCCTTTAGTAAGAGGCTTTGATGATGTATTCATGGCACCACATTCAAGATATACACAGGCAAGCAGACAGCAGATTCTGGATAATCCAAGACTTAAAGTACTTGCAGATTCAGATGAGGCAGGAATATATATTGTTCTTGGTGATGGAGGAAAAGAAATATTTGTTATGGGACACCCTGAATATGACAGATTAACTCTTGATCAGGAATATAAGCGTGATATTGATAAAGGAATCGAACCTGAACTTCCGGTTAATTATTATCCAGATGATGACTGTAACAGAAAGCCAATGCTTTCATGGAGAAGCCACGCCAACAACCTCTATACGAACTGGTTGAATTATTATGTATACCAGATAACTCCTTATGACCTTAATGAAAGTTATGATAATTATTGTATTTAAGGGATTTGTAGCTTGATTACTGGGATTCCTGTGAATGGGTAAATTGTCAATATCGTGGCATAGGCTGACATAATTTGGCGTATGTTGGTGTGATGGTGGAGACAAAATGGAGACAGTTTGTTTTCCGTGGAGACAACTATAATAATATATTATGGATAAAGATGCTCATTGATACAACTTAATATTAAGACATATAAATAAGTCCATGTACTTGTATTTTACAGGTATGTGGGCTTATTTTAGTGTCTTAAAATGTGTAGATGATAAAATACTCATATAAAGCATAAAAGGTTAAATGAAACAGAAGTTTATTAAAATTATAGTTATAAAAAGGTGTTTAGTTTATTTGAAATTTAAAGTTAATATTTGTGTGATAACTTTTATGATAGTTTCTATTGAAATTAAAAATCCTCCTATTGAAACTAAAAATACAGTTATATTTTCAAGAACAGATTTGAAACCTGTTGGTGTAGGGGTATCGGTGTTAAATAATTTAATTTTGAGTTTTTTGAAAAGTGTTTTTATTAAGATAATAAAATCATCTAATTTAGATGAAAAATACAAGCAACTAATAAAGGCAAAAAACAATGCGGAAATTATTTTAAATATATTTTTATTTGTTATATGTAATAAATAAGATATTGAATATAAAAACATAGGGAAAAAGATAGCAAAGCGAAGTAATTCACAACTGATTTTTTTAGAAAACTCAAATCCACGCAAAAATATTAAGAAAAGAGCAAATCCTATACCAGAAAAATTTGAAAATAAATTTGAAAGAAAAGCATTATCTTTATACATAAATGATAATATGGTTTCAATAACACTTGTAATAAAAAGAGTAGAGATTATCTTATATTTTATATTATCATCACAACCATATAAAATTTTAAATATTTTTTTAAAAGTGGTTTTCATAAATGTACCTCCATAAACTAAATATACTATATTATATCATAAAAAATTAAAAGTTTATATAGTTAGTGATTTTGTTGAATAATCAAAAAATAATGAATGTTATGATTGTAATAATGAATTTAAAAGAGTTATAAAAGAAGTAATAAATAAACTAACAACAAAACTTTATCAATAAATGAGTGTTATATAATTAAATGTAAATGATGAGTAATCATGAGAATAAATTAAGTAAAAGTAGATATATTATAGAAAAAGAACTTGATTTCAAAATGGGCATATGGTAAACTTTTAATAGTAATAATTTATGTAATATAGATTGATTATATGCTCAGTTGTTGAAGATTGAAGACTGAGGTGATAGAATATAATTGAAGAGAGTAAAGAAAATGGTTTGATGTGCAAGAAGGAGGGGAAGAATATGGCTGTATTAGCGAAACCGATTAATAGAATATCTGTTATAAAAAGACAAGAATCCCAAGAATTTGTACGTGAATTTAATCAGAATAAAGTAACAAAGGATTTTTTAGAGTCTTGCAAGAAAGCTGGTAAATTATTTGGCAAAAGAAAATAAAAAAGAGCATGAACATATAGTATATTTTAATCCTGATGTAATGTCTTTGAGGCAGTCACATCAGGATTTTTCATCTGAAATGAAACTTTTTAATGCAGGAGAAGGTTATGATAATTTTAATGATTTTGTAACTGAGGAAGCTATTGACTATGAAAATGTAGGAGATGGTGTAACATATATTGTGTGGAATGTGTTGTATGATAAAGATAATATTGAGATTAAAAGAGATATGGTTTCGTATTATACATTGGCTGCTACAGCAATACCATATGAAGATAGAATAAGACTTGATGAAGAAGAAGCAAAGAAAATTGGAGAGGAATTTGATACGGAAATATGTGGTATATCAGCAATTGAAATAAAAATGTTTGCTGTAAGTGAGAAATATCAAGATGTATTTTTTGAATATGATGGAGAAGATCTTCCTGCATCAGCGTGGATAATGAGAAGCATTATAGATTTTGCGTATTCTTTATTAGATGAGGTAATAGGATTTAAGGCACTTTTTTTACATTTTCTTCCAGAAGCGGAAAGTTTTTATAGAGCAAACGGATTTAATCCTGTAGAGGTTAATATGCAACCGTTACATTCTGTAGATTCAGAATATAAGTCAATGTATTTGGCATTAAAAGAAGTACATATGAATTATGACAAATAATGTATATTATATTAATTTATTTGGTATGCCTTATATACATCCCACCCTTTAAAAATCCCCAATCCCATGTTATAATCATTAATCATCAGAAAACGGAGATAAGAACATGAGCGTAGTAACAGAAAAGTCAAAGTGCAGAATTCTTAAATTAGCATCAATGCTTGCGGTAACGATGGGAATTATAATGGCATTTTATGCATTTTATATTATGTCAGAGCTATATTCATTTTCAGCAACAGAGCAGGGAAAGGCATTATATATGGTTGTCAAGCTGCTGAATATAGCATTTATAGCAGTTATTGTGGAAGGAGTTTACTTTGCAATTGCTGGATTTTATGGAATGACAAACATAGGTGCTGTTGATGCAGTTAATAAAATCAAAGTTTATGGAATTGTTATGACTATAGCAGGAGTTGTTGATTTAATAATAGTATTTGTGGTATCTAAGTATTCAATAACTGGTAACATGCTGATTCTTATATGCCTTCCGGTTGTAATAGGAATTATGTATTTAGGTGGCGCATTTTATAATGAGAAGCTTATAAAGAATAATAATGGTGTGGAAGGTGATGGCAATGATTGATCCGAATGGAATAATGCCACTTAATTTCTTCAAATACAAGGGTGTGTATACAGGACAGCACAATGGAATGAGATATATGCTTAAGCAGACAGGAGAAAAGCCTGATTTAAAGCTTTCTGCGTGCGTGTGGCGCGGGCCATATGCTTCATGTGCTGTTAAGGAAGAAGATAAGACAACAGAGATATTTGAACTGACAGAAGATGGTCGTCTTGCTGCCGTGGAATGGATAAGGCAGCAGTACGAATCCAGACTTGACTATTGGGAAGCGGCACCGTCTATAAAGGACGCTGTTCCGATTGTTCATGAATAAAGAGAATAATATATACAATGCAGCATATGGCGGCACCGGTAAGCAGGAGAGTGTATTCTTCTGCTTCTTTTATTATAAGACCAAATACAATGCGGCATATAATTCTTGATGAAAATATAGATATGACCGCAATACATAATGGCACAATTATACTGCCAAACGGGTCTGGCTGGATGTTCAGCTTCTTGTATATATTAAAAATGTAAAGCAGACTCATGCATATGTTGCTAATAAGAACACCATACAGATAACCGGTTATGCCAAGCTTTGGAATAAGCAGAAATACACAGGCAAGCCGGATGATAATTCCGGTTATATTAATTATGAATGTAAGGGCGGTATGTCCCATGCCATTAGTCACGCTTGTAAGGCTGATTTTTAAGTAGAGGAAAGGACACAGCCATGAAAGAATGCAGGTGTATATGTATACAGAGTCTTCGTGGAACATCATTGCACCTAGGCGCGCACCATAGTTAATGAATAAAAATATGCTTATAATGCCGAGACTCAAACACATGGAAACTGTTCTTTTTACTGTCACAGCAAGATGGTCAGACAGGACATTTGAACTTTCATCAGATACCTTAGGAAGAAGCATAAGTGCAAATGAATTAGCTGCCGTACATGGAAAAAGCACAAGTGGAAGAGCCATTCCTGTAAGTATACCAAACTGGCTTATTGCATCATCTTTTGACAGTCCATGCATGCACAGGATTGCGGGAATAAGAATTGCTTCTGCCCCTTCAAGCAGATGCAGAACAGTCTGATTGGCGTTAATTGGAAATGCATATTTAACAATATATCTGTATTCACGGAGTGAACAGGAGAGCTTCTGCGTCATGCTTTTATTATGAATGGAACGGAAAAACAGCGGAATAGCACAGTATGTGGCAGCTGCAAATTCACCGAATATATTACCGGTAACTGCGTCAGCAATTGATATTGTTGATACATTTTTTATGCGCACATAAAGTATAATAGTGCCAATACGCACAAGCTGTTCGACAAGCTGCGAGGAGGCTGGCAGAAAAGATTCCTTCTGGCTGTAATAGTAATTAGACAAGCAGTTATGTATGCACATGAATGGCAGAGAGATTGCAGTTATACGGATTATTCCCTCACAGCGGCTTTCCATAAATATATGGTTTGCAATGAAATCGCTGAATATAAGAAATAAAAGCATAACGGCAATTGAAAGAGAAATAGTAATCTTTAATACGCAGAAAAGCCATTTCAGAGATGGAGATGATGCTGAATATTTTGAAACAGCTACAGAAAATCCACTGCAGCATACTGCAAATGCAAGCGCAATAAGAGGTATGCACATCTGGAATAGTCCGACTCCTGCAGCACCTGTATAATTAGTGAGAAGTATCCGAAAATAAAATCCGAGCAGTTTTGATAGAACGCCGGCAATTGTAAGTATTATGGCGGATTTGAATATGCCACCTTTTAAGGATAATTTATTATTCATAGCAGATACCGCAGATAGACTTATTAACAATATATGCCCTGCCTGAATACAATATTATAAGGAATTACAGGGCGGAAATATAATGATATATATGGACAATGCGGCGACAACTGCTGTCAGAAAAGAAGTGGCTGAAGCAATGCTTCCATATCTTTTGGGAGATTATGGAAACCCGTCAGGTGTGTACAGGTTGTCTGAAAAAGCTAAAAATGTTGTTGAGGAATCAAGAGATATTATTGCAGATATAATAAATGCTGACAGAAATGAAATATTTTTCACCTCTGGTGGAACGGAAGGGGATAACTGGGCAGTTAAAGCAGAGAGCCTGAAAAGAAAACAGGGACATATAATAGTAAGTTCAATAGAACATCATGCTGTGACGGAATCGGCACTGTGGCTTAAGAATTATGGAATAGATGTCACATTTGCACCAGTTGATGAGCAGGGAATTGTTAAGCTGGAACAGTTAGAAAAAATGATTAGAAATGATACATTTTTAGTGTCCGTTATGCTTGCTAATAATGAAATTGGAACTATCCAGCCAATAGAAAATGTATGTGAAATTGCGCATGAGTATGGTGCAAAGGTTCATTCTGATGCAGTGGCGGCATTTGGACATATTGATGTTGATGTGAAAAAGCTGGGCGTTGATTTCTTAAATGTAAGCGGACATAAGATATGCGGACCAAAGGGCGTAGGATTTCTGTATGTCAGGGGCGGAAAGCCAGAACGGTTCATGCATGGAGGCGGACAGGAGAACGGACTTAGGGCAGGCACTGAAAATGTAGCTGGGATTGCAGGACTTGCGACGGCGGCAAGAATTGCTTATGAAACACTTTCTGACAGGGCAAGGCAGGAAAAGAAAATCAGCGACTATATGATTAAGAGAATACTAAGAGAAATTCCTTATTCAAGACTTAATGGAAGCAGGGAAATCCGTGTTACGGGCAATATGAATTTCAGTTTTCAGTATGTTAATGGCGGAATGCTGGTTGTAATGCTTAACAAACAGGGAATATGTGCATCTGCAGGTTCAGCGTGTACATCTAATTCAGGAAAACCTTCACATGTCCTTCTTGCGCTTGGACTTGATGAAAAAATAGCAGAAGGTTCACTAAGGCTGACAATTAATCATACAATTACACACAGGGAAGCTGATTATGTGGTTGAGTGTATTAAGAAAGATGTTGCCAGACTGCGGGAATTGGCTTAATATTAATATATCAGACAGTTACGGAGGTTAAAATAATATGTGGTACGAAGAAGCGGTGTTTTATCAGGTATTTCCACTTGGATTTTGTGATGGATTAAGAGACAATGACGGGGTGATGAACAGATGCATATCAGAATTTGCAGACTGGATACCGCATTTGCAGAAGTTAGGAACTGATGCGGTGTATTTTTCTCCAATTTTTGAGAGCGATTATCATGGCTATGATACAAGGGATTACCGTATGATAGATAAAAGAATAGGAACTAATAAGAATTTTGCAGAGCTTGTGTCAAAGCTGCATGAGGCAGGAATAAAGGTAGTCATTGACGGTGTGTTTAATCATGTCGGAAGGGGATTCTTTGCATTTAAGGATGTGTGTGAGAAAAAATGGGATTCTGCCTATAAGGACTGGTTTAACATCAGCTTTGATGGCAATTCACCATATAATGACGGCTTCTGGTATGAGGGCTGGGAAGGATATTACAATCTTGTGAAACTCAATCTGAATAATCCGGATGTGGTTAATTATCTTATTGAGTCAGTGCGCGGATGGGTTAATGAATTCGATATTGATGGAATAAGACTTGACGTTGCGTACTGTCTTAACAGGGATTTTATGAAGCGTTTAAGATACGAAACAGACCGGATGAAGCAGGAGTTCTTCCTTGTAGGAGAAATGCTTCACGGTGATTACAACACAATAGTCAATGATGAGTGCCTGCACAGTGCAACTAATTATGAGTGTTATAAGGGACTGTACTCAAGCTTTAATTCAATGAATATGTTCGAGATTGCACACAGCATTGAAAGACAGTTTGGGAAAGAGCCATGGTGTCTCTATACAGGAAAACATCTGCTTACATTCGTTGATAACCATGATGTTTCAAGGATTGCCAGCACGCTTACCAATAAAGCACACCTGCCGCTTATATATGCGCTGATGTTCGGCATGCCGGGAATTCCATGCATATATTATGGAAGTGAATGGGGCTGCGAGGCAGTTAAGGGCAGCGGCAATGACAATATCCTGCGTCCTTCATTTGACAAGCCGGAATACAATGAGCTGACTTATACAATAAGTTCATTAGGACAAATGTATCATAACAGCAGGGCATTAAGCTATGGTGATTATACCAAGAAAGTACTCACCAACAGACAATATGTATTCAAAAGGGAAGCTGATGGAGAAAAAGTGCTTGTCGCAATTAATGCAGATGAGAATGAATATACAGCTTACTTTGATACAGAATGTGCGGATGCACTTAATCTTATAACAGGAGAGAAAGAAGACTTATCTGGGAAAATAGTTCTTCCGTCTTACAGCTTCAGATTTTACAGATGCATGTAGAAGGTGCAGATAAGATATATGTATATAAAATAAGCCGGAGTTCATCATAATCTGATGAACTCCGGTTTTCTTTCGTTAAATATTGTGTAGTAATTAAACCCTGCGTTCTTAAGCATTTCTGCCACAACATCAAATCTGTATGCAAAATACTTAACTTCGTGTGCATCAGAACCTACAGTTATTATCTCTCCTCCGAGGTCGTGATACATTTTAACAATATCAAGGCAAGGATTAGGTTCAGGCATACCATATTTAAGACCGGCAGTGTTGATTTCAATTCCTTTTCCTTGCTCAATGATTGTTTTAAGAATTAGGCAGATTAAATCGTTAAAATCGTGCCAGTTATATGTGTAAGAATTGGCAGGTATATATCTTGCAATATAATCAAGATGACCATACACATCAAAGTTGTGACAACAGCCAAGATTATCAAGAATACTTTCGTAATAAGTTAAAACAGTATCCTTTGCAGAACGTTTCTCCCAAAACTCAGGGTAGTAGGGATCTTCTCCATATACAAGATGTGACGAGCCTATTATGAAATCAAGCTGCTTTTCAGAATCATAAGCATTAACTCTGTCAGCGACGCTTCTCATAAGTCCCTGTTCAACACCTATGTGAATATTGATTTTATCATTGTATGATTCTTTCAGATTCTGGAAATACTTAATGTATTCCGGAAAATCAAGGTCAAACATGACTTTTCCATCTTCTAAAGGAGCATCAAAGTCATTATGGTCGGTAAAACAGATGTGTTTAAATCCCAGTGAAATAGCATTGTTAACAACATTTACAGGGTTCTCCTCTGAATCAGAAGAGAACATAGTATGTATATGTGAATCTGATAACAGCATATTAATGTCCTCCATCAAATATTAGTCATATGCTTAAATGTCAATATACATTATACATAAACATAATTAATCCGCAATTGATATTTTTGATGTTTATGTAGAACATGTAAACTAATGTAAAATATAGGTAATTTTTCCTTGAAAATGATTATTAGTATTGATATTATTAAAAAGACAGCGTATAAATTCTGATTATGTGAATGCGCATAGATGTAGAAGTACCAACTACGCTGTCCGACCTTGACTTTTATGCGCAGATAGGAGCTTTCGTGAGTTTTGAATTGATACACATTGTGATTATTCTTCTCGGAGGAATAGCGCTTTTCCTTTTTGGAATGCAGCTTATGGGAGATGGATTAAAGAAAGTGGCTGGTGGCAAACTGGAAGTTATTCTGTATAGATTAAGTAATACACCTCTTAAGGGAGTACTGCTTGGTACAGGTGTTACGGCAATTATCCAGTCATCGTCGGCAACTTCTGTTATGGTTGTTGGTTTTGTTAATGCCGGTATGATTAAAATGAAACAGGCTATCGGTATTATTATGGGCGCAATTATAGGTACATCTGTTACTGGATGGGTATTATGTCTTTCTGATATCAGTGGTGGTGCCGGATGGGTAGACTTACTTTCAACAGAGGTTCTTGCTGCTGTTATTGGTGTTATCGGAATCATGTTTAGGATGTTCTGTAAGAACCCTACAAAAAAGCATATAGGTGATATTATGATAGGTTTCTGTATCCTTATGGTAGGAATGCAGAACATGAGTGCAGCAGTTGCACCATTAAGATCTGAGCCGGCATTTATTGATATGCTTACCAAGTTTTCTAATCCATTTATAGGAATACTTATAGGACTTTTGGTTACTGCCGTTTTGCAGAGTGCATCTGCTACAGTTGGTATTCTTCAGGCTTTATCAGTTACAGGAGCTATTTCATTTTCAGTAGCACTGCCTATTATAATGGGTATTGCTGTCGGAGCTGCCATGCCTGTTATCATTTCTTCATTTGGTGCGACTACAGATGGTAAGAGAACAGCATTTGTATATCTTCTTGTTGATGCACTTGGTGCTTTAATATGGGCAGTAGTATTTTATAGTATTAATCATTTTGTGCATTTTTCATTTATGGACAGAACGATGACAACTGTTTCGATAGCATTTGTGAACTCATTATTCAGAGTTGCAACAGTTGCTGTACTGTTTCCATTCATCAGATTCCTTGAAAAGATGGTATGTGCAATTTTCAAGGAGGTTGTTGATGAGGAAGATAAAGATATTGTTGAAATCAGTGTACTTGATGACAGATTTATTGCTCATCCTACAGTTGCTATTGAACAGGCTAAGACAGTTCTTTGTTCAATGGCACATATGGCACAGAAAAATCTTATTCGTTCCATGGAACTACTGGATACATTTTCGCAGGAAAAATATGACAAGATTCAGAGAAGAGAAGATAAGGTTGACAGATATGAAGATAAGCTTGGAACTTATCTTGTAAAGATTACACAGCAGGAGCTTACTTCTGGACAGAACAAGGAGGTCTCAAAGCTTCTCCATACAATTTCTGATTTTGAGAGAATAAGTGACCATGCTGTTAACATATCACAGGCAGCAGCAGAACTGTTTAATGAAAAGCTTAGGTTTTCTGATTGTGCTGTTGAAGATGTTGAACTGATGTCATTAATTATGAAAGAAATAGTTGGAAATGTAATAGATGCATTTGAACAGAACAAGGTAGAATATGCCTATAAGACAGAGCCGTTAGAAGAACTCGTTGACATATATTGTGATGAAATGAAGATGAATCATGTCAAGCGTGTCCAGAAAGGTGAATGTACACTTCATCAGGGCTTTATATTTAATGATCTGCTTACAGATTTTGAGAGAATTGCTGACCATTGTTCTAACGTGGCAGTTGCGATTATTGAGCTTGAGTTAAATGTGTTTGATACACATGAGTATCTTATTAATCTCAAGAAGGATAACGGAACTAATTTTGATAAATATTTTGAGGAATACAAAGAAATGTTTCCTTTAAGTCAGTATTAAGCGGGGATTAGCGTTAAGTAAACAATATTGGATACAGAATTTGTTAAAATTTCGTCAAAATGACTAATTGATAATGAGTTATTATTGAAAAAAGTGCAAAAATGTAAAAAATGGGAAGAAAGCCTTGATATTTAGCTTCTTCTTATGTAAAATACATGGTAGTTGAAATTTTAACAAACTATGTTATAAAAATTCATTTTAGGAGGAATTGTTTTTATGTCAGTAAAAGTTGCAATCAATGGTTTTGGTCGTATCGGTAGACTTGCATTCAGACAGATGTTTGGTGCAGAAGGATATGAGGTAGTTGCTATTAACGATTTAACAAGCCCTAAGATGCTTGCTCATCTTTTAAAGTATGACTCATCACAGGGAAGATATGTTAACTTCGGTGAGGAAGATCAGGTAACAGCTGATGATGAGGCTGGTACAATCACAGTTAAAGGCAAGACTATCAAGATTTACAAAGAGCCAGATGCTAATAACTGCCCATGGGGAGAGATTGGTGTTGATGTAGTTCTTGAGTGTTCAGGATTCTATACATCTAAGGCTAAGGCACAGGCTCATATTAATGCAGGTGCTAAGAAGGTAGTTATCTCAGCTCCAGCTGGAAACGACCTTAAGACTATCGTTTACAATGTAAACCATGAGACACTTACAGCAGATGATCAGATTATCTCAGCTGCTTCTTGTACAACAAACTGCTTAGCTCCTATGGCTAAGGCTCTTAACGATTGTGCAACAATTGAGTCAGGTATTATGTGTACAATTCATGCTTACACAGGTGACCAGATGATCCTTGACGGACCACAGAGAAAGGGTGACTTAAGAAGATCTAGAGCAGGTGCTTGTAACATCGTTCCTAACTCAACAGGTGCTGCTAAGGCTATTGGTCTTGTTATCCCAGAACTTAATGGAAAGCTTATTGGAGCTGCTCAGAGAGTTCCAACACCTACAGGTTCTACAACAATCCTTAATGCTGTAGTTGCTAAGAAGGTTACAGTTGATGAAGTTAATGCTGCTATGAAGGCTGCTGCAACAGAGTCATTCGGTTACAATACAGAGCAGATTGTATCTAGCGATATCGTTGGTATGAGATTTGGTTCATTATTTGATGCTACTCAGACAATGGTTAATGAACTTCCAAACGGTGGCTGCCAGGTTCAGGTTGTTTCTTGGTATGATAATGAGAACTCATACACAAGCCAGATGGTTAGAACAATTAAGTACTTCGCTGAATTAAACTAATCATTTAGATTGTTTTTGCCGGAGAATGGTATGACTATTCTCCGGTTTTTTATAAAGCTGTATATGTAGCTATTTTATGTATTATATGGAGGATATTAATATGCTTAATAAAAAGTCTATTGATGATATCAATGTAAAGGGCAAAAGAGTATTATGCAGATGTGATTTTAATGTACCATTAGATGGAAGCAGAATTACAGATGAAACAAGACTTGTAGCTGCTCTTCCAACAATCAAGAAGCTTATTGCTGATGGAGGAAAAGTTATTCTTTGTTCACATCTTGGAAAGCCAAAGGGACCAGATGCTGCATTTTCTCTTGCACCAGTTGCAAAGAGACTTTCAGAACTTCTTGGTCAGGAAGTTAAGTTTGCAGCAGATGATACTGTTGTAGGCGATAATGCAAGAGCAGCTGTTGCTGCAATGAATGATGGAGATGTTATTCTTCTTGAAAATACGAGATTCAGACCAGAAGAGACTAAGAACGGTGAAGCATTTTCTAAGGATTTAGCTTCTATTGCAGATGTATTTGTTAATGATGCATTTGGTACAGCTCACAGAGCGCATTGTTCTAACGTAGGTGTTACACAGTATGTTGATACAGCTGTTGTTGGATACCTTATGCAGAAGGAAATTGATTTCCTTGGAAATGCAGTTAATAATCCTGTAAGACCTTTCGTTGCAATTCTTGGAGGTTCAAAGGTTTCTTCTAAGATTTCAGTTATCAATAATCTTCTTGATAAGGTTGACACACTTATTATCGGTGGTGGTATGTCTTATACATTCCAGAAGGCACATGGTGGTAATGTAGGTCAGTCATTAGTAGAGGATGATTATCTTGATTATGCTAAGGATATGATGAAGAAGGCTGAAGAAAAGGGTGTTAAAATGCTTATTCCTATCGATACAGTTGTAGCTAAGGAATTCAGCAATGATTCTCCTTCACATGTTGTAGAAGCAGGACATCAGGCAGATGATGACATGGGTATGGATATTGGACCTAAGACATGTGAGCTTTACAAGGAAGCTTTAAAGGATGCCAAGACTGTAGTATGGAATGGACCAATGGGAGTGTTTGAATTCCCTAATTTTGCAGCAGGAACAATAGCTGTTGCAGAGGAACTTGCACAGCTTAAAGATGCTACAACAATCATCGGTGGTGGTGATTCAGCAGCAGCTGTTAACAACTTAGGATTCGGAGATAAGATGACACACATCTCAACAGGTGGTGGAGCATCTCTTGAATTCCTTGAAGGTAAAGAACTTCCAGGTGTAGTTGCAGCTAACGATAAGTAATTGATTTTACTGACATAGTTATATAATAATATTTTAATCCAGACCTTATTTTTGTTAAGTGGGGTCTGGATTTTTTGTTATTTATTTCACAAACTATACTTGAAATATGTACCAAAGTATGCTATTATTTGTTTTACTAGGATAGTTATATCGGAATATTTAATAGGATTGTCCATATATATGTTATTATGGATAATTTCCTGTGGGGAGGCGTAGAATGAGAAGAAAAGTAATAGCAGGCAATTGGAAGATGAATATGACACCAAGCCAGGCAGTTAAGCTCGTTACTGAATTGAGACCGAATGTTAATAATCCGGATGTTGATGTTGTGTTCTGTGTACCATCCATTGACATTGTACCTGTGGTGGAGGCAGTGAAGGGATCTAATATACATATTGGTGCAGAGAATGTATATTATCAGGAGAAAGGAGCATTTACCGGTGAGTTATCGCCTGAGATGCTTGTTGATGCCGGGGTAAGCCATGTTATAATAGGACATTCAGAAAGAAGAATGTACTTTAATGAAAGCAATACAGTGCTTAATCTCAAGATGCATAAGGTACTTGAACATGGAATTATCCCAATTCTTTGTTGTGGAGAGACACTTGAACAGAGAGAAAAAGGGATTACACTTGATTTCGTTAAAGAACAGATAGTAGAAGCATATGTTGGTGTTACTAAAGAGCAGGTGCTTCATACAATAGTTGCTTATGAGCCAATCTGGGCTATTGGAACAGGAAAGGTTGCAACTACAGCGCAGGCACAGGAAGTATGCGGATTTATAAGAACTGTATTCGAAGAGTTATATGATAAAGAAACAGCGGATCAGATAAGGATTCTTTATGGAGGAAGTGTTAATGCTTCTAATGCAGCAGAGCTTTTTGCCCAGCCTGATATTGATGGTGGACTGGTAGGAGGTGCAAGTCTCAAGCCGGATTTTGCGGATATAGTTAATTATAATAAGTAAATAAGCATGAAAAGACCTTGTTTTGATGATAATATTCAAGACAAGGTCTTTGATTTTTTTTACAAATGTGCTATCATGCTATAGGCAATTAATTAGAATACATTTAAAGGAGAATCACATTATGAGTAAAAAACCAGTAGTTTTAATGGTACTTGATGGTTATGGTTTAAATGATAGAACAGAGGGTAATGCTATTGCTATGGCTAACACTCCTGTTATGGATAAGCTTATGAAGGAATGCCCGTTCCAGAAGGGATATGCTTCAGGACTTGCTGTAGGTCTTCCAGACGGACAGATGGGTAATTCAGAAGTTGGTCATATGAATATTGGTGCTGGTAGAATTATTTATCAGGATCTTACAAGAATTACTAAGGATATTGAAGATGGTACATTCTTTAAGAACGAAGAATTACTTGAGGCAATGGAGAACTGCAAGAAGAATGATTCGGATCTTCACCTTTTCGGACTTTTATCAGATGGTGGTGTTCACAGTCATTTAAGCCATGTATATGGACTTTTAGAGATGGCAAAGCAGCAGGGAGTGTCTAAGGTATATGTTCATGCGTTCCTCGACGGAAGAGATACACCTCCAGCTTCAGCTAAGGGATTTGTTGAGACACTTGAGAATAAGATGGCAGAAATCGGAGTTGGTAAGGTCGCATCTTTATCAGGCCGTTACTATGCAATGGACAGAGATAATAACTGGGACAGAGTAGAAAAGGCTTATGATTCACTTGTAACAGGTGATGGCATTAAGGCCGAGTCAGCTACACAGGCACTTCAGGAGTCATATGATAATGGTAAGACAGATGAATTCGTTGAGCCAACAGTTATCTGTAAAGATGGTCAGCCACTTTCATTAGTTAAGGCTAATGATTCTGTTATATTCTTTAACTTCCGTCCAGACCGTGCAAGAGAGATGACAAGGGCATTCTGCGATGATAAGTTTACAGGATTTGAAAGAAAGACAGGATTTATTCCATTAACATTTGTCTGCTTCAAGGATTATGATGAATCAATCCCTAACAAGAAGGTTGCATTCAAGAAAGAGATTATTAAGAACACATTTGGTGAATTCCTCGCTAATCATGGAAAGAAGCAGTTAAGACTTGCTGAGACAGAGAAATATGCACATGTTACATTCTTCTTTAATGGCGGTGTTGAAGATCCTAATGTTGATGAGTTCAGATTACTCGTTAACTCACCTAAGGATGTAGCAACATATGACTTAAAGCCAGAGATGAGTGCTCCGGAAGTAGGTATGGACTTAGTTGAGGCTATAAAGTCTGACAAATATGATGTTATTATTATCAACTTCGCTAATCCTGATATGGTTGGACATACAGGCGTTATTCCAGCTGCAATCAAGGCTGTAGAGAAGGTTGATGAGCTTGTTGGAAAGGCTGTAGATGCAGTAAAGGATGTTGACGGAGTTCTCTTCATCTGCGCAGACCACGGAAATGCTGAGAAGATGATTGATTACGAAACAGGAGCTCCACATACAGCACATACAACTAACCCTGTTCCATTCATTCTTGTTAATTATGATGAGAATTATACACTTCGTGAGGGTGGAAGATTATGTGATATCGCTCCTACACTTATAGAAATTATGGGACTTGAGAAACCGGTTGAGATGACAGGTGAGTCTCTTCTTGTGAAGAAGAATTAATCAAAGGGTTGAAATTAATTTGTTGATTTTTCTTGCACAAAATGTTTATTTGTGATAGAATGACCTATGTTGCCGTATTGGCATAATTATGTAATAAAAAGCGCATGATGCGCAGGAATGAGGATGGTATGAATAAGATAATTCCATTGTTTCATATGTCTGTCGGAGATGTATTAAGAATTGGTTTAATGGGAGTATTTGTAGTAATTTGTATAGCTTTAGCAATAATAATTCTTATGCAGGAAAGTAAGCAGAACGGATTGTCAGGAACAATTAGTGGTGCTGCTGATTCATACTGGGGTAAGAACAAGGGCCGTTCAATGGAAGGCAAGCTTGTTAAGATAACCAAGATTCTTGTAATTCTTTTTGTTGTTATAGCAGTTATACTTAATTTTAATTTCTAAATTACGGACACTCTTAAGAAACGGATAATTTCTTAAGAGTGTTTTTGCTTTTACGGGCAATCTGGTGTAGTCCGGATATTTTAATGGTAAGAAAGGGATATAAGGGATATGGAGAAGGATATATTTAAACAGCGAAGACAGATGCTTGCTGATATAATTCTTAATAATGAACTGTATGTTCCGATGAAAGCTAAAGAAATCGCTATGCTTCTCGATATTCCGAAAGCTAAGCGTTCAGAGCTTATGGAAGTGCTTGACAGTCTTGTCGCAGATGGAACAATAGGTGTATCAAAGAAGGGTAAGTATATGAAGCCTGAAAATGTAGCACTTGTTGGAACATTTGAAAGCACAAGCAGAGGATTTGGCTTTGTAGTAATACCTGACAGGGAAGATGATATATTTGTCAAGGCTAATGACACGATGAATGCTTTCTATCATGATAAAGTCAAGGTTGTGATAACTACTGAGAAGAATGGCGGTAAGAGGGCTGAAGGTAAGATTGTTGCTATCGTTGAGCATGAGGTTAAGGAAGTTGTCGGAACATTCCAGAAGAACAGAACGTATGGTTTTGTTATTCCTGATAATGCAAAGATTAACTGTGATATATTTATACCGCAGGAATTCATGAGTGGAGCGGTTGAAGGTTCTAAGGTAGTTGCTTCTATAAGTGATTACGGCAGTCAGAGTAAGAATCCACAGGGGAAGGTCACAGAAGTACTTGGACATATAGATGACCCGGGTGTGGACATAATGTCTATTATCAAGGCATATGATTTACCAGTGGAGTTTCCTGAATCAGTTAAGAAGGCAATTAATGATATTCCTGATGTTGTCAGTGAAAAGGATAAGGCTGGACGAGTTGATTTAAGAAATGTTCAGATGGTTACTATAGATGGTGAGGATGCGAAGGATTTAGATGATGCAGTATCTATCTCGAAAGAAGGACCTGTATATCATCTAGGTGTCCACATTGCGGATGTAAGCCATTATGTTACAGAGGGAAGCGCGCTGGATAAAGAGGCACTTAAACGAGGTACGAGTGTTTACCTTGTAGACCGTGTTATTCCAATGATACCGCATAAGTTATCTAATGGGATATGTTCACTTAATCAGGGAGAAGACAGACTGGCACTCAGCTGCCTTATGGATATTGACGAAAAGGGCAATATTGTTGGACATAGAATATGTGAAACTGTTATTAATGTAGACAGAAGGATGAGCTATACAAGTGTAAAAAAGATTCTTGTAGATAATGATACTAATGAAATTATGAAGTATAAAGAGCTTGTTCCAATGTTTCATATGATGGAAGAGGCTGCGGAGCTTCTTAGAAAGAAGAGATTTGCAAGAGGTTCGGTTGATTTTGATTTCCCTGAAAGTAAGATTATACTTGATGAGAATGGTCACCCGACTGATATTAAGCCATATGACAGAAATGTAGCAACTAAGATTATTGAGGATTTTATGCTTGCTGCTAATGAAACTGTTGCAGAGGATTATTTCTGGCAGGATATGCCATTTCTATATAGAACTCATGAGAATCCTGATCCTGAAAAAATGCGTAAGTTAGCCACATTTATTAATAACTTTGGTTATACATTAAGACTTACTGATGATTTAAGACCTAAGGAGATTCAGAAGCTTCTTTCTGAGATAGAGGGTTCTGATGCTGAGAATCTTATAAGCAGACTGACACTCCGCTCTATGAAGAAAGCTAAGTATACTACTGAATGTGTAGGACATTTTGGACTCGCTGCCAAGTATTACTGTCAATTCACATCGCCTATCAGAAGATATCCTGATCTCCAGATTCACAGAATTATCAAGGAGAATCTTCACGGAGGTTTAAGCCCTAAGAGAGCTGACCATTATGATGCAATATTACCGGATGTTGCTGTCCAGACAAGTGCGATGGAGCGGCGTGCGGCAGATGCTGAAAGAGATACAGACAAGCTTAAAATGGCTGAGTATATGGAACAGTTTGTTGGAGAAACATTTGATGGAGTTGTTTCGGGTGTTACCGCGTGGGGCGTATATGTTGAACTTCCAAACACTATCGAGGGCATGGTTTCTATCAATAATATGAAGGGATTCTATACATTTGACGAGGAACACTATGAGATGGTAGGAGAACTTGGGAACAGAAGTTATAAGCTCGGACAGAAGGTTAAGGTTGTGGTTATAGGCACCGATAAGATACTAAGAACAATTGATTTTGCATTTGCATAGAATAGAATGGAGACTGACATGGCATCAAAAACAAGCGCATCAGGAAACAGACTTATAGCGAACAATAAGAAAGCTTATTTTGATTATTTTATAGAAGAGAAATACGAGGCAGGTATGGTACTTCACGGCACTGAGGTTAAATCAATCAGAGCAGGTAAGTGCTCAATTAAGGAATCTTATATCAAGATTGAGAATGGCGAAGTGTATGTATTAGGTATGAATATTACACCATATGAGAAGGGAAACATATTCAATAAAGATCCTTTAAGACCTAAGAAGCTGCTTCTTCACAAGAATCAGATTAATAAGCTTACTGGTGAACTTACAATTAAAGGTTACACACTTGTTCCTCTTCAGGTATATCTGAAAGAGGGAAAGGTGAAGATGGAAATTGGTCTTGGAAAAGGTAAGAAGAACTTTGACAAGAGAGATTCTATTGCAAAGAAAGACCAGATAAGAGATGCACAGAAGGAATTCAAGAACAAGAATCTTAGATTTTAAAAATATTTAGAAATATTTTATCAGTTTTGAAGCACAAGTTAATTGACTTGGCATTATGCCAATGTTAATATAAATAAGCAGGTGAAACTGCTTACACACGGGCTAGTAAAGGTTTCGACGGGGATCTTGAAGCTGGTGAAGCTATCCGCAGGAAAGCGTCAAAATCCAAACTTAAATATAAACGCTAACGATAATTTAGCATACGCTGCCTAATTGCAGCAGTCTGACTTAAAGCACCTACACTTTAAGACCCAGGCTTCGAACATGTAGGAAACGACAGTATCAAAGCTTTGAGATGCTGGTCGTATCATGAAGCTACTAAAGGTGCAAGGGTGTTGATTCTCGTGTACCGGAGGGAATGTTAAACAATCAACTATGATAGTAGAAGAACAGGGAATGGGTTTTCGGACAGGGGTTCGACTCCCCTCTGGTCCATAGGAAAAAGGGAGTGAGGAAGCGTGAGCTTCTTCGCTCCCTTTTTCCTATGGACCAGAGGGGAGTCTTATTAATGGATAAAACATGGCGTAGCCGGGTTTTTGGACAGGGGCGCACGAGGTACGGTGGACCTCGGCTTTGCGCCGACCGGAGCGGAGCGAAGAATTCGACTCCATTTTGTGGGGGAGGTGGATACACGGTGGATTGGATGTTGAAGCGGAGGAAAGGTATGTTGAAGTCCAAAAGGGATGAGCAAGCGTGGCAGATTGGACATTGAAGAGAATGTAAGGTACGAGAAAGTCCAAAACACCAGGTACACTTGCCACACAATACTCAATAGCGTAAAATAAGTACAATCTCATAAGTAAGGAGGAGCCAGCTATGAACAGAGCTGTTGTTTATTATTCATTATCAGGAAATACAAAGGAAGCTGCAAAGGTTATTGCAAGAAAGTTGGGAGCAAAAATCTTTGAGATAGATTTAGTTAAGCCATTACCTAAGAATACAGTAAGACAGATGCTTGTCGGAGGAATGCAGTCAACATTTGGAAGGAGACCTAAGATAAAAGGTGTTCCGGATAACATAGATTATTATGATGAAATTATATTAGGTATGCCAGTATGGGCAGGAATGCCTGCGTCTCCAGTCAACACATTTATAAAAAATTACGGAGTGGCAGATAAAATTGACGCTGTGTTTACATTCAGTGGTGGTGGAGACAATGACAGATGTCTTGCACAGTTGTCAAAAAGCCTTAAGAATATAAAAAGTCAGGTTGCGTTAGCAGACCGCAATAATAATGCTTCAAAGGATAATCAGGAGAAGCTTGAAAAGTTTGTTATGAGTATCAAGTAGAAATTGTACAATGATATAGCAGGTTTATGATATTAGTCAGGGGTAGAATATGAGGTTTAAAAATGTGTTTTGTACACAATTATATAAAGATACATTTTCTAAAGTTTTAAAAGAAGATGAGTTTACACACGGAGATGAGATTCTGGTTGATATGGAAGAACCAGATGGAGACAGGATATCTTATATTATAATGCACCATGGACATTCCATATCTGATTGCAAGGCATTTGTCACGACAACTGATGAAAATGTTCTAATTGCTGTGTTTGACTTGTGGGGAAAGTTTTATAAATGTTATATCATAAAGAATGATAGTATAAAAAATGTTGAAGCTGAAAATGTTCTTGGCGGTAAGGAGATAAAATTTGATGGTGAATCACAATATGGAAAAATATCTGTAAAAATGGCAGCGGTCAACAGACAGTTTGGCACAGATTTAAAGTTTCAACGGGAACATCTTCAGTTATTTGCTGCGAATCTGCAAAGAATTTCTGAAAATCCTAAGTGCTTTATACAAGATAAAGATCAGGTAAACAGCAACAATAATATTGATAGTGATGAAATAAGCATAGATTTAAGTCTGGTTGAATTGACAGATACTCAGAGAAGACAACTGATAGGTAACAGAAAATTTGAGGATTTCAATCTTGAAAGCCATAATATAAATATTATTTATGGAGTCTATGAAGCTAACAGAGATATTGTATTGACCCTTACAAGCTTTACATCTACAATATTGACCCAAGATGGCGGCGACTATAATTATTGTATTTTGTACAAAGAAAAAGAGTATGGCGTTACATATGGTTTTAACTGGGATGATAAAAAATTAAATGGAATACATAACAGAACACCATTTTGTCAGAATGTAGTTGAAAGCATGGTCAGATATTATGAAGATTCATTTCACGAAAGATCGGAGCTGGAAGAAAATGTTAGAAAAAGATTTGAGAAAGAATATAATATGGAGATACATGATTTCCTTAAATTTTATATAGAAAATGTTATGGATAACTCATAAGAACTACATTTATTTTGTTATGAAGCATAAAGGAAGTAAAAGAATTTGTGCTATAATAAGCATACTAAATATTTACATAGACTGGAGAATACGAACATGGACGAAAATGTAAAGAAAAGAAATGAAGTACTGGCACAGACTGTAATTAATGGCTTACAGTCACGAAATATGTCAGGATATTATGCAGAGGATAAAGAAGCAGCTTTAAAGCAGGCTTTGGAGTTAATTGACGAGGAAAGCACAATTGCTATGGGCGGCTGCCACAGCGCACAGGAGATTGGACTTGTGGAGGCTTTGAAGGAGGGCAATTACAATTATATAGACCGTTCAAAGATGACTCCAAGAGAGGGACTTCTGGCTTCATATGACGCTGATGTGTTCTTATCAAGTGCAAATGCAATGACAAGTGATGGAATACTTGTAAATATTGATGGCAATTCTAACCGTGTTTCATGCATAGCGCAGGGACCAAAGAAGGTAATCTTCATAGTTGGAATGAATAAAGTCTGTTCAGACCTCGATTCGGCAATGAAGCGTGCAAGAAATATAGCTGCACCGACTAATGCACAGAATTTCGATGTCAAGACACCATGTAAAACAACCGGAAAATGCTTTGACTGCAAATCACCAGACACATTATGCTGTCAGTTCCTGATTACAAGATATTCACGCCATGTAGGAAGAATACATGTAATACTTGTAAATGATACACTTGGTTATTAAAAGGAGACGTTATGATTAACAGACTTCATATGGCAATGATTGAATTATATAGAGGAGACGCTAAGAGAATACAGCATTTTTGCAAGGTTCACAGCTACGCAAAGCTGATAGCACAGATGGAAAATGTTGATGACAAATGCCTATTTATAATTGAAACAGCGGCACTTACACATGATATCGGAATTCATACATGTGAGGAAAAATATGGTGAGTGCGGAGGGAAAATGCAGGAAAAAGAAGGTCCTGCTATTGCCGCAGGACTTCTTGACAGGCTTGGCTTTGACAGCAAAGTTTCAGAAAGAGTGCAGTATCTGATAGGACATCATCATACATACAACAATATTGACGGTATTGACTACCAGATACTTGTTGAGGCAGATTTTTTAGTTAACATATGCGATGATAATCTTACAAAGGAAGCTGCTTTAAAGGTATATAATAACATTTTTAAAACTGAGAGTGGCAAAAAGATATGCCGTGAAATGTTTGGACTGGAGAAGTGAAACTTATGAGCGATAATAAGAATGTGAATAAAGATAAAGGCTTTGTTGTCGGCGGATATACTTTTAAGACGAAGCAGGAAGCGCAGGAAGCAAAAGATGAGATGAATGCTATTAAGTATCTGTCTGGAAAGACGGACAGCAAAGATCCAAAACAGGTGTATGTGCTGTATAATAAGATAATTGACAGACAGTTATTTTATACATCCATTGGACTTAATTATCTCAAGAATTTACAGCAGTTTCTGTATAATTCACCAGATATTCCAGATGATAAGATTAAGCCGATTCCGGTAAAGAGTGAAACACAGATTGCGATTGACAGAAGACGTGAAAGAAATGAGCATAGAAGTGAGCTGCATACTCTCTCAATCCAGGTGGCAAAGTACAAGAACAATTATATGAGAATTATGATTGTAAATGTGTTTCTTGTTATTGCGTTAATTGCAATGTTTTTTATCCTTAAGACAGGTTCTAATTCTAATGTCATTAATTATGAAGTGAATGTACAGAATAAGTATTCTTCATGGCAGACAGAGCTTGAATCTAAGGAAGCCAAGTTAAAGGAAAAAGAGAAAGAACTTAATTCAAGGGAAGCGGAGCTTGAATCAAAGCAGTCTTTAAAATCATCATCACAGCAGTCAACAAAGTAGTCATAATATAAATATATGAACAGAGTACACATTTTAAACATATTTATCAGATAGTATATAGATAATTAATTCATCGTGAAAGTGAGGACTACATATGGATAAGATGAAGATTTTAGTAGTAGATGATGAAAGCAGAATGAGAAAGCTTGTAAGTGATTTTCTGACAAGAAAAGGCTATGCTGTTATAGAGGCGGCTGATGGTGTAGAAGCTGTAGATACATTTATGGAGAACAAAGATATTGCACTTATAATTCTTGATGTTATGATGCCAAGAATGGATGGCTGGGAAGTGTGCAGGCAGATAAGAAAGGATTCTAAAGTTCCTATTATAATGCTTACAGCAAAGGGTGAGGAGATGGATGAACTACAAGGTTTTGAATGTGGAGCTGACGAATATATAGCCAAGCCATTTTCACCTAAGATACTTACAGCCAGAGTTGATGCAATTATAAGACGAGCATATGGTGTTGACAGCAACGAGATAATTGAGATTGGCGGAATTACTATAGATAAAGCGGCACATATCGTTAAGATTGATGGTGAAGAGATAGAGTTAAGCTATAAGGAGTTTGAACTGCTTACTTATTTTGTTGAGAATAAAGGGCTTGCGTTGTCAAGAGAGAAGATTCTTAACAATGTATGGAATTATGATTACTATGGTGATGCAAGAACTATAGATACCCATGTTAAGAAATTAAGAAAGAAGATGGGGGAGAAGGGCGATTACATCAAGACAATCTGGGGTATGGGCTACAAGTTCATTGTTGACTGATTCTGCGAATAAGGAAGGCAATTAAAGATGAAGATACATTCAATCAAGTTTAAGATTACACTTCTTCTGGTAGTTACTGTTACATGTCTTGTGGCAATGCTTATTGGGTTTAACAGCATTTTTTCAGAGAAAGTGTATATGAACCGTAAGCAGAAGAGCATGATTAATTCTTATGAGAATGTTAATGAAATCATGCAGAAATATACTGATTTACAGATAGATAAAGATACTATGTGTGCTGATATGGAGAATATATCTACAGCAAAGGGAATATCTGTGCTTGTAGTTGACAGTAGCTGGTGTACCATATATGTAAGTACTCAGGGAGATGATTCAATGATGGAACGTCTTCGTATGAGTATATTTAATGGAGATATTTTTAAGAATAATGGCTCACAGGATAAAGCACCGGAACCTAAGGATCAGGAAGATGATTCAGATAACCCGGCAGACAAGGATGATAAGAAGGAGCATAGAAAGCGTCTGGAAGATATTATTGATATGTCAGGTACATCACTTGTTGAGAACAGGACAATCATAAGTTCCAATGATAATTACACGTTACAGAAGGTGTATGACGAAAGACTTGGCGACTATTATCTTGAAATATGGGGTACACTTGACAATGGATATTCAATTATATTAAGAACTCCTATCCAGGGAATAAAAGATAATGTAAATATATCGACAACTCTTATTAAGTATGTTGGAGGAGCAATTCTTGCTGTTGGTATAATTGCAGCATTTGTAGTATCAACATATATTACCAGACCGATTAAGCAGCTTTCTAATATTGCTGAGAAGATGTCAGAGATGGATTTCAATGCAAGATATGAGGGAAGTGATAAGGGAGAGATTGGTCTGCTTGGAAAGAGCATGAACAATATGTCTGAGAAGCTTGAACAGAATATTGCAGAGCTTAAGAAGGCTAACCTTGAACTTAAGAAAGATATTGATAAAAAAGAAAAGCTCGAGATAATGAGAACAGATTTTCTTTCAAATGTATCTCATGAGTTAAAGACTCCTATTGCACTTATACAAGGATATGCAGAGGGTCTTAAGGAAGGCATAACAGATGATCCTGAAAGCATGGAATTTTACTGTGATGTTATTATGGACGAGGCAAACAAGATGAATACAATGGTTAAGAGACTTCTTACACTTAATCAGATTGAATTCGGAAATGATGAGCCTGAGATGGAGAGATTTGATATTAATGAGCTTATTGCTTCTGTAGCAGATGCCAATGCAATAAGAGCGGGACAAAAGAATATGAGTATAGTATTTGATAACCGTAATGAGCATAATTTTGTGTGGGCTGATGAATACAAGACAGAGGAAGTGCTTACTAATTATATATCTAATGCACTTAATCACTGTGATGGAAAGCGTGCAATTGAGGTGAGAACTGAAAAATCAGAGAATGGAGGAACTATTACCGTTACTGTATATAATAGTGGAAAGAATATTGCTGATGAAGATCTTGAAAGAATATGGGAGAAGTTCTACAAGACTGATAAAGCGAGAACAAGAGAATATGGAGGTAATGGAATAGGACTGTCTATTGTAAAGGCTATTATGGATTCAATGGGGCAGGAATATGGTGTCAGAAATGTATCTGATGGTGTAGAATTCTGGTTTAATCTTGATTGTAAATCATAATATGATATAATTGTTATCAGTGTATGAGAATAATTTGTATATTCATCATGAACGGTGATAATAATTATAAAGGGAAATTGAGGAAATATATATGAAAAAAGTTATAACAGGTCTGCTTGTGCTTTTGTGTATATCTGCACTCACAGGTTGTGGCAAAGATGATGTAACATTAACCAATGAAGATAATGATCTGGTTGCTGAGTATATAGCAGGAACGCTTCTTAAGTATTCATATGATAATGAATGGAAATATCAGAAGCTTAATTCAGCACAGAATGGTGGAGGTACAATAAGTTCGTCTGGTATACAGAAACCGTCACAGACACAGTCTGCAATTACAGGACATAATAATACAATACAGACTACTAAGGCGTCAGGTAATTCAGCGAACACATCAGCAGATTTATTAACAGGGCTGCCAACTGCACTTGGATTTAATGGTGTGACACTTACATATAAGGATTATACTGTGGGAAATCAGTATCCGGCAGATAATTATGTGGTTTCAGTGCCGTCACAGACAGGCTGTAAGGTTGTTGCTGTTGAGATGACACTTACTAATACAAGTGGTTCAACAGTTAATCTTACATCATCAGGTGGTGTTGTATTAAAGCTCACAGCCGGCTCAACAGCTGTAAGCAATTATGCTTCAATGCTTAAGAATGATATTACAACACTTAAGAATGTTTCACTGGCGGCAGGAGAGAGTAAAGAAGTAGTTGTATTATTTCAGGTAAAAGAAAGCGATGCCAATTCATTAGCCGGTTTGGTTATGTCGGCAACATCATCAGGAACATCGCTTGGTTCATTAACAATCAATTAAGAATGCATAACATTTTCAATGTTGTAAAAGGCAGCTTGTGCTTCATCTAACTGATGAACATAGGCTGCTCTTTTTTCAGGCTTATATCCATCGCCATGTCCATTATATTCAGCATAATATACAGTTTCATGTGATTCAGGCTTATTCCAGTCAGTGAAGCCCTCATCAATAATCTGGTCGGAATATTCACAGTTAAGAAGAACCACCTTAGCATGAATTCTCCAAGGTCTGCTTAAAGCAACGCTTTTAGGCGGACAGTTTCCTGTAAATGTGCAATTATTAAATACATAACCGAAAGCCTGACCTTCATATGTTGAAGGTGCAGTATAATAAGAGTTGATGGGTTCATTCCGGTTTAATGCAAAAAGTGTGCAGTTTTTAAAATAAGCTGTGGCACTTCCGAAAATAAAATCAATTTCACCACATATAAAGCAGTCTTCATATAACTGGTGAACGAGCTTTCTTTCACCGTCTATTGTTGGACCTGTAAAACCACCTGGTTGTTTTTCTTTAAGAGGCAGCGGACCGGTAAATAAAGTGTCCTGATGACCGAGAATTTTACAGTGCTTAAATGTGATGTTGTCACCTTCAGCGTATACAGCTATTGCCTGACCGACATTATCACCAAATCCGGCGCTGTTTTCGAATGTTATATTGCTTGCAGAGAAATTATCGGCATATACAAGAAATGTATAGGAACGGAAAGTTCCGCGCTTAGAGCCGTCAGGCATAATCATTCTTGCATAGAAACCCTCAGTAATAATAGTTTCATCTGTATCTTCACCAATTAAGGTAATATTATTTTTCCGGATTTCAATACGTTCTTTATATATTCCTTTTTTGATAAATATAGTTTCGTTGTTATTATCAGAAACAGAATCAACTGCTTTCTGTATGGAATCAAAGTCACCAGAATTGTCTTTAGCTACCGTAATCATAAAAATACATACCTCCTATTTTTTGCTATTATAGCACACTGGACATTAATAAATAAAGCGAGTATAATTCCATTCGTTAAAAAAATTGTAGGAAATAGAGATTATGATAAGAATAGTAGAAGATATGAGAGATGTTAATATATATCTTTCATTAAGAAAACAAGTCGGCTGGATTAAGTTAGATGAAAATCAGGCTCAGAGAGCATTGAATAACAGCGTGAAAGTATTTACAGTATATGATGATGACAAGCCTATAGGAATGGGCAGAGTGGTTGGAGATATGGCTGTAATAAGCTATATCCAGGATTTAATAATAATACCGGAATATCAGAGTAAGCACATAGGAAGCATGCTTATAGAACATATAATAGCTTATGTCAAAGGAATTACTCAGGAAGGCACAAGAATGATGCTTTGTCTGATGTGTGCCAAGGGCAGAGAGATATTCTATGAAAAGCATGGATTTATCGCAAGACCGACACCAGAACTGGGACCGGGAATGATACAGTATATATTACAATAGCATTGTAAAATGTAATGTTAACTAAATGTTAACTTAAAATAATAATAGGTTGACAATAGCTTTTTAAGTGTGTACAATAACAAATGTTGTATTACTACATTTGAAAAGAGGACTTTAACTATGAAAAGCAAAAAAGTTACTATTTATCAGCTGACATTCATGGCTATGATGGCAGCAGTTACATGTATTCTTGGACCACTTTCAGTTCCAATTGGTCAGATTCCAATATCTCTTACTAATCTTGTGATTTATTTCACAGTATTTGTACTGGGCATATGGGCAGGAACGGGAAGCTATGGAATATATCTGCTGCTTGGTGCTGTAGGACTTCCTGTATTTTCAGGATTTGCTGGTGGATTAGGAAAGCTTCTTGGACCAACAGGAGGATATCTTATAGGTTTCATATTCATGGCACTTATTGGAGGAGCTGTGATTGAGCTTTCACACAGAAATATTTTTCTTACAATGTTAGGCTGGGTAGTTGGAACTGCTGTTGCATATGCATTTGGTACGGTATGGTTTGTATACCTTATGAAATGTTCAGTCACATATGCACTTACAGTATGTGTATATCCATTTATCGGATTTGATATTGTTAAGATAGTTATTGCAACACTTCTTGGAAAGACAGTAAGATATGCAATAACTAAAGCTGGTCTTATACAGAAAGCAGCATAATAAGTAAAAGAAAAAGGTGTCTCCGGATTAATGGAGACACCTTTTTGAGTACAATGCAGAATTAATTATCTGAGAGTCTTAACATACTCAGCAATCTTCTCATCCTTGCAGTTAGCAAAGAAAAGCTCTTCAAACTTCTCACCTGCAACAGCACCCTTAACGAGATCCTGATCAAGCTCCTTAAGAACTTCTACGAGATCCTGCTTAAGAGTAACAGCTCTTACGCCATCAAGAATCTTCTTGTTTCTCTGTTCAGGAACAACTCTTTCTTTAGGATATCCGCCACCTGATTCACCCTCGAAAAGCTTTTCAAAGATGTATGTGAGGTTAAGTTCTGCACCCCATCCGAAGCCCTTTGCAAATGGAAGAGCAATAGCGTTACCATCGTTAATCTGCATGAACATATAAGCGTCTGAAGGATCAACAACATGTCCACAGAGAACTCCAGGGAAAGAGTTAAGTGCTAACATAGCACCTTCACCAGTACCGCAGCCTGTTACAACAAAGTCAGCAGCACCGCTGTTTAAAAGAATAGCAGCAAGGATACCGTTCTGTACGTATGTAAGCTGTGCCTTATCATCAGCTGAGTACATACCATAATTATCAACTGTATGTCCCTTGCTTTCTGCAACCTTCTTAAGTGATGCATAAATCATCTCATTCTTTGCAGCCTGGCTGTTTTCATTAATTAATGCGATTCTCATTATGAAATCTCCTCTTTTCTTATATTCTATATAAACTATAAGCTGTGGGTCTGTTTTTGTCAAATGTGTATACTGAAATAATACATTTACCAAATGCGTACTTATGTGTTATATTATACAGAACGAATTAAGTTGAAAGAGGTTAGATAATATGGCTGAAAATAAAGATTCCCAGGCAGCATTTATGGAGGCTGTTGGAAGCATTAAAGAATACGCTAAGGTTAATGGCAATATTGTTACAAGAGAGGATGTACACAGCTTTTTTAAAGATATGGCATTAGATGATGCCAAATTCCAGATGATTTCAGGATATCTGATGGCTAATGGAATTAAGATACAGGGTGAAGACAGCATAGATAATGAATTCCTGAAGCTGATGGAAAGTGCCTCAGATGATAATATTGATGAGTCAGGACAACATATTTCTAAGGAAGAACAGGAAGATAAGAAGGTTGCGGATGATATTGTAAGTCATCTTGATTATGAAGAGGATGAGAAGTATCTGAAAATATATCTTCAGGATATATCAGGAATACAGCCTATGACAGATGTTACAAGGTCATATCTTCTTATGAACATAGTTGAGGATAATGATAAAGAATCATTAAAACTGCTTACAGAAAGTTATCTTGAAAAGATTGCGTCATGGATAGAGCCATTCAGAGGAAAGGGAGTCCTTGCATGTGACCTTGTACAGGAGGCCAACCTTGCCATGACAGCATATATAGGACAGCAGGAATGGCTTAATAATTATGAGTGGAAGGATAAGATTAAAGAAGGGGGACAGGAAGACCTTCTTAATGTGCTTAAAGGAATTGACGAAGCAGTTAAGGGACTTATTGAAGGCAGTCTTAATATGCTTATAGATGAACAGACAGATGTTAATATGGTTTCGGGAAAAATTCTCAATAAAGTCAATCTTGTAAATGACTGGGGAACAAGACTTAAAGAAGAATTAGGAAGAAAACCTACGGTGGAAGAAGTAGCAAAGAACATGGGAGTTGCAGAAAATGTGGTACTTGAGGCTATCAGGCTTTCAAGTGAAACAATTGAAGATATCAAGTACGAAAAGACGGTTCCTAAAGAATAACTGATTAATAAAATTAATATATACACGATTTCGAGAAAAATTTAACAATTTTTTATTGATTTTAATTAGGGCATGGTATAGAATTAAAAAGAATTTTGTAATAATTTACAAGAAATTATAAGAAAAGAGGTTTATGTAAGATGGCAAAAATCGATTTAAGCAAGTATGGCATCACAGGTGCTACAGAGATCGTCTACAATCCTTCTTATGAATTATTATTCGAGGAAGAGACTAAGTCTACTAACGAAGGTTATGAAGTTGGTAAGGAAAGCGAACTTGGAGCTGTTGATGTTATGACAGGTATCTATACAGGTCGTTCTCCTAAAGACAAGTACATTGTTGTTGATGAGAACTCTAAGGACACTGTATGGTGGACATCAGATGAGTATAAGAACGATAACCACCCAATGTCAGAAGATGTATGGGCTAAGGTTAAGGACATCGCTAAGGCAGAGCTTTCTAATAAGAAACTTTTCGTAGTTGATGCATTTTGTGGAGCTAACAAGGACACAAGAATGGCAGTTCGTTTCATCGTTGAAGTTGCTTGGCAGGCACATTTTGTAACTAATATGTTCATTAAGCCAACAGCAGAAGAACTTGAGAACTTCGAGCCAGATTTCGTTGTATATAATGCTTCTAAGGCTAAGGTTGAGAACTATGCTGAATTAGGCCTTAACTCAGAGACATGTGTTGCATTCAACATTACAAGCCATGAGCAGGTAATCATTAATACATGGTATGGTGGAGAGATGAAGAAGGGTATGTTCTCTATGATGAACTACTACCTTCCATTAAAGGGTATTGCTTCAATGCACTGCTCAGCTAACACAGATAAGAACGGAGAGAATACAGCAATCTTCTTTGGTCTTTCAGGAACAGGTAAGACAACACTTTCAACAGATCCTAAGAGACTCCTTATCGGTGATGATGAGCATGGTTGGGATGACAATGGCGTATTCAACTTCGAAGGTGGATGTTACGCTAAGGTTATCAACCTTGATAAGGACTCAGAGCCAGATATCTACAATGCAATTAAGAGAAACGCTCTTCTTGAGAACGTTACACTTGATGAGAATGGAAAGATTGATTTCGCAGATAAGAGCGTAACAGAGAATACTCGTGTATCTTACCCAATCAATCATATTGAGAATATAGTAAGACCAATTTCTTCAGCTCCAGCAGCTAAGAATGTAATCTTCCTTTCAGCAGATGCTTTCGGAGTACTTCCTCCAGTATCTATTCTTACACCAGAGCAGACACAGTACTACTTCCTTTCAGGATTTACTGCTAAGCTTGCTGGTACAGAGAGAGGAATCACAGAGCCTACACCTACATTCTCAGCTTGCTTCGGACAGGCATTCCTTGAGCTTCATCCTACAAAGTATGCAGCAGAGCTTGTTAAGAAGATGGAAAAGAGTGGAGCTAAGGCTTACTTAGTTAACACAGGATGGAATGGAACAGGTAAGAGAATCTCTATTAAGGATACTCGTGGTATCATTGATGCTATCCTTTCAGGTGCTATTAATACAGCTCCAACAAAGAAGATTCCTATGTTCAACTTTGAAGTTCCTACAGAGCTTCCAGGAGTAGATCCAGCAATCCTTGATCCAAGAGATACATATGCTGATGCTTCTGAGTGGGAGACTAAGGCTAAGGATCTTGCTGCAAGATTCAATAAGAACTTTGTTAAGTACACAGGTAACGAAGCTGGTAAGGCTTTAGTTGCTGCTGGTCCACAGCTTTAATTTTCAATCATTACTGAGTTTGAACTTTGATTATATACCTGCGTCTGAATTGTATTCTTTCGCAGGTATATTTGAATTTTTTTGACATATAATATTGTGTAATCAGTAAAGAAGATGTATAATCAATACATCGGTACAGATTACGTATCAATTGAATATTTCCTGGGACGTTCGCAAAACCACATTATTTTGATCCTACATTTCATCGACGGGATTCCTATATCTCCATTCCAATGTCAAGCCTCCTTAGTCAGTGGAAGGCAGCGGTTTGGATGCGGTTGCCCACCTAGCTTCGCTAGGAGTCGAAAGCGTGGGGAGCGGCGTTTTGGGATATTATTAATAGGCTGTCATGTATGTGACAGCCTGTTTTTTGCGCGAAAAGCGATGAGAATATAAAATTATAAAAGCGGACATGTTTGCATGCGTCGCTTTTTATGATTTTATATTCGAGGAGCAACGCGACAATGCCAGAACTTAGTTCTGGCATATAAGCTTTTTGCGCGAAAAGTGATGAGCATACCTAGTTCTAAAACGCACATTTTCAACATATACTATCAAGAGCTTGTCTGAACAGGGACACTTAATTTAGTATGGAGAATAGTATATGAAACAGAGAACAAAAATAATATTCTTAGTCTATTCTGCACTGGTGATTTTTATGTCATCAGCATGTATATATATGTCACATATGATTAAATCAAGATATCAGGACACATCGTCAGAAATCAATATTTATAAAAATGTATATGTAACTAATATAGAAGACAACACGATAACTGCTAATATGTATGGTAATATAAAGAAATTCAATAGTGGAAAGATAGCAGAAGATGTAACCGGGTGTTTATGTGATATTACCGTTGAGGATGGAAAGATTGTTGGAGTTAATACCAAGACGGATGTTGTAAGTGGAAAGGTGCTGTCAGTTTCACAAGACAGCGTTGAAATTGAAGGTTATGGTTCTGTTAAGCTGGATGAGGACTTTATTATGTATGAAAAAGAAAACTCATTGATAAGTAATTACAGCAGTATAATTGTCGGTTATGCATTACAGGATTTTATTGTGGCGGATGGAGAAGTCTGTGGTGCTATTAAGAATAAACCTTTGCAGGCTGACAATATAAGAGTAATTATCAAGACAAGCGGATTCAGAGATATATTTTTTAATGAAGCAGTTTTTTGTGCTGATTCAGGAATGATAGTTGAGACTGGTGAAGAATCTTATGAGACGGCACCCGGGGAGACGGTTGTGTTTAATCCGGATACAGAAGACTTTAATGAGGGCAGAATAAAACTAATTCCTAAATCAGGTGAGATACAGTTCCAGTCAGTAAACAGAGGCATAGGAACACCTTCATATGGCGGAACTATTGAAGTTTCACTGTATGATGAGGGAATTGTTGTTGTAAATGAAGTGGGGATAGAAGATTATCTTAAAAAAGTTGTTCCTAGCGAGATGCCGTCAGGGTTTAATCTTGAAGCACTGAAATGTCAGGCTGTATGTGCAAGAAGCTATGCTTATACGGAACTTTCTAATAACTACTATAGTGCTTATGGAGCACATATTGATGACTCAATACAGTTTCAGGTATATAATAACTCACAGCGGGCAGAATCAACAGATACTGCAGTAGATGAGACAGCGGGACAGGTGCTATCATATAACGGAGAAGTTGTTAAGACATATTACTATTCAACCTCATGTGGAAGCACAACAGACGTTACACTTTGGGGCAATACAACAGAAAACTATCCGTATTTTGTTGCGGAGTGTGTGGGTGGAGTGGACAGAGGACTTACACTGACAGTAGAATCGGAGTTCAATACATTTATAAAAGGTGAAAATGAGGCTGATTATGATTACGACTGCACCTTGTACAGATGGAGCATGGAGGAATCTGTTAAAGAGATAAGTGAAGGATTTGCACGTTCTACAGGGAATAATGTAGGAAACATAACGGATATTGAAGTACTTGAGCGTGTTAATGGAGGAGCGGCAGTAAAAGTTAAAGTTACAGGTGATAAAGGTGAGACAGTGATAGACAGTGAATCAGCGATTAGGGCAGCATTTGGCAATGCAAATGTGGATATGAACACTAAGTCAGGAACGACAAGATATGCTAATCTGCCAAGTACATTCTGTGTGTTTGAGAAGGTGACGGAGGGAAAGAAGCTTACAGGATTTAAGATAACAGGAGGTGGCTACGGACATGGAATCGGCATGAGTCAGAATGCTGCCAATAAAATGGCAGAATCCATGACTTACGCGCAGATTCTGGAATTCTTCTACAGAGGGACTACGCTTACTTTGATTTCTTCCCAAGATAATGTTTGAATATTTTTTCATCATTGATGAAGTAGTTAATCTCTGCACCTATGAATATTATAATCATACAGGCATACATCCATATAAGTGCTATGATAATAGTAGCAAGACTACCGTACATGTATGAAAAGTTCGGTGAGTGGCCAACATAAAGAGAATATAGAGCTGTAAAAAGATACCATCCCAAAGCAGAAAAGAAAGCTCCAGGAATCTCTTTATAGAACTTTTTTCCTCTTCTTGATACAAGTGAGAATGCTATAGTAAAGAAGAGTGTGAATATACTTGGAAAGAGAAAATGTTTACTGTTAAATATTCCTCTGAATATCACGACTACATTAGTAAGCTGTGGTATATATTTCATAGTGAAGTTCATAATATTGTTACCAAATACCATAAGTATAAGGCTGGCAATAATAAGAATCATAAATATAAGGGCATAGATACTTGCTCTTATTCTCTGGAAAAGCCAGTTCTTCTGGTTATCTTTTCTGTATATCTGTTTTAATCCACGGACAATAGCCATGAAACCTTTACCGGCAGCCCATATGATAGCAATTGCAGTAATGAGGGTTAATGCAGTTGTTGAATTGTCATATATATCAGTGAGCATTGCCCGGACAATAGGCTGCAGCTGAGTTGGAAGAACGCCGTATATGATTTTTAAAAGGTCTGCCTTGGAAACTGGCAGGAACTTTATAAGGCTTAAAAGACCAATAAAAAACGGGAAAAAGCTCAGCATGAGATAGTAACATGCTGAGGATGCGTAGTCGCCGATGCGGTCTTCAGATATTTTAGTGACAATTCTTTTGATTAATAATATTAAATTGAGCATTCTTATACCTTAATCCTTAATTGAATGTTTTCAAGATATTATATGTTATTTTATAGAATTTAGCAATTACTTGCAAACAGCAGTTATTTTATGTAAAATGTGATACGTGTAATTATGCACAGTAAATATAGTGAGGCAGATATGGGAATAAGTGTTAAGCTTCAGGTGTTTGAAGGACCTTTAGATCTTCTTTTACATTTGATAGATAAGAATAAAGTTAATATATATGATATTCCGATTGCAATGATTACGGAACAGTATATGGAATATGTTGAGCAGCTAAAGAAGGAAGATCTAAATGTAGTAAGTGAGTTCCTTGTAATGGCGGCAACTCTTCTTGATATTAAGTCGAGAATGTTACTTCCTAAGGAAGTGGATGAGGAAGGCAATGAGGAAGATCCAAGAGCAGAGCTTGTTGAAAAGCTGTTAGAGTACAAGCTGTATAAGGCTATGGCACAGGAATTAAAGGACAAGCATACAGATGCAGAGAGAACCTATTATAAGAAGCAGAATATTCCGGAGGCGGTTGCTGCATATACACCGCCGGTTGATCTTACAGAGGTTATTGGCGATACAACACTTATGCGTCTTAACAGAATATTTGCTGATGTTTGTAAACGTAAGGAAGATAAGATAGATCCTGTACGAAGCAAGTTTGGAAAGATTGAGAAAGAAGAAGTTACCATGAGTGAAAAACTTGTGGATATTAAAGCATTTATGATGGAGCATGAAGAGTTTAGTTTCAGGGAGCTTTTGTGGAATAATCCGTCAAAGATTGCTGTTATAGTAACATTTTTAGTTGTGTTAGAGCTTATTAAGACTGGATTTGTTGAGGTTAAGCAGGAATGCCCGGAGGATGATATATTCATAAGGGTGGTCAGGGATCCTGAGCTTATTGAAGATATAACAGAGGAGTAGTGTGATGAGTTTAGAACAGATGGAAGGCATAATTGAGGCTGTGCTTTTTACTATGGGTGATTCGGTGGAAGCAGGTAAGCTTGCAGATGCCATAGAACAGGATGTGGATACAACTGTTAAGATAGTACACAATCTTATGGATAAATATGAATCAGAGAACAGGGGAATAAGAATCATTGAGCTTGAGAACAGCTTCCAGCTGTGTACCAAGCAGGAATATTATGATGCACTTATAAGAGTGTGCAGCCAGCCAAGAAGATATACACTGACAGATGCGGCATTAGAGACATTGTCGATAATAGCATATAAGCAGCCTGTAACTAAGATTGAGATAGAGAATATCAGAGGTGTTAATTCAGACAGAGCAGTAAGCAAGCTTGTTGAACTTGGCCTTGTAAAGGAAGTTGGAAGACTTGATGCACCGGGAAGACCAATGCTTTTTGGAACAACAGAGGATTTCTTAAGGTCATTTGGAGTACAGTCGATAGATGAGCTTCCAACAATCAGTGAAGACATGGTCGAACAATATAAGGAAGAGGCAGAGTTAGAGCTTGCAAGCGAAAGCTTTGATGCAGATAATCAGGAAGATTCTGATGGTCAGATAACATTAGGAATATAGAAAGGAAGTTGACATTATGGAAAGAAAGAATGCATGGAAGAAATATTCAGACGAAGATAAGAAGAATGTATTCACATTTGCAGATGAATATAAGACTTTTATATCTGAGTGTAAGACAGAAAGAGAATGTGTAAAAAAGGCTGTAGAACTGGCAAAGAAAGCCGGATACAGAGATTTACAGGAGATAATAGCAGCTAATGAGACACTTAAAGCAGGCGATAAGGTATATGCCGTTAATATGAAGAAGGCAATAGTGCTTTTTAATATTGGAAGTGAACCGATAAGCACTGGTATGAATATACTTGGGGCACATATTGATTCACCAAGACTTGATATCAAGCAGAATCCTATGTATGAAGATTCAGACCTGGTACTTCTTGATACACATTATTATGGAGGAATCAAGAAATACCAGTGGGTAGCAATTCCTCTTGCACTTCATGGTGTTGTTGCATTAAAGAATGGCGAATGTGTTGAAGTTGTAATAGGAGAAGACGCTGACGATGCGGTTGTCGGAGTATCAGACCTTCTTATACACTTGGCTGCTAAACAGATGGAAAAGAAAGGAAGCTCGGTGGTTGAGGGCGAGGACCTTGATATCCTTATAGGAAGCATGCCGGCAGCATCAGACAGTGATAATACAGATGAGGATAAGGAAGAAAAGGAAGCAGTTAAGAAGAATATTCTTGCAATTCTTAAAGAAAAATATGGGATTGAAGAGGAAGATTTCTTATCAGCAGAGCTTGAGGCTGTTCCAGCAGGACCTGCAAGAGATTATGGCCTGGACAGAAGCATGATTATGGGATATGGACATGATGACAGAGTGTGTGCTTATCCGTCGCTTATTGCACTTCTTAATACACCACAGGTTACAAGAACTGGCGTATGTATTCTTGTAGATAAAGAGGAGATAGGAAGTGTCGGCGCAACAGGTATGCATTCAAGATTCTTTGAAAATATGGTCGCAGAGGTTATGGACAGATGTGGTGATTATTCAGAGCTTAAATTAAGAAGAGCACTTGCTAATTCTTATATGTTATCATCAGATGTAAGTGCAGCATATGACCCTAATTATGCATCAGTGTTTGAAAAGAAGAATTCAGCATTCTTTGGAAAAGGTATGGTATTTAACAAGTATACAGGTTCAAGAGGAAAGAGTGGTTCTAATGATGCTTCTGCTGAATTCATTGGAAAGTTAAGAAAAGTTATGGATGATGCAGAAGTGTATTTCCAGATGGCAGAGCTTGGAAAGGTAGATGCAGGCGGTGGCGGAACAATCGCATATATCTTGGCTAATCTTGATATGAATGTAATCGACAGTGGAATTGCTGTACAGAATATGCATGCACCATACGAGGTAATAAGCAAGGCTGACCTATATGAGACATTAAAGGGATATGAAGCATTTTTACAGATGTAAAATGTTTGTGTTAACGAAAGGACAATGATATGAAGTGGAATAAATATTCAATCCAGACAACTACAGATGCAGTTGATATGATAAGCAGCGCACTTAATGATATTGGAATTGAAGGTATCGAAATAGAGGATAATGTACAGCTTACTAAGGAAGAGGCTAAGTCAATGTTTGTAGATTTCATTCCTGACCTTCCACCTGATGATGGCAGAGCTAAGGTTAATTTCTACATTGACAGTGAAGAAGATGATGGCTCAATGCTTGAAAAGGTTAAGGCAGAACTTGAAGATTTAAGAATGTTTATTGATATTGGTGAGGGTACAATCACAGAATCAGAGACAGAGGATAAGGACTGGATTAATAACTGGAAGCAGTACTGGCATACATTTACAATAGGAGACTTATTCATTAAGCCTACATGGGAGCCGGAGACAGAGGAGATGAAGGGGCATGCTGTACTTAGCATTGACCCGGGAACAGCTTTCGGAACAGGTTCACATGAGACTACAAGAATGGTTATAAAGCAGCTTCAGAAGTATGTTAAAGATGGTGATGAGGTGTTAGATGTCGGCTGTGGAAGCGGTATACTTTCAGTAGTTGCATTAAAATATGGTGCAAAGCATGCATTTGGTACAGACCTCGACCCTAATGCAATTATTGCATCAGAGGAAAATGCAGAGCAGAACAATATAGATAAGAAGCAGCTTGAGGTTATTGAGGGTAATATCATTGATGATAAAGCTGTTAAAGATGCTTGTGGTTATGAGTGCTACGACATTGTGTGTGCCAATATCCTTGCAGACGTATTAGAGCCGCTTTCTACATGCATACATGAGCATATGAAGCACGGCGCTTACTTTATTACTTCCGGTATTATAGATACTAAGGAAAATGAGGTGGCAGAGGCATTTAAGAAGAATCCTGAGTTAGAGATAGTTGAGATTAACCATGATGGCGAGTGGGTTAATATCACAGCAAGAAGGAAGTAGTGTATGTATCATTTTTTTGCAGAGCATGAGAATATCCATGATTCATATATAGATATAGTTGGAAGTGATGTTAATCATATTAAGAATGTATTAAGATTCAAAGAAGGCGACAAGCTTCTTATAAGCAGCGGAGATAATGTTGATTATGAATGCAGCATTGCTTCTATGTCAGATGAATATATAAGGGCAGATATACTAAGCAAGGACGAGCAGGGAAAAGAACTGCCTTCAAGAATAATTCTGTTTCAGGGACTGCCTAAGGCTGACAAAATGGAGCTTATAATACAGAAGGCTGTAGAACTCGGAGCATACAGTGTTGTTCCTGTAGCAATGAAAAGAAGCGTTGTAAAACTAGATGCGAAGAAAGCTAAAGCTAAGGTTGAACGCTGGAATGGTATTGCATTAAGTGCAGCCAAGCAAAGCAAGAGAAGTATCCAGCCTGAAGTGACAGAAGTTATGACATTTAAGCAGGCACTTGAGTATGCGGGAAAGCTAGATAAGCTTTTACTGCCATATGAGTGCGCAGAAGGCATGGAAAAGACCAGAAAAGTGATTGAAGAAATCGGACATGGAGAATCAGTTGGTATATTCATAGGCCCTGAGGGCGGATTCGACAGGTCAGAACTTGACGAAGCTGTAAATGCAGGCTGTGAGATAATCACACTAGGTAAGAGAATATTAAGAACTGAGACAGCGGGAATGATGCTGTTGTCAGTACTTATGTATAATATGGAAGAATAAGCGGAAAAGAGGCAATATGGAAGCATATCTTGATAATTCTGCTACAACGAAATGTGCAGCAGAGGTAGTAGAAACAGCAGTAAAGGTTATGTCAGAAGATTATGGTAATCCATCATCAAAGCATATGAAGGGCGTTGATGCAGAGAAATATATCCGTGAAGCTAAAGAGGTAATAGCAAAGACTCTTAAGTGTCAGGATAAGGAGATACTCTTTACTTCTGGTGGAACAGAATCTAATAACATGGCAATAATCGGAACAGCAATGGCTAATAAAAGAAAAGGAATGCACTGCATAGTATCATCGGTAGAACATTCTTCAGTTAAAGAGCCATTCAATTTCCTTGAAAAAGAAGGCTTCAGAATAACTTATCTTCCGGTTGATAAAGACGGAATAGTTGATATAGAGGCCCTGAAGAATGCACTTGATGATGAGACAATACTTGTTTCAGTAATGTATGTTAATAATGAAATTGGTGCTGTTGAACCGATTGAAGAAATCGGACATATAATTAAAGATTATAATCCTGATATTGTATATCATGTTGATGCGATACAGGCTTATGGCAAATATAAGATATATCCTAAGAAGCTTGGAATTGACCTGCTATCAGTCAGCGGGCATAAGATTCACGGACCTAAGGGAAGCGGATTCTTATTCATTAATGATAAGACAAGAATCAAGCCTATTATATACGGCGGAGGACAGCAGAAGGGCATGCGTTCAGGAACTGAAAATGTTCCGGCTATAGCAGGGCTTGCAACTGCCGTAAAGCTTATATATAATAATGACTTTGAAAGTAAGATAGCACATTTGTATGAGTTAAAGGATTACTTCATAGATGAGCTTGAAAAGCTTCCTGATGTACAGGTAAACAGCAAGAAGGGTACGGATTCGGCACCACAGATTGTAAGTGCAAGCTTTAAGGGAGTAAGGGCAGAAGTACTTCTTCATTCACTTGAAGATAAAGAAATCTATGTATCATCAGGTTCAGCATGTTCATCTAACAAGCCGGGACTGAGCAACACACTTGTTGCAATCGGACTTGATAAGGACCTGCTTGATTCTACACTTCGGTTCAGCTTCTGCTATGAGACAACAAAGGAAGAACTTGAATACACAATAGAAACACTTAAACAGCTGCTTCCAATGCTTAGGAAGTACACAAGACGATAATTGTGTGAAAATAGATTTTCACACACAAGATTTGTGCTTTGCACAAATCTTGATATGCAAAGGAAAGGCGGAAAACGATGTATAAAGCATTTTTGATAAAGTATGGAGAAATAGGCGTTAAAGGAAAGAACAGATTCATCTTTGAGGATGCCCTTGTAAGACAGATTAAGTTCTCACTTAAAGATGTTGAGGGAGAATTTGATGTAAGAAGAGCAGATGGAAGAATCTATGTTAATGCACTTTCGGACTATGATTATGATGAGGTAATTGAGAGCCTTACAAGAGTATTTGGTATAGTTGGAATCTGTCCTGTAGTTCAGATTGAAGATAACGGTTTTGATGACCTTGCTAATCAGGTTATCAATTATCTTGATAAGGCATATAAGAATAAGAATCTTACATTCAAGGTTAATGCAAGAAGAACAAGAAAGAATTATCCAATGAACTCAATGGAGATTAATATGGAGCTTGGTGGAAGAATTCTTGATGCATTTCCAGAGATGAAGGTTGATGTTCATAAGCCTGAGGTTCTTTTACAGGTTGAGATAAGAGGAGATGTAATCAATATTTACTCTATCGAGGTTCCGGGTCCTGGCGGAATGCCAATCGGAACAGCAGGAAAGGCTATGCTTTTATTATCAGGCGGTATTGACAGCCCTGTTGCAGGATATATGGTTGCCAAAAGAGGTGTACAGATTGAAGCAACATATTTCCATGCTCCACCATATACAAGTGAAAGAGCAAAGCAGAAAGTAATTGACCTTGCAAAGATTGTATCTAAGTATTCAGGTCCTATTACACTTAATGTTGTTAATTTCACAGATATCCAGATGGCTATATATGAGAAATGTCCACATGATGAGCTTACAATCATTATGAGAAGATATATGATGAAGATTGCTGAAGATTTAGGAAAATCAAGCGGATGTCAGGGACTTGTTACAGGAGAGAGTATCGGACAGGTTGCAAGCCAGACAATGGCAAGTCTTTACTGTACTAACGAAGTGTGTACAATGCCTGTATTCAGACCGGTTATTGGTTTTGACAAGCAGGAGATTATTGATATATCAGAAAAGATTGGCTCATATGAGACATCAATACAGCCATTTGAAGACTGCTGTACAATATTCGTTGCAAAGCACCCTGTAACCAAGCCTAATCTTAATGTTATTAAGCAGCATGAGACTAACCTTGACGGAGTTATTGAGGAGCTTTACAAGACAGCAATTGAGACAACAGAAAAAATCGTAATTGAATAAAATAAAACCGCTTTATCTGTAACAGATAAAGCGGTTTATATGTTCTTACACATCATTACTCAACGATGTATGGCTTTAATACGGCAAGGATTGTATCAATATCATTGTCTGCATGAATGTTCAGGTCAATTGGCTTAGAAAGATCAAGACTGAATATACCCATTATAGACTTGGCATCAATTACATATCTGCCAGAAACAAGATCAAAGTCAACATCGAATTTAGTGATATCGTTGACAAAAGATTTTACTTTGTCGATTGAATTTAATGAAATCTTTACAGTTTTCATTAGAATACCTCCTTAAATGTTTTTCTATAAACTATAATATCTATTTGTTAAACCTATGTCAATAAAGAAATGTAACAAAAATTAACAGGAAATGAGGATTAAATTGAAAAAAGTTGCTATACACAGTCTGGGCTGTAAGGTTAATTCCTATGAGGCAGAATCAATGGAGATAATGCTTAGGGATGAGGGGTATGAGATAGTGCCTTTCAGTGAAGATGTTCAGGCTGATATATATATAATTAATACATGTTCAGTGACTAATATTGCTGACAGAAAATCAAGACAGATGCTGCATAAGGCAAAGAAGATGAATCCGGAGGCGGTTGTTGTTGCTGCTGGCTGTTATGTGCAGGCAGACCCTGACGGAGTTAAAAAGGATGAATGTGTTGATATCATTCTTGGCAATAATATGAAGATAAGTATTGTTGAAGCATTAAATGATTATTTTGGCGGTTCGGATAAAACAAGCTATCTTGTTGATATTAATGACAAGTATCAGGAGTATGAATCGCTTAAGATTAACCAGACAGGGGAACACACAAGAGCGTATATCAAGATTCAGGACGGATGCAACCAGTTCTGTTCTTACTGCATAATACCATACGTAAGAGGCAGGGTAAGAAGCCGTAAGCCTGAAGATATAGTAAATGAGGTTAAGACGCTAGCAGCTACAGGTGTTAAGGAGGTTGTTCTTACAGGAATTCATATATCATCTTATGGAACAGACCTTGAGAATATAAGTCTTATAGAACTTATAGAGGCAATCCATGAGATTGAAGGAATTAAAAGAATACGTTTAGGTTCGCTTGAACCAAGAATAATTACAGAAGAATTTGCAAAAAGGATTGCCGGCTTAGAAAAGATATGTCCACATTTTCACTTATCATTACAGAGTGGATGCGACAAGACATTAAAGGCAATGAACAGAAAATATAATACAGAAGAGTATTATGAGGGCTGCGTAAAGTTAAGAGAAGTGTTTGATAATCCGGCAATAACTACTGATGTAATCGTGGGATTTCCGGGCGAGACAGAGGAAGATTTCCTAGAGACACGCAAGTTCCTTGAGAAAGTACATTTTTACGAAATGCATATATTCAAATATTCAAGAAGAAAGGGAACTGTTGCTGACAAGATGAAGGAGCAGGTAGCAGACACTCTTAAGTCAGAAAGAAGTGCAGTTCTGCTTGCGTTAGAGAAGGCACAGTCACTTGAATACAGAAAGATGTATATCGGAAAAAGGCTCGAAGTTCTTATAGAAGAATTGACAGAAATAGATGGCAGGTCATATTATACAGGATATACAAAGAACTATATAAGAGTGGCAATAGCCGCTGATGAGTTTAACGATAATCCTGTTAATGACATATATGAATGTATGGCTGATAAGCTTATATGTGACGGGGTTACTATATTAGCGAGGTGTAATTAATGTCAAGAAAGAATACTAAAGGAACAATATTAGCGATAGATATGGGCAATACTAATATAGTTATTGGCTGCGTTGATGATGATAAAGTAATATTTGAGGAAAGGCTGAGTACAGATCTTTCAAAGACAGAGCTGGAGTATGCTATCAGCTTTAAGAATGTTCTTGAAATCTATAATATAAAATCAGAGGATATCAATGGCGCAATTATATCGTCAGTTGTTCCACAGCTTGTTAATGTTATTAAAGCTGCTGTTGAAAAGGTTGTAGATATAGAGCCTCTGGTTGTAGGACCCGGAGTAAAGACAGGGCTTAACATTCTTATGGACCAGCCAAAGCAGGTGGGAAGCGACTTAATAGTTGATGCAGTTGCAGCGACACATGATTATGGCGCACCTGTTATTATAGTTGATATAGGTACAGCAACTACTATAAGCACAGTTGATGAGAATGGCAATTATATAGGTGGTGCAATCCTTCCGGGAGCAGGCGTTTCAATGAATTCACTTTCATCAAGAACGGCGCAGCTTCCAAGAATCAGCTTTGATGCACCTAAAGGACCGGTTGGAAAGAACACGGTTGACTGTATGAAGAGCGGCCTTATATACGGACATGCAGGAAGTATAGATGGAATTGTTGACAGAATAATAGATTGCTGCGGATTCGGAAAGAACGGAAAGCCTGCTGCAAAGCTTGTGGCAACAGGGGGGCTTAGTAAGGTTATAATTCCATTCTGCAGAAATAGAATTGAGACTGACCCTGCACTTCTTATAAGAGGCCTGAAATACATTTATGATAAAAATGTCTAGAATAGTGAACGCATAAGCGGGAGGAGATAATATGCTTAAGGGAAAGACAGTTGTTCTTGGAGTAACAGGCAGTATAGCAGCATATAAGATTGCTAATCTTGCTAGTATGCTTGTAAAGAAGCATGCCAATGTGCATGTTATAATGACTGAGAATGCATGTAATTTTATTAATCCGATAACATTTGAGACACTTACAGGAAACAAGTGTTTAGTTGATACATTTGACAGAAACTTCCAGTTTAATGTTGAGCATATCAGCCTTGCAAAGCTGGCTGATATATTCCTTGTAGCACCTGCTTCGGCAGATGTAATAGGAAAGATTGCAAATGGGATAGCAGACGATATGCTGACTACAACAATTATGGCATGCAAATGTCCTAAGCTTATATCACCTGCAATGAACACTAATATGTTTACTAATCCTATAGTACAGGATAATCTTAAGAAATTAGAGAATTATGGATATGAAATTATCCAGCCTGACAGTGGTTATCTTGCATGTGGTGATACAGGTGCAGGAAAGATGCCATCGGAGCAGGTTCTTCTTAATTATATCTTAAGGACAATAGCTAAAGATAAGGATATGGCAGGAATTAAGCTTACAGTTACTGCAGGACCTACAAGAGAAAAGTTAGACCCTGTAAGATTCTTATCTAATAATTCCACTGGGAAAATGGGATATGCAATTGCTAAGATGGCAATGCTTCGTGGAGCGGATGTAACACTTATATCAGGAAAAGTAAGCCTTGAGCCGGTGCCATTTGTTAAGATGGTGGATATTGTTTCAGCAGAGGATATGTATAATGCAGTAATTAAGAGTGCTAAAGACGCAGATATAATAATCAAGGCAGCAGCAGTTGCAGATTACAGACCGTCTGATGTAAGCGATGAAAAGATTAAGAAAAAAGATGGTGATATGTCAATTCCTCTTGAGCGGACTAAAGATATAATCGGCACACTTGGAAGCAGTAAAAGAGATGGATTGTTTTTGTGCGGATTCTCAATGGAAACAGAGCATATGCTTGACAATTCCAAGGTGAAGCTTACAAAGAAGAATCTTGATATGATAGTGGCTAATAATGTCAAGGTGGCAGGAGCCGGATTTGGAACAGATACCAATGTGGTTACTGTTATTACTAAAGACGCAGTTGAGGAGCTTCCTATGATGAGTAAGGAAGAGGTTGCAGATGCACTTCTTGACAGAATAATGAAAGCAAGACAATAATAAAAAAATAAAAATAGGCTGCCGGTTAACTGGCAGCCTGTTTTGCTACATATCTTCGCCAAGTGCCTTGATTCTTCCGTAAGTACTTAAAAGATATAAGCCTGAAAGACCTACAAGTGCGTATATTATACGGTCAACCATAACTGATCTGAATATAAAATGCACAAGATTAAAGTTGAGGAAACCGATAAGTCCCCAGTTAAGCGTTCCTACAATGGCAATTGTAAGAGCAATGTAGTCTATAGGTTTAGAATTCATAAAATGCCTCCTTAAAATAGCGGATTTGGTTTTGAAATTAGTATGGAAAATGTAAGATAAATCATACTGGTAAAATATGGATTTTATTGAGAAAAAGTGTAAACTTGACGACTTTAAACCTTGTATCAGACTGTCTAAAATGCTACAATTACAGTGTTTGTGAATCAGCACAGATAAAGTGCGGAAATAATGAGGTTTATCATGGCGGGAAAGAAAGTAGTCAGATACAGAAGAAAGCCGAAAGCAGCAGCAATTATATTTGGAATAGTGCTGGTATATATTGTGTGCTTTATAGTTATATATGTTTCAAAAGCAAAGGTACAGACATATGAAGTTGAAGTGGGATCATTAATGAATAATGCTTCATTTACAGCGGTTGCCTTAAGACAGGAAGAAGTCTATAATTCTTCATATTCTGGTGATATTAACTATTATCAGCGAGAGGGAACAAGAGTTATGACCGGTGATACAGTGTATACGGTTGATGAGACAGGAAGAGTTTCAGATATACTTGCACAGTATACATCAGGAGATGGCAATGCACTTTCAGATGAGAATCTTACAGTCATTAAGAATACACTTACTAATTACAAGACTGAGTATGCAGACAGTGGATTCAGTGCAGTTTATGATCTCAAGTCAGATCTTAATGCAACTGTACTACAGTCTATTAATGAGAATATTATGGCCAATCTTGATTCAATTGTAGCAAGCACAGGAAGTCAGGACCTTTTTAAGACTGCAAAGTCAGATAAACCGGGTATAGTTGTTTATTCGGTTGATGGTTATGAAGGAGTTACCGAGGAAACAATTGGCAGTGTTGACTTTAAGAAAAAATCATATGATAAGCAGAGTCTTAAGTCAGAAAAGCTTATTACAGCCTCAGATCCTGCATATAAGCTTATTACAAGTGAGAACTGGACACTTATGTTTCCAATTACACAGTCAGATATAGATAAGTATTCTCTTTCATCTAAGGATACATTATCAATTAAGTTTACCAAGGATAATATTACAGGCACATTTCCATTCAAGATAGTTAATGATGGTAAGAACTCCTATGGTGAGATAACATTATCAAAATATATGATAAGATATGCTACAGAGAGATTCCTTGATATTGAGATAATTGTGTCAGGAAAGTCAGGAATCAAGGTTCCGGTATCGGCGGTAACCGAGAACGAATTCTATAAGATACCTAAAGAATACCTCATAACTAATGGCGAAAAGGGTGATTATGGATTCCTTGTAGAACAGAGCGATTCAGATGGTAAGCTGAATCAGGTATTTAAGGCTGTTGATATATATAAGTCAAATGATGAGGCTGTGTATATTAAGAAGACAGAACTGGCAGCCGGCACTGGAATAATCAGGATGGATTCAAGTGACAGGTTCGTTGTAGGACCGGTTGAAAAGCTTAGAGGTGTGTATTGTGTTAATACAGGATATACAGTATTTAAGCTTGTAGAAGTAATAGATGGCAATAATGAATACTACATATTAAAACAGTCGCTTAGTCATGGTGTGTCAATATATGACAGAATAATTCTGGATGCAGACAAGTATTCAGAGAATGAGATGATATATTAAATGTTTATGCATATCAGATTAATGACATTCAGGAGGCATTATGTTAAAGGATAATCTTATTGAAGTAGAAGAGCATATTAAGAAAGCATGTGAGAAATCAGGAAGAAATCCAGAAGATGTGTGTCTTGTTGCAGTAAGCAAGACCAAGCCCAAGGATATGCTTATGGAAGTATATGACTGTGGAATAAGACAGTTTGGAGAGAATTATGTTCAGGAGATGGTGGACAAGGCAGATACACTTCCTAAGGATATAACATGGCATATGATAGGACATCTGCAGAGAAACAAGGTAAAATATGTTGTAGGACGAGCTGCATTGATTCATTCAGTTGATTCAGAAAGACTTGCCGTTGCAATAAGTGATGAAGCAGTAAAGAAAGGCCTTATACAGGATATTCTTATTGAAGTTAATGTTGCAGGAGAAGAGAACAAGTTCGGTGTAACATGTGAAGAAGCGGAAGAATTTGTGAAGAAAATAGGAGTGCTTCCGGGAATTAAGATAAGAGGATTTATGACAAGTGCACCATTTGTTGAAAATCCTGAAGATAACAGGAAGTATTTTAGAGAATTAAAGCAATTACTGGTTGACATCAATAACAAAAACATAGATAATGTATACATGAATGTTTTGTCCATGGGGATGACTAACGATTATACTGTTGCTGTAGAAGAAGGGGCAACTCATGTAAGGGTTGGAACAGCGATATTTGGAGCCAGGGACTATTCACATTAATATGTTTTGGGGATACTAAAGAAAGTCAGATTATTAGATATAGGAGAGTGTTTATAATGGGAATGTTAGACGGTTTAACTAATATGTTTAAGATGCATGACGATGATGATTTTGATGACGATTACGAAGATTACGATGATGATTTTGGTGATGACTACGATGATGAGAAACCATCAGAAAGAAAGAATCTTTTTGGAAGGAATACCAAGAAAGATACAGTAGCAGACGAAGATGTTTCATATACAGCAGAGAAGCCAAGATTTGCTTCCAAGTCTAAGGTTGTTCCTATGAAGACACAGTCTCCAAGAGGACTTGAAGTTGTTGTAATAAGACCAGAATCTATGGAAGATGCTAAGGAGATAACTGATACACTTCTTACAGGTAAGGCAGTTGTGCTTAACCTTGAAGGAATCCATGTTGAGATAGCACAGAGAATAATAGATTATTCTGCTGGTTCTACATATGCAATAAGGGGTAACCTTCAGAAGATAACTAATTATATTTTCCTGGTGACTCCACCTAATGTAGATATTTCGGGTGATATTCCTGAGATAGTAACAGGAGGAATTGATCTTTCATCATTTAACAAGAATGAAAACAGATTTTAATTGATCTTCACAGCCACCCACATATAATGGGTGGCTGTTTAAGTATAAGGATAAGGGAGAATGTTATGAAGTGTATTAATGTAAAGTGCGAAGGTAAACCAGCATACGATATTGTGATTGAAAGTGGATTCGGGGGACTTTCAGAAGCCTTTAATAAGCTTGAAATAACAGGGAGAAAGTTATGTATTGTGACAGACAGCAATGTAGGTCCTTTATATGCAGAACAGGTAAAGAATGAGCTTGAAAAAACAGGCAATGCAGTATATGTGTATACATTTGCAGCAGGAGAAGAGAATAAGACTCTTGACACAGTACAGGATGTATATGAATATCTTATAGAGAATCATTTTGACAGGAATGACTGCCTTGTAGCACTTGGCGGAGGGGTTGTTGGCGACCTTACCGGATTTTCTGCGGCAACATATCTTAGAGGAATTAAATTCATACAGGTTCCTACATCACTTCTTGCACAGGTTGACTCAAGTATTGGCGGCAAGACAGGCGTTGATTTCAGGGCATATAAGAATATGGTTGGAGCATTCCATCAGCCAAAGCTTGTATATATGAATATGTCAGTGCTTAAGTCACTCAGTAAGAGACTTTTTAATTCTGGATTTGGTGAGATTATTAAGCATGGTCTTATTAAAGATAAGGAATATTACAACTGGCTTAAGGACAATGCAGACAGAATTAAGGCACTAGATCCAGATGCACTTGAACATATGATATATGTGAGCTGTAATATCAAGAGAGAGGTTGTTGAGAATGACCCTAAGGAGAAAGGTGAAAGAGCACTGCTTAATTTCGGACATACATTAGGACATGCCATTGAGAAAGAGATGAACTTCTCACTTTATCATGGAGAGTGTGTTGTGCTTGGAATGATAGCAGCACTCAATATATGTGTCGAGCTTGGAACTATAACTGCAAATGAAAGAGATGATGCTCTTAAAACATTTGCATTATATGAATTCCCTGACCATGTCACAGGAATTAAGATTGATGATGTTGTTGCGGTATCCAAGAATGACAAGAAGATGGATGCCGGCAAGGTTAAGTTCATTCTTCTTAAGTCAGTCGGGGATGCTTATATTGACAGAGATATAACTGATGACCAGATGAGAAGAGCACTTGAAGGTGTTATAAGATAAATGTTTAATAACGGAGGCTGAAAGTGAATAATAAAAAGAAAATATTCAATTTGTTATTTTATATTATAGGAATTGTTGTTCTGACTGAATTAGACCAGATTACCAAAGCACTTGCAGAAGCGAAGCTTTTAGGAAAACCGGATTTTAAGATAATAGGAGATGCTTTCGTATTCTCTTATCTTAGAAATTCAGGTGCAGCATGGGGCATGTTAAGCGGTAAGATTAATCTGTTTCTTGTGTTTACAGTTATAGTTATGCTTATAGTAACTTATGTAATTATTAATCTTCCTGCAACAAGAAAGTATATGCCACTTCTTATAACATGTACATTACTTGTATCTGGTGCAGTAGGAAACTTTATTGACAGGGTAAGATTCGGATATGTAAGGGATTTTATATATTTCAAGCTTATTAATTTTCCGGTATTCAATGTGGCAGACTGCTATGTTACTGTTTCAGTTGCACTGCTTATAATTCTTATTCTTTTTGTCTATAAAGAAGACGATTTCGGATTCTTAAAGTTATCGAAGAAGGGTGATAATAATGAGTGATTCAGTGCAGAATTTAATTGCTGAACCAGAGGATAAGGGGACAAGAATAGATAAATATCTGTCACAGGAGTTAGAAGATGTGTCAAGGTCACGCATACAGAAGCTGTTAGATGATGGAGATATTACGGTTGATGACAAATGTGTCAAGTCTAACTATAAGCTTAATGGAACGGAACATATCACAATAACAATTCCTGAACTTATTGTGCCACAGATACTTCCGGAAAACATACCTCTGAATATAATATATGAAGATGATGATGTGATACTGATAGATAAACCGAAGGGAATGGTTGTACATCCGGCTGCAGGACATTATACAGGAACAGTTGTCAATGCACTTATGTATCATTGCAGGGATAATCTGTCAGGAATTAATGGCGTTATGCGTCCTGGAATAGTACACAGAATAGATATGAATACCACGGGTGTTATTGTTGCATGTAAGAATGACAAGGCACATAATGATATTGCTGCACAGCTTGCTGTCCATTCAATAACAAGAAAGTATTATTGCATTGTCCATAACCGCTTTAAAGAGGAAGAAGGCACAGTGGATGCACCTATAGGGCGTAATCCAAAGGACCGTAAGATGATGGCGGTTGACAGAAAGAATGGAAAACGTGCTGTTACACATTACCGTGTACTTGAGAATTTTGACAAATACAGTTTTATAGAATGTCAGTTAGAGACAGGCAGAACTCATCAGATAAGAGTACATATGGCAAGTATAGGACATCCGATACTTGGAGATGATGTGTATTGTCATGCCAGGAGTGGATATAAGCTGCAGGGACAGACACTACATGCGGGTGTTCTTGGATTTATACACCCGTCAAAAGGTGAATATATGGAGTTCAAAGCACCATTGCCCGAATATTTTGAGAAGCTGCTTAAGGATTTAAGAAATGGAGGTAGCAATTGAGACGCAGGGAATTTATAGATATGATATTGAACGGTATTTCAGATACATTTGATATATACCATAATTACTGGTTTGAAGGTAGAAAGTTTGTTATATATGCTTACAGCTATAATAAGAAAGACAGATTTTCTACAACAGATGATGCCAAGTTATGGGACTCAAAATGCTATGAGCATCTGTTTTTCATTAATTGTGATACGCTTGGCATGAAAGAGCTTGATGATTTATATGATTTTGCTGTTAATAAGATTGAACCGCATTTTGTACGAGGTGACGGAAAGCTGCCTGCTAAGAATCATATGTATACACATATATCATTTATAATAATCACAAGAAATCAGGTGCTTCCTGATGTTGAGAAGGAACTTAAATCTAAGAATTATAGTAAGAATTATATGTTTGGTGCAAGAGGTTTTTCTAATATCAGACTGGCTTGTGTTACACCGAGCAGATACAGTGTGATATCTAATAAGGCTGGAACTAAGATAGCAGAATTTCTTACAGAGATACTCTTGCATATAGACCATTATGAAGAATAAATAATAATTATTAAAGATTAATTTAATTATGCTTAATATGTAGATTTTACCACAGAAATAATGTATAATATATCTAAAGTATTTCGTATACAATTGAGACCAGGAGGTAGGAACTATGGATGAGAGAACAGTTATTACTATCGGACGAGAATTTGGAAGCGGTGGACATGAGATAGGCATGAAACTGGCAGAGAAGCTGGGGATAAAGTGCTACGACAAGGAACTGCTTGAACTTGCAGCTAAGGAGAGTGGACTTTGTGAAGAACTTTTCGCATCTCAGGACGAGAAGCCTACTAACAGTTTCCTTTATTCTCTTGTAATGGATACATATTCACTGGGATATACTAATTCATATGTGGATATGCCTATTAATCACAAGGTTTTCCTTGCACAGTTTGATGCTATCAAGAAACTTGCAGAGAGAGAATCATGTGTTATTGTAGGAAGATGTGCTGATTATGCATTGGAAGATAATCCATATGCAGTAAGTGTATTTATCAAGGCAAGTCTTGATGAGAGAGTACAGAGAATTAAGAGAATCTATGAACTTAATGATTCTAAGGCAGCAGATCTTATCCAGAAGACGGATAAGAGAAGAGCAAGCTATTACAATTACTACTCAAGCAAGAAATGGGGAGAAGCTAAGAGCTACAATCTCTGTATAGACAGCGGACTTGTAGGAGTAGATGGCGCAATTGATATGATACTTAAGTTTATTGAATTAAAAGAGAAGAACATGGGCAAAGATATTTAATTCACTTTTAATATATACACGGTTGGTAAGTTATGGATTTTAATGGCTATAAGAGAACGAAGAAGTTTGATATTAAGAGATGGTTTAAGGGAACTAATTCAATCGTATACCTTGTTATACTTGTTGTAATGGTTCTGGGACTGCTATTTGTGTTAAGAACTGTTATCAGTATGCATAACAGCAATAAGAATTCTGATAATGTATCACAGGAAGAGACTACTGGTGAAACTGATTCATCAGAGAAGGATACACAGACACAGACAATTGCAAAGAACCAGTCGTATTATATCAGAATAAGCATAGTGAAGCATACGTTGGTTGTTTATCAGCTTGATGATAATAAAGAATTCTCTATTCCTGTTAAGGCTTTTAAAGTGGCTCTAGGACCTAAAGTTGCTCCTGCCAAGACGGCTATATCAGAGAAATCTCTATGGCGTAAGATTACAGATATATATTATGTCAGATACTCTTCAAGACTTGATAATGCTGAGTATCTTAGTACGGCAACTTATTACAGTCAGAGTGATAATAATCTTAATCCAAAGTCATACAATGCTATTGGACAGAATGTATCAGATGGTTCTATTCTTATGACATGTGCCAATGCCAAGTGGATATATGAGAATTGTGGTGCGAAGACAACTGTTGAGATAGTTGAGGATTTTGATATAAGTTCTGATATTAAGGTTGAAGATATAAACAGAATAGCTGATAATGCATATAGAGACCCGACAGATAATGTGAATGGCAGCAGTAATATACAGAATAATAATGTTTCACAATACAATCAGACACAGGCTGAAACAGAAGCTGTCACGAATGATGACAGACCTCAGGAGACTGAGGCACAGACACAGAAGAATGATCCTCGAGAGACACAGACGACAACTGTCAGTCAGCAGGAGACTACTGCCCAGTCATCAGAGGCACAGAAGCCGTATGACAAGACCGTGTCAGAGTAATTTAACAACACATTTATAATAACAATTAATCCCTTTTCGCTTTTTATAAAGCCGAATGTATGCTATAATAGGTACATTCGTGTATTTATGAAAGGAAAAGGGATTATTTTATGTCAAACATTATTATTTTAGCAGCAATTATACTTTACCTGGGAATGGTAGTGTGGATAGGTGTAATCTGTTCTAAGAAGAACAGTGATGTAGGAGACTTCTATCTTGGTGGAAGAAAGTTAGGACCTGTTGTTACTGCAATGAGTGCAGAAGCGTCAGACATGAGCAGTTACCTGCTTATGGGTGTTCCGGGACTGGCATACCTTACAGGTCTTGCTGACGCAACATGGACAGCAATTGGTCTTGCACTTGGTACTTACCTTAACTGGCTTATTGTTGCCAAGAAGATAAGATTATATTCACATGGTTATCAGGCAATAACACTTCCTGATTATTTCTCTAAGAGATTCGGGGATGACAAGCATGTAATTACATTAATATCTGCAGCACTTATTGTAATATTCTTTATACCATATACAGCATCAGGCTTTGCTGCCTGCGGAAAGCTGTTTAACAGCCTTTTAGGCTTTAATTATCATACAGCAATGATTGTCAGTGCTGTTGTTATCGTACTTTACTGTACTATGGGAGGATTCCTTGCAGCAAGCACATCTGACCTTGTGCAGAGTATTATCATGACATTTGCACTTGCTGTAGTAGTTATATTTGGAATTGTACAGGCAGGAGGAATGGGGGTTGTACTTGATAATGCCAAGGCGCTTCCAGGATATCTTGATATGTTCCATACACATATTGCAGAGACTAATACATCAGGTGATTATGGATTCTTTAAGATTGTTTCAACACTTGCATGGGGACTCGGATACTTCGGTATGCCACATATCCTTTTAAGATTCATGGCTATTGAAGATGAGAATAAGTTAAAGATTTCAAGAAGAATTGCTACTGTATGGGTATTTATATCACTTATTGTTGCAACAGGTATCGGTGTAATCGGTCTTACACTTTCTAAATCTGGTATTATTGATACTTTAACAGGAAGCGAATCAGAGACAATTATTGTTAAGATATCACATTATCTTTCAACATTTAACCCTGTAGCAGCATTTATAGCAGGAATTATCCTTGCAGGTATTCTTGCAGCTACCATGTCAACAGCAGATTCACAGCTTCTTGCAGCTTCATCTGCTATATCACAGAACCTTGCGGTTGAGGTGTTACATATTAATATGTCTAAGAAGACATCAATGCTTGTTGCAAGACTTACAGTTGTTGTTATATCAGTTATATCAATATTCTTTGCACTTGATCCTACAAGCTCAGTATTTAAGATTGTTTCATTTGCATGGGCAGGTTTCGGCGCAGCATTCGGTCCTGTAGTTCTATGCTCACTTTTCTGGAAGAGAGCCAATAAGTATGGAATTATATCGGGCATGATTGCTGGCGGTGCAATGATATTTATATGGAAATTCGGTATTGCAAAGCTTGGAGGAATATTTGCTGTATATGAACTGTTGCCAGCATTTATCTTCGCAACATTAGTTATTATTGTTGTAAGTCTTGCAACAGGAAAGCCATCTAAGGAAGTTATGGACAAGTTTGAAGAAGTTAAGAATATGAGCAAATAACTATAGAGAAGGTGCTTTATATATGGGATATACAATCGCGATATGTGATGATGATAAGACTATGGCAGACAAACTGACGGCTTCATTGAAGAATGAGTTCATGAAAGCAGGCAGGAATGATGTAATCATAGATTACTATGACACAGGCGTGCAGTTACTGGAAGCTCTAAAGAATAAAATGTATAAAGCAGTACTCCTGGACATTAACATGGAGCCGATGGATGGATTTGCTGTGGCTGAGGCTATTGGAAAATCAGGATACAGGACTAAGATTATATTCGTTACTTCGCATGAAGATGTTGTATATGATACATTTGATTATACTCCGTTCTATTTTATCAGAAAGTCAAGATATGAGACTTATGTACAGAGAGTCGTTAAGAAGCTAATCGCCATTGATGGTTATGAAAAGACGATTGTTCTTGATGATAAAGATGGAATTATCAATATTAATTCAGGTGATATAACCTATGTTCACAGTGAGGACCATTATCTTACAGTACATACGGCTGATGGGAATTCCTATGTAATCAGGAAGAATATGATGGAATTCGGACAGGATATAGCAGGTACGGATATAATAAGGGCTCATAAAAAATATATGATTAATTACAGGTATATTTCAAGAATCAACCAGAGTACTAATGAGGTTATTATGAAAGCTGGAGAAACTCTTAAACTTGGAAGAAGTTATAAAGATACATTTATGAAGGGATATATGCAGTACAGGCACAACAGACAGACATATGAATGATATATTGTTAAATATTGTTAATATCAGAATGGCAATAATGATATGTATAGGAGTAATACTTGTAAGAGAGATATATCTGGTACTGAACGGCTATATCGCTAAAGCAGCGTATGTAGTATCGACACTGGTTGTCATTGTTATAGCGGCTATTACTTATGGCGTGATATATATTGCAGATGCACAATCTTTAATACACAGGACAGGAATATATGAGTTTACTGTCATTATTATATATCTGGCATTGATTGCATTTATGAATACATTTAAGACAATCAGACATGGCAGTTTTACGAAGATAGATATAATTAATATAGCAGCATATGTTTTGGTATTATGTTTTAATATATATCTGTTAATCAGATTAGGAATTTCTGATGGCGGCCATGATGTCATGCTGATTATGAACATTATAGTGTTAAGTCTGGTGCTTGCAATTATATTCTACAGAACGCTTGTAAGGCTCTATCAGGAGAATTACAAGGGACAAGAGGCTGAACATTTAAGAAATGTAATAGAGTCAGGTGAGGATTATCTTAAAAATGTTCAGGCAATGGATAAGCAGGTAAGAACCGTAAGGCATGATATGAATAATCAGCTTCAGGTTATATATGGTCTGCTTTCACAGGAAAGATATGAGGAAGCTAAGGATTTTCTTAAGCAGTACAGTATAAGTCTTGAGAAAACCAAGGGATATATTCATACAGATAATCCGATATTCAATACTGTTATTAATAATAAAATTGAATATGCCAAGAGTGAAGATATCATAATAACGACAGGTCTTCATAAGACATTAAAGCCTATGCATGGCAATGACCTGTACACGATTATGGGAAATGTGCTGGACAATGCAATAGAGGCTGAACTTAAAGAAGATATATGTAACAGGGAAATAGAAATCCGTTCCGTGTGGAATGGTAATGATATGATTATAACTGTAGAGAATTATATATCAAAGTCAGTATTAAATGATAATAAAGAGCTTCATACAAGTAAGCAGGACAAGAAATCACATGGTCTTGGAACTCAGATTATTAAGAAGCTTGTAAAGAAGAATAATGGAACATGTGATTATCATGAAGAAGGTAATATGTTCTGTTGTGAAATAAGATGGTGATAGAGCCGGAACAGTTGGATTAATCTTTCTGTTCCGGCTTTTTGCAACTATACTTATAGTCACCATGGTCGTTCACGACAAAGTTGCTGTCGTTCACGACATTGGTGTTGAAATGATAGATTACAGGGATTATGCTTAATGTATGAAGAGCAGAGACATAAGCAATATACTAATGATTAGGAGGTTTTTATGGTTATTAAGAAATTATTAAAAACAGGAGCATGCTTCGCCGCAATGGCGCTGATTGTTGGAATGTATATTTCACCATCAATAGCAAGGGCATCATATGACAAAGGATATGGATATGGATTTGATTATGATGGTCAAACAAAGTATACAAATGAAGAGAAAAAGGAAACATATTCATCAGTAGGAATGGAGTGTACAGATTCAGAGGATGAATATGCCTATTATGTAGCAAGGGTTTTTGGTGTTGATGGTGATGATGACTTTGATTATTCTCACGGGTATGAGTATACCTTTTATGAAGGTACTTCATACGAGATGTTAAACTGGGTTAAAGAGAATAATTGTCCGAAAGTTAAAGTCAGAGGAATTGGTTACAGGATAGACAGTGAATATGGAACAGTATTTACTGGTTACTGGAGTCCGGATTTATATTAATTAATTATATTGCTTATGTCAGAACAGGAGTAATTATGAAGAGTAATAAGATCACAATTATTTCCAGCTTATTCTTAATGACTGCGTTGTGCGGATGCACAACGCAGTCTGTTGATAAAGCGAAGGAAATAGAAGAAAGTAATACATATGTGTATAAATATGAATATGAGACAAATACTGAGGGACAGGCAGAGACGCAGTATCATGAAGAAAAGCCATCATTTGATGATTTTGAAACAGTAACTAAGGGAACTATAGCATCATTGAGAAATAAAAATGGAAGTCTTAAATTAATTAAAATGAACGAAGTATATGAATGGGGCGGAATGGAGTGTTCGATTACAGAAGCCCACATGACTACGAATGTGGATTATGCAGATGAAATATTAGACGATAATGTATTAGATCCATGTAAGGAGAAATTAAAGCGTATATATCCGACAGGAAAAAGCAGAGTAGATAAGAATGAAAAAATTGTATGGGTTAGAGTACATATTAAGAATACAGGTACAAAAGATAGGGATTTAAATATGACAACAGATGGAGCAGAAGAAATATCAGAGGGTGATTATAAACCATCAGTGACATGTATATTAATAGATAAAGAATTGTGCTTTCAGGGAGAAACTAATCACAGAGATATAGTAAGAATAAAGGCAGACTGTGAGCAGGATTTATGGTATGCATTAAGTATATTTTATTATGATGAACAAACCAAGTACTATATGTATGGTTCATTTGGATATATATTTGATCCAAGTGATTATTCAGGAATTTTAATAGAATTGAATGACATTAAGGATGAAGGCTGATTATGCTAGAACAGGAGTAATTATGAAGGGTAATAAGGTCACAATTATTTCCAGCTTATTCTTGATGACTGCGTTGTGCGGATGCACAACGCAGTCTGTTGATAAAGCGAAGGAAATAGAAGAAAGTAATACATATGTGTATAAATATGAATATGAGACAAATACTGAGGGACAGGCAGAGACGCAGTATCATGAAGAAAAGCCATCATTTGATGATTTTGAAACAGTAACTAAGGGAACTATAGCATCATTGAGAAATAAAAATGGAAGTCTTAAATTAATTAAAATGAACGAAGTATATGAATGGGGCGGAATGGAGTGTTCGATTACAGAAGCCCACATGACTACGAATGTGGATTATGCAGATGAAATATTAGACGATAATGTATTAGATCCATGTAAGGAGAAATTAAAGCGTATATATCCGACAGGAAAAAGCAGAGTAGATAAGAATGAAAAAATTGTATGGGTTAGAGTACATATTAAGAATACAGGTACAAAAGATAGGGATTTAAATATGACAACAGATGGAGCAGAAGAAATATCAGAGGGTGATTATAAACCATCAGTGACATGTATATTAATAGATAAAGAATTGTGCTTTCAGGGAGAAACTAATCACAGAGATATAGTAAGAATAAAGGCAGACTGTGAGCAGGATTTATGGTATGCATTAAGTATATTTTATTATGATGAACAAACCAAGTACTATATGTATGGTTCATTTGGATATATATTTGATCCAAGTGATTATTCAGGGATTTTAATAGAATTGAATGACATTAAGGATGAAGGCTGATTTATAAAGGGAGGAAGATTAAGATGCATGATTTAAGGATTTTATTACGGATTGAGTTTAAGAGAGCATTTAAAAGTAAAGCATTTTATATATGTCTCGCAATTGGTATAGCATTAGCTGCTGGTTCTTTTATTAATAAAGCCGTACCGCATATGGATGTATTAAAAGGATTCACTGGAAATGCAGCTTCATATCCGTTTTCAGTATATAATTCATGGATGGGTAATTTTGTTGGATATGAGCCGTTTGCAACAGCATATTTATATGTATGCATGCTTTATTCGGCATTGCCTTATTGTGGATTTTTTGTAAGAGACAACAAGAATCAGTACATTTTACAGTATTACAGCCGTATGTCTAAAAATAAAGTGCATGCAGCTAAATTTATAACAACATTTGTTATCGGAGGAATGCTTGTATTTTTACCTGTCTTAATTAATCTGATTGCAACAATGATGTTTATTCCAGCATTACCTCCTATTGAGAATGGTTTATTTATTGGAACAGGAAAATCAATAATGTCTAATCTCTTTTGCGACCACACAATGATTTATGTGCTTATATATATAGTGCAGTTCTTTATATATGGCGGTGCTTTTTCAGTTGTTTCACTTGCGGTTTCATTTACATTTAATAATGTTTTTCTCGTTATTGTGTCGCCATTTGTTGCTTATTATGGTGTCGGAGTTATTTCAACACTTAGTAAGAATTATCTTGGCATAACAAGTTTTAATCCTATGGTATATCTTAGTCCTTCATATCTCCTTCCTAACAAGGCACTTATAGGATTCATACTGGAACCGTTAATTATTATTGGAGTGAGTATGTTGATATTCTTTAGGAAAGGAGCAGAAAATGAAGCGTTGTAAAGTAATTGCATTAATAATATGCAGTGTTGTTGTAGTTATATGTACAGCAATGATTATAAGAATTAATATTCAATTTCCTAAAGCGGAAGATAAGAGTTATACGATTGATAATCCTGCAGATATTGACGGAGTTATTGTTAAACCGCTTAGCTATCAGGTATGTACAATAGATGAATATTCACAAATTTCATCAGAATATTCTAAGGTTAAAGATGAAAAGAAAGATAAATGCAGAATAGTTGTGCTTACAATATCAATAGAGAATACAACTGAAGAAGTGGCAGACTATACTCCAAGTTTTATATTCGTATCAGAGGAACTGAATGCATTTAATGGTGCAATACCGATTGGTTCAGGATCAAGACATTGTACATTGCTGCCTCATGAGACAAAAGAGATGAAACTACGGGCTTATATCGGGGCATCACAGTTAGATCAAAATAATCTTGATAAGCTCGATTCTTCGACAATAACATTAGTATATTCTTTTTATCCATATAGAAGGAAGCTTGTTTTCAGCAGATAGAAACGGGGATTATTATGAAAAAGCTTTTAAAAAATCCATTGTTTTATGTGATGTATTTTATTCCGCAATTAATAATGACACATGCTGTTTCAACATTTAATAAGACTTTTTCCAATGGCCAGACATGTTTTGCAGATTATTATTTACATTTTTATGATTGGGATTCTTATGATTTTTTGTGCATGTATGAAGTGATTTATGTATCATTTTTTATGGTTATGTTGGTTAGACGTGAGTTGATGTCAAACAGAGTTGTATTATATGATTCGACAACAAAATTATGGTCAAATACTATAAAAAGCAGTGCATTGTTTACTATAATTTTTCCGATAATGAATTGTGTCATTATTGGAATTGTGGCAGCTATGAAAAATGCTGTTTTTACATGTAACTGGAGTAAGGCTGGAAGTATGGCTGCGGCTATCATACCTTATTATGAATTACATGAAATAAACACATTTATTGTGGCTGGATTATCAGTATTTCTTGATATTATAAGACTGCAGGTTACATTATTTATTGTATGTATTGCAAGTTGGCTTGTACGAAAGACAATAGTAGTATTTCTGGTTGTATACATTAATATTATTATTGTGAATATACAGCCGCTTCTTGCTTATTGCGATATGAATGTAAAGAGTATCTATAATTACATGATTGTGTCGAAGATGGGGACATATCTAAAGGGAATATCTGTATTTGATAATGTAGTACTGCCTGTTATTATCTGGGCAGTGTGTGTTACAGCCAGTTTTCTTGTGTTCAGATTCTATAGAAAGGACATGCTTAAGAACTAATGAGATGTTTTATTAATGTATTTAAGGCAGACCTGAAAAGGTTCTGGAATATTGCATGGAAATTATACATAGCATTTGCAGTGTATTCTTTAATGCAGGCTTTAATATTCTTTGCTAATATGAACAAATCAATCAATAAGGGGAGGATAGCAGCGGTGTCATTAGGCGACAGCCTTATGGATTTCTTTAAAGGAGCTAAAGAGTTCTATCCCGAAAGAAATCTGGCGATGGATATTCCGGTGCTTGAGATATTTGTCCTTTTATTTTTGCTTTTTATTGTTGCGTATTATATTAATTCGGACAGGAGTGCGTTAAGCAGGAGCATAATGATTGCCTCGCGTTCACCAGTGTACTGGTGGGTCAGTAAATATATTATCGCAGTATTAGCTGCACTTGTATATATGGTTCTGATAATTGTAACATTTGCAGTCAGTGGCTTTGCAGTTCTAGGAAATAAGTTCAGTCTGAGGATGCATTTTACCGCCAGAGAGAACATAAAACTCATACTTGGGAGTGAAGATATAAGCTGCCATACCAATGTTGTTTTACTTGTGGTTCTGTGTACGCTTAGCTTAATTACTGCATGTATTATAATTCTGCTGGTTTCATATGTGTTTAACTCTATATTTGGATTTATTATTAATCTATTGTTATTCATATTCAGCATATGTTATATGAAGTGGTTTGGCTTCTATAATTATATGATGATGTACAGAATCCCACATGTTTATGACAGATGGTATTTTGGAGCGTTATTAATGCTGGGGATAGATGTGGGGATTATGGCTGCTGGAATTATATATTCAAGAAAAAGAGATTTTCTGTAGGAGGAGTAAGTATGTATATTGAATTGAAAAACGTATCTAAGAAAATTAAAGGCATTGATATTCTTGATGATGTCAGCATTAGAATGGAATCTGGAAAGATATATGGTTTCAGGGGAAAGAATGGAAGTGGTAAGACAATGCTTATGCGTGCAATAGCAGGTCTTATCAAGGTTACAGGAACAGTTGATATTGATGGGAAGATATTAGGAAAAGATGAAATGTTTCCGCCAAGCATAGGTATTCTTATAGAGAATCCGTCATTTATAAGTAATTATACTGGGTTTGAGAATCTAAAGACTCTTGCTTCAATCAGAGAAAGAATTGATGATAACAAGATAAGACAGACACTTACTGAGGTTGGGCTTGAACCGGATGATAAGAGAACATTTAAAAAGTATTCATTAGGTATGAAACAAAGACTCGGTATAGCGGCTGCGATAATGGAAGATCCAGATATTATTATTCTTGATGAACCGATTAATGCGCTTGATGATTCAGGAACTGAGCAGGTAAGGCAGATTCTTATGAAACATAAGCAAAGAGGGGCACTCATTATTATTGCATGTCATGATGCTGATGAACTGGAATTCCTGTCAGATGAGATTATTGAGATAGCAGAAGGAAAAATACAACCAAAGAAAGATAAGAAAAGCAATAAGCAGTAAAAAATAAGTTCCTGCAGTATCCAGTGTTTCTGGCACAATGGAAACTGCAGGAACTTTTTGTTAATCTTCGTCGTTAATATCTTTCTGTGCAACAGCAGCAGCTATAACTGATATGATAACCACAGCAGCAATAATAGCAACTGCAACACCTATAATTGGTCCGATGAATAACATAAAACTCATAACATTACACCTCTTCGAACATATTTATTATATCCATTATATATCGGTTTTATAATATGTACAAGCAATTAAGCGTCTTTTTTAGATTCTTTTTCTTCTTTAGCAAGGTTTTTGTTAGCAGTTGAAAGCATAAGCTTGATTCTGTTTAACTGGTTAACTTCGGAAGCACCAGGATCATAATCTACAGCAATTATGTTAGCTTCAGGATATGCTGCACGAAGCTCTTTGATAACTCCCTTTCCTACAATGTGGTTAGGCAGACATGCAAATGGCTGACAGCATACGATATTGCCTACACCATGATGGATAAGCTCAATCATTTCACCGGTAAGAAGCCAGCCTTCACCAGTCTGATTGCCAAGTGATACGAAGTCTTTAGCGTAATTGGCTGTCTCACTAATCTTAGATGGAGCATCGAATCTCTTGCTTTCTGCAAGTGCCTTGGTTCCAGCCTTTCTGAAGGTTTCAAGTATCTTTATAAGTGTACTTGAAAGAATAGCACCCTTCTTAGGTGTCTTTAATAATTCATGCTTATATGTTGAATTCTGCATACAGTAGAGAAGGAATCCCATAAGGTCAGGCATAACAGCCTCAGCACCTTCTGCCTCAAGTAATTCAATAATGTGGTTGTTAGCAGCAGGCATGAACTTAACAAGAATCTCTCCAACAACACCAACTCTAGGCTTCTTGATATCCTTAAGCGGGATATTATCAAAGTCCTTAACAATAGCACGGAGATTCTTATTGAATTCTTTCATATGAACCTTATTTTTAGTAAGCTGTTCAATGCAGACCTTCTTCCATTTTTCATGAAGTGCATTAACTGAACCAGGAACTGCCTCGTAAGGTCTTGTACGGTATACAACATTCATGAATATATCACCATATTCAACAGCCATCATAGCTTTCTTAAGCATTGGTATGTCATAGCTGAAGCCTGGATTAGATTCAAGTCCCTGTGCACTAAGTGAGATTACAGGAACATCTGGAATACCAGCCTTTATAAGTGCTCTTCTGATGAATCCGATATAGTTGGAAGCACGGCATCCACCACCTGTCTGTGACATAATAACAGCAGTTCTTGAAAGGTCGTATTTGCCTGAAAGAAGGGCGTTCATAATCTGTCCGACTACCATAAGTGAAGGGTAGCATGCGTCGTTATTAACATATTTAAGACCTACATCTACTGATGACTTGTTGTCGTTCTCAAGGACTTCAATATTGTAGCCACATGAATTAAGGGCAGGACCTAATATGTCAAAATGTATTGGTGACATCTGAGGGCAGAGAATTGTGTAATTCTTTCTCATATCTTCAGTAAACTGTACTCTGTGGTAGGCAGATGACTGAATCTTTCTCTGGTAGTTCTTCTGTTCACGTACTCTTAAAGCAGCGATTAGTGAACGTACTCTGATTCTTGCAGCGCCAAGGTTATTAACCTCATCAATCTTAAGTACGGTATATATCTTTCCAGACTTAGTAAGTATATCGTTGACAGCGTCAGTTGTAACGGCATCAAGACCGCATCCAAATGAGTTAAGCTGGATAAGGTCGAGATTATCTACAGTCTTTACATAGTTAGCAGCAGCGTAAAGTCTTGAATGATACATCCACTGGTCAAGAATGATAAGAGGTCTTTCAACTGTTCCTAAATGTGCAACACTGTCTTCTGTAAGTACAGCAAGTCCGTATGAATTAATAAGTTCAGGAATACCGTGGTTTACTTCAGGGTCAACATGGTAAGGACGGCCGGCAAGTACAATACCGCGCTTTCCGGTTTCGTTAAGGTAAGCGATTACTTCTTCACCTTTATTTCTGACATCCTGTCTGCAAGCCATCATTTCATCCCATCCGGCTTTGACAGCAGACTTAATCTCTGCGGCAGGAATGTATGATGAGAATTCCTCAACAAGTCTTTTGGATATCTTCTCCTCACTTTCAAATGACATGAAAGGATTTCTGAAATCTATATTCTCTGTTTTAAGTTCTTCTACATTATTCTTAATGTTCTCGGCATAAGAAGTAACGATAGGGCAGTTGTAGTGGTTGTTAGTGCCTTCATATTCGTTATGTTCATAAGGTACACAAGGATAGAAGATGAATTTAACACCCTGCTTAATAAGCCACATGATATGTCCATGTGCAAGCTTGGCAGGATAACACTCTGACTCTGATGGAATTGACTCAATACCTAATTCGTAAAGCTTGTGGCTTGACTGAGGTGAGAGTACAACCCTGTATCCGAGTTTTGTGAAAAATGTATACCAGAACGGATAGTTCTCATACATGTTAAGAACTCTTGGAATACCTACAGTACCTCTTACAGCCTTTTCTTCAGAGAGAGGCTCATAGTCAAAGAGTCTGTGGAACTTATAATCGAAAAGGTTAGGAAGCTTTTCTTTGTTCTTCTCTTTACCAAGTCCACGTTCACATCTGTTACCTGTGATAAACTGTCTGCCGCCAGAGAATTTATTGATTGTAAGGTGACAACTGTTAGTACATCCCTTACATCTTGTAAGCTTTGTTTCATATGTAAGAGAGTTAATCTTATCTATAGAAAGCATAGATGACTCTGATATACCGTCATATCTTTCTCTTGCAATAAGGGCAGCACCAAAAGCTCCCATTATACCGGCGATATCAGGTCTGATTGCCTGAACACCTGTAATCTTCTCAAAACTTCTAAGAACTGCGTCATTGTAGAATGTACCACCCTGAACAACGATATGCTTACCTAAATCATCAGGGTCAGAAATCTTGATAACCTTGTATAAAGCATTTTTAATAACAGAATAAGCAAGTCCGGCAGAGATATCTGCAACTTCAGCGCCTTCCTTCTGAGCCTGCTTAACCTTGGAATTCATGAATACTGTACAACGTGTTCCCAAATCAATAGGGTGGTTAGCAAATAAAGCAGCCTTGGCAAAGTCCTGAACTGTGAAGTTGAGGGATTTTGCAAATGTTTCTATGAATGAACCACATCCTGATGAACATGCTTCGTTAAGCTGTACTGAATCTACAGTCTGGTTCTTAATCTTGATACATTTCATATCCTGTCCACCGATATCGATGATACAGTCTACATCCGGGTCAAAGAAGGCAGCAGCGTAGAAATGTGACACTGTCTCAACTTCACCCTCATCTAACATAAGAGCCGACTTGATAAGTGCTTCACCGTAACCTGTTGAACATGACTGTACAATCTTGGCTTCTGGTGGAAGCAGTGTATATATCTCTTTAATAGCTTTAATTGTTGTAGCAAGTGGTGAACCGTTATTGCTTGAGTAGAATGAGTAAAGAAGATTACCGTCTTCATCAACTAAAGCAACCTTGGTTGTTGTTGAACCCGCATCGATTCCGAGATAGCAGTTGCCCTTGTAAGATGCGATATCAGCAGTCTTAACATGATGAGAGCTGTGACGCTTTGTGAATTCATCATATGCAAACTGGTTCTCAAAAAGAGGTTCCATACGTTCAACCTCGAACTCAAGCTTAATCTTTCCTTTAAGTCTTGCGATAATGTCTTCTACAGGAACACATACATTTTCACTGTAATTCATTGCTGAACCAACAGCAGCAAATAAGTGTGAATGGTCAGGAGCAATGATTTCATCCGGACCTAAGCTTAATGTACGGATAAATGCCTGTCTTAACTCTGATAAGAAATGAAGTGGTCCGCCTAAGAATGCAACATTACCACGGATTGGTTTACCACATGCAAGACCACTGATTGTCTGGTTTACAACAGCCTGGAATATAGATGCAGAAAGGTCTTCCTTAGTTGCACCTTCATTGATAAGAGGCTGGATATCAGTCTTGGCAAATACACCACATCTTGCGGCAATAGGGTATATTGACTTATAGTTCTTGGCATATTCATTAAGTCCCATTGCGTCTGTCTGTAACAGAGTTGCCATCTGGTCAATGAAAGAACCTGTACCGCCGGCACATATTCCGTTCATTCTCTGGTCAATACCGTTAGTAAAGTAGATAATCTTAGCATCCTCACCACCAAGCTCGATTGCAACATCACACTGTGGAGCATAATCCTGAAGGGCAGTAGACACGGCTACTACCTCCTGTGTGAATGGTACTTCTAAATGTTTGGCAAGAGTAAGTCCGCCTGAACCTGTGATAACAGGATATACTTCAAACTCACCAAGTTCTGCCACTGCCTTTTCAAGAAGTGACTGGAGAGTTTCCTGGATATTCGCAAAATGCCTTTCATAATCAGAAAATAAAATATTATTATTATCATCTAAAACAGCGATTTTTACAGTTGTTGATCCAATATCAATACCTAATTTGAATTTCTTCATAACCTAATACAGCTGCAGCTGTCCTCCTTAATATAAATATACAAAAGTTACCAATTACATAGTGACTTTGGCGAAAAAACGCAGAATATGTCATTTTCTATGCAACTCATGCATTATAGAGTAAAATGGAATAAATTTCAATATTAATAGGAAATAATAAAATAGCTTTAATTATTTATTGTAGATATTTTTATTAAAATTTAAGAACTTAAGAGTAAGTTTAATTGACATCATATTGTTTTGTTTATTATAATTTCTTGTATATGATTATGAATTATTAGTCTGTAACATGTGTAAGACTGAAAGGAACATTTTATGAACTGGTTTGCTAAATTTGAGAAAAAATTCTCTAAGTATGCGATTAAGAATCTTATGTTTTATATCATTGTCCTTTATGCAATAGGATTTGTGATGAATACATTTTTTAATGGATTATATGACGCATATTTTTCACTTGATTTTGCTATGATTTTCAAAGGACAGGTATGGAGACTCGTCACATTTATATTACAACCGCCTTCTAACAGCATAATATTTGTGGTATTTGTGCTGTATTTCTACTATCTGATTGGTTCGGTACTTGAAAGAATATGGGGCTCGTTCAGATTTAATGTATACTTCTTCACAGGAGTTATCCTTAATATACTTGCATCACTTATTATCTATCTTATATGGGGATTAAGCTTTAAGTTAAGTACGAATTATATAAACCTTGCGTTGTTCATGGCATTCGCTATGGAGCAGCCGGATATGGAGGTTTTATTATTCTTCATTATCCCAATCAAGATTAAATGGATGGCAATACTTGATGCTGTAATATTCGGAATTACTATAGTATTCGGATATCTTGTGCCTTTTCTTCCAAGAAATGTATGGTACAGCCTGTATGCAGCAGGTTTCCTTGCACCATCAGCAATTATGTGTTATGCCAACGCAACGGCGGCACTTGTGTCAATGCTGAATTTCATAATATTCTTCTTCCTGTACAAGAAAGGCCCTGCAAAGAGCAGTACACAGAGAAACTTCGACAAGGCAATGAGAACAGCAAAGAAAGCACAGCAGAACGCCAGAAAAGACTATTGGCAGCAGAATAGTGGCAACAATCAGGGCAATGGTGGCACATATGGGACAGCATCATCAGATAACAGAACACAACAAAGTCAGGCACAACACGCGAAGCGCGGCGTGCCGAAGCACAGATGTGCAGTATGCGGAAGGACGGAACTTGACGACGAAAACCTCACATTCAGATTCTGTTCAAAATGCGTCGGCAACTACGAATACTGTTCCGACCACTTATATACCCACATCCATGTAACTGGTGATAAATAAGGTAAAGCTTGTTAAATAAAAAACTTAGTTGATTTGACACGCAAATATGTTATTATATTGTAGGTATGTGTTTGAAAAGATTTTAATTATTTTGGAGGAAACAATGAAAAAGACTAAGATTATTTGCACAATGGGTCCTAATACTAACGACAGAAACCTTATTAAGGATCTTGCGTTAGCAGGAATGGATATTGCAAGATTTAATTTTTCTCATGGTGACCATGAGGAGCAGGCAGGAAGATTTGCCTTAATTAAAAGTGTAAGAGAAGAACTTAATATCCCTATTGCAACTCTTCTTGATACTAAGGGACCTGAGATCAGAACAGGTGCTGTTAAGGATGACAAGAAGGTTACACTTGTTGAGGGACAGAAATATACATTAACAACAAGACAGGTGCCAGCAGATGATAAGATTAATATGGTAACTTATGCAGGTCTTCCAGAAGATGTTACTACAGGTAATATTATTCTTATCGATGATGGTCTTATCGAGCTTAAGGTTGATAAGGTTGAAGGTACAGAAATTGAATGTACAGTAATTAATGGTGGTGATCTTGGTTCTAAGAAGGGGGTTAATGTTCCTAACGTAAGCATCAGACTTCCAGGCATCACAGAGAAAGATAAGGAAGATATCATCTTTGGTGTTGAGCAGGGATTTGATTTTATCGCAGCTTCATTTGTAAGAAATGCAGCATGTATCGAGGAAATTAAGCACCTTCTCTGGGAGCATGGTTCAGATATCCCAGTTATTGCTAAGATTGAGAATGCCGAAGGTATTGCTAATATAGATGATATCATCAGAGTTGCTGATGGTATCATGGTAGCCCGTGGAGATATGGGTGTTGAGATTCCTGCTGAGGAAGTTCCACACGTTCAGAAGGAAATCATCAAGAAGTGTAATGCTAAGTATAAGCCAGTTATCACAGCTACACAGATGCTTGATTCTATGATTAGAAATCCAAGACCTACAAGAGCTGAGGTTACTGATGTTGCTAACGCTATTTACGACGGAACAGATGTTGTTATGCTTAGTGGTGAGACTGCTAATGGAAAGTACCCATTAGAGGCTGTTAAGATGATGGTTAAGATTGCAGAAAGAACTGAGCAGGAGATTAAGGGACATTCAGTAGAATATTCTAATCTTCACAGCAAGAGAAGCATTTCAAGCGCTGTATGTAATGCTGCAGTTCAGACAGCAGATAACCTTGGAGCTAAGGCTATTATCTGTCCTACAATTTCAGGATTTACAGCAAGACTTACATCTAAGTTAAAGCCAGAAGCTGAGATTATCGGATGCTCTCCATACGATAACGTTCTTAGAAAGATGCAGATTTACTGGGGTGTAAGACCTCTTAAGACTGCTACAGAAGCTTCTACTGATAAGATTATTGAGCATGCATTAGTAGTTTCTGAACATGCTGGTTTCGTAGAAGAAGGAGATACAGTAATTGTTTCTGCTGGTATCGCTACATCTTCTGACCCTTCATCTAAGAGAGGACTTACTAACACAATGAGAGTAGTTACAATCTAGTACATTTGATACATTTATTTCGGAATGAGGCTTGATTTTAATATTCTATTATGTTATAAGTAATACACAATTAATATTACAAAGCGTTGATGGAAACAAGTAGGTTATTACTGAACTTACAGAAAGCAGCCGGTTGATGAGAGGCGCAAGGGTAAGGGTAACTGAATACATTCCGGAGCGGCGAACTGAAAGCATATTGTAAGTAGGGGCAGCCGGAGTAGCACACGTTATAGTGCATAAGTCCATGCTGGTGGACTTAATGAGGTGGCAGATGCGAGTCTGTCATGAATAAAGGTGGTAACACGTAAGTTCAGGCTTTCGTCCTTTTAAAGAAGGGCAGAAGCCTTTTTTGTAAGCAATGAGCCATGCAAGCCAGAATGTGCTTGCACAGATTCAGGCTTATATGGCGAATGCCCATAATGAACAACGGAGGTCGCAGACCGGGAGTTGTGAATTATCAAGGCTCGGGAGCAGCAAAGCTGCGAGCGCAAGCAGTAATGAGAAAAATGAAAAGAGAGGAAACAAAAATGACACTTTATGACGAATTGGTTGCAAGAGGTCTTATTGCACAGGTAACAGATGAAGCACTTATCAAAGACCTTATTAACAATGGAAAGGCTACATTTTACATTGGATTTGATCCAACAGCAGACAGCCTTCATGTAGGACACTTTATGGCACTCTGCCTTATGAAGAGACTTCAGATGGCAGGAAATAAGCCAATCGCACTTATTGGCGGTGGAACAGCTATGATTGGTGATCCATCAGGACGTACAGATATGAGAAAAATGCTTACACCAGAGCAGATTCAGCACAATGTTGACTGCTTCAAGAAGCAGATGGCAAGATTCATTGATTTCTCAGATGACAAGGCATTACTTGTTAATAATGCTGACTGGCTTCTTAATCTTAACTATGTAGAACTTTTAAGAGAGGTTGGAGCATGCTTCTCAGTTAATAACATGTTAAGAGCTGAATGCTACAAGCAGAGAATGGAAAAGGGATTAAGCTTCCTTGAGTTTAACTACATGATTATGCAGTCATACGATTTCTATATGTTATACCAGAAATACGGCTGTAATTTACAGTTTGGTGGTAATGACCAGTGGAGCAACATGTTAGGTGGAACAGAGCTTATCAGAAGAAAGCTTGATAAGGATGCTTCAGCTATGACAATCACACTTCTTCTTAACTCAGAGGGTAAGAAGATGGGTAAGACAGCTTCAGGTGCTGTATGGCTTGATCCTGATAAGACAAGTCCTTACGATTTCTATCAGTACTGGAGAAATGTTGATGATGCAGATGTTCTTAAATGTATCCGTATGCTCACATTCCTTCCACTCGAAGAGATTGACAAGATGGATAGCTGGGAAGGTGCACAGCTTAATAAGGCTAAGGAGATTCTTGCTTACGAGCTTACAAAGCTTGTTCATGGTGAGGAAGAGGCTAAGAAAGCAGAAGCTACAGCAAAGGCAATCTTTACTGGCGGAGATGCAGCTAACATGCCTTCAGCAAAGCTTGAAGCAGAAAGCTTTACAGATGATGAAATTGATGCAATTAATCTTGTGTTTGGAGCAGGACTTGCAACAACTAAGTCAGAGGCCAGAAGAACTATCCAGCAGGGTGGTGTTTCTGTAGATGGAGAGAAGGTAGCAGATATAGCAGCTAAGTTCCCTAAGAGTATGTTCGAAGGAGACGGAGTAGTTGTTAAGAAGGGTAAGAAATCTTTCGTTAAAGTATCTGTTAATTAATTGTTTCCCTGAAAAGGAAGGATTATGAAAAAAGATGAGATTACAAGGGTGAGGCTTTTAAGCCTCGCCGTTCTTATGGCTCTGAGTCTGTTTATTTTACTTGTTCTTGTAGGAAATAATGAATTTGGACATATTATTAGTAAAATGAATAATAATTCACTTAATATTTCTGAAAATCAGAATTCAGTATACAATCTGTATTACTATACGGGATTTAATGTTGTATATCAGTTATTTTTCTCTTTAACGGTACTCTTTACGGCAGTATCACTTACAGGAATTCTTTTAAGAATAGGCAACACGGGTATAATTGCTTCTGTTGCTGCTATATTTAATATGATGACTGGAATATTGCTATTAATGGCAAGAATGTTGGAATCGTCATCATCAATGCATGCATGGATAGATTCTTTCTATATTGATGGTGTGGTAAAAGGACAGATTGAGACAGCACAGCTGATGGATAAAATACCTGTGTTGTATATATTGTTGGTGATTTTGGGAATACTTGAGCTGATGATGGTGAAAAGCTCCGGTATCAGACACATAAAAATGTTTTCTAAAAATAAACAGACTAACGCAGTGATTTTTCTTATGCCGGCTCTTGTTATATATGTGTGGGAAGGGTTTTTAAGAAGAAATATATTGTCTGAAATTATAAAAAATGGTAATTCACAAAGAATGACAATTAATGAATATCTTACCGGATATTACATTGGCAATAAAATGTTCTTTAACTGGTCGTGGATGATAATGCTTTTAATAGCAACCATTATATGTATAATTATACAATCAGGTATTATCAAGGGATTAAGCGGCAGGGCAGGAATGTTGGCAGGTATCGGTATTCCGGCACTTGTAACAATAATTCCATCTGTAATATATGCATTTAACCCGCCTGCGCTGTTTGGATATCTTACACTGGATATATCGTTATGTGATATGACTGATAACGCATTTTACATGTATCTTGTAACCTTCTGCGTGTGCATGACGGCTGCATACATACTGATATATCTTGTGATAAGCGGGCTTCTGGATATGAGAAAGCTGGCAGGTATATTTGTTATAAATGTTGTTATAAGTGTAATTCTTATGATTATTGTTTCGGGCAAATCTTCACTTGCAATCCAGTATATGCCGTGGATAGTGGCAGACTGCGCATCAGTTATACTGGCGTTTATATGTGTGGCTGTTAAGCCTGTTAATAAGAAAATGGCTGAGTTATGCGGTGCCTCCAAAAAAGTCTGACTTTTTTGGGCACCGCATGATTAAATTCTGATTCAGCCATTATTTTATAACTGTTTTATGCTGCTTATGTCGGTGTCTGCAACCATAGAGTAGTTAGTGTAATATACAACGAAACCTGGTTTTGCACCGGCAGGTTTCTTGACTTCTTTCTTTAATACATAATCGACTTCAACCTTTTCCTGTTCGCGTCCCTTTGAATAGTAGGCAGCAAGGCTTGCTGCTTCTTCAAATGTCCTGTCAGGAACTTCTTTTCCATCTGTTTTAAGAAGTACATGAGAACCTGGCATCTGCTTGGCATGAAACCACCAGTCATTACCACTGCCTGTCTTGAAGGTAAGTTCGTCATTCTGCATGTTATTCTTTCCGACATATATGTCAAATCCATCACTTGATACAAAATGCATCGGCTTGTTGGCTGTGATTTTGTGCTTTCCTTTAACAGTCCTTTTAATATATCCAGTTTCAATAAGTTCTTCCTTAATGTTAGCAAGATCAGCTTCTGTTACTGAAATCTCAATTGCATTGATAATAGATTCAAGGTAGCTGATTTCTTCAGTAATCTCCTGAATAAGACGGATTCCGGCTTCATAGGTTCTTTTAAGCTTGTTATATCTTGCAAAATATTTGTTGGCATTCTCAATTGGTGTGAGAGTGTTATCAAGAGGAATCTTAATTGTGGTATTATCGTAGTAATTAAGTGCTTCATATTCCTTAGAACCTGCAGAAATATTGTAAGCGTAGGTTGTAAGAAGTTCGCCGTAGATACGGTATCTGTCCTTTTTCTCAGTATCCTTTATCTGCTTTTCCTGAATGTCAAGCTTCTTGTATGCTCTTTCAAGATGTGTTGTTACAATTCTTCTTATATCAACAGACTTCTGGTGGATTCGTGTTGCAATCTCTTTCTGTCTGTAATAATCGATAATCAGTCTGCTTATCGAATCATATTCTGTGTGGTTGTCATACATAGAAAGCTTCACAGCGGCAAATTCTGCAGGCACACCGTTGTCAGTTACCATATCGGGGTGGTAGATACCATTTCTTACATCGGACATAAGTGCGTCAAATACGTTGTATAATGCATCTTTCATAGGCTTATCAAGGCAGTTGGCAGGGTGTCCGCCATCAACTCCGGCACGGTATGCAAGCTCTTCTGCTATACATGTGCTTATTCCTGTATAGCTTGAAAGCAGTGCCTTGACAACAGGTACAGGCTTTGTAAATACTGTTTCGTCAAAATGCTTTCTGTCAGCTTCAAGCGGATTAATCTTGTCAGAAGTATTAGGAATGAAATAAGGTCTTCCAGGTAAAACTTCCCTGACTGAGCTTGTCTGTGCTGATATATGCTTGATACTGTCTAATATAGTATTATTGTCGTCACATAATATTATATTGCTGTGCTTTCCCATGAATTCTGCGATTATGTGCTTTCTGCACAGGTCGCCAAGTTCATTTAAATGTTCTGCCTCAATATCAATTACACGCTCAAATTTTGGCTGTGTTATAGATATTATTCTTCCGTTGTTCAAATGTTTTCTAAGAAGCATGCAGAAATTCGGTGCAGTAGCAGGGGATGGCTTGTTATCGTCTGTAAGATATGCAAGAGGAAGCGATGCATTTGCAGATAAAACAAGTCTGTACTGACCAGATTGTGTCTTTATTGTAAGCATTATTTCATCGGCTTCAGGCTGTGATATCTTGTAAAGTCTTCCGCCGTTAATTGTGTCGTTTAATTCATTAACAATACTGGATATTGTAATACCATCGAATGCCATAATGTCTCCTTTAATTAATATTCATTAATCTTATTGCATTATATTAACATACTTATTGCTGTAAGTCTTGTTATCTTTCACAAAAATTGGTATACTTTCTTAAGCATTATATGCGAATGGAAGGATAGAAACAATGATTAAAAGTATGACAGGCTTTGGCCGGAGTGAAATAGTTAAAGGTAACAGAAAGATTTCAGTTGAGATTAAGTCAGTTAATCACAGATATCTTGAAGCAGGTATCAAGATGCCTAAGAAGCTTAATGTATTCGAGAGCAGAATGAGAGACTTACTTAAGAAGTATGCAACAAGAGGCAAGATTGATATATTTATTAATTATGAGGATGATTCAGAAAGTCAGGTTAATCTTAAGTTCAACCAGAATATAGCTGATGAATATATGGCTATATTTAATAATATGTCCGAAAAATACAATCTTAAAAATGATATGACTGTTGGAGGTCTTGCAAGATTTCCAGAGGTTATCACAATGGATGAAGTGCAGGAAGACGAAGAGGAGCTGTGGCATTTTATAGAGGAAGCTATGAAGGCAGCCCTGGAGCAGTTCGTTAATACAAGAATCCTTGAAGGTGAGAATCTTAAGAAAGACCTTTTAGGAAAGTTAGACCACATGGAGGAGCTTGTTGCATTTGTTGAAAAGAGAAGTCCTGAGATTATGAAGGAATACCGCAGCAAGTTAGAGAGTAAGGTTAAAGAGCTTCTTGGTGATACTACTATAGATGAGAGCAGAATTGCAACAGAGGTTATTATATACGCAGATAAGATATGTGTTGACGAAGAAACTGTAAGATTAAGAAGCCATATCGAGCATGCAAGAAAATGTCTTAACGAGGACGGCGGCATTGGAAGAAAGATGGATTTCATTGCACAGGAGATGAACAGAGAGGCTAACACAACTCTATCTAAGGCTAATGACATTGAGATATCTAATGCAGCTATTGACTTAAAGACTGAGATTGAGAAGGTAAGAGAGCAGATTCAGAACATTGAGTAGGCTTTCAATATATTTTTAATGGGTTTTGATTAAATTTACTTGATTGTTTCGGGCTTGTTAGGTATAATAACTTGTGCACTTTATGTGCAGAATGAGGTAATTATATGAGCAAAGGACTATTATTAGTTATTTCAGGATTTTCTGGTGCAGGAAAAGGAACTGTTATGAAGCGACTTTTAGAGCTTCATGATGAGTATTCACTTTCTATATCAGCTACAACAAGAAAGCCAAGAGAAGGCGAAGCTGATGGAAGAGAATATTTCTTTAAGACTGTAGAAGAATTCGAGAAGATGATTGCTGAAGATGCTTTAATAGAGCATGCACAGTATGTTGGCAATTATTACGGAACACCTAAGGCATATGTTGAAGAACAGCTTGATAAGGGCAACAATGTTATTCTTGAGATTGAGATACAGGGTGCCATGAATATCAAGAGAATGTTCCCGGATGCAGTGCTTATGTTTATAACACCACCGTCAGCAGCAGAACTTGAAAAGAGACTCCGTGGCAGAGGAACAGAAGACGAGGCGACAATCAAAGCCCGTCTTTCAAGAGCAGCAGAGGAAGCAGAAGGTGTTGAGGATTATGATTACATAGTTATCAACGATGAAGTCGATTTATGTGTCGGCCGTATTCATGATATTGTGTTATCTGAGAAGATGAAAGCTAAGTATAATCTTGGACTGATTAATAATATTAAAGAAGAATTAAAGGTTTATTCGAAAGGAGAATAATATAATGATACATCCATCGTATACTGAATTAATGGCTGTAATTAACAGTGAGGTTGAAGAGGGCGAGCAGCCTTTAGTACAGAGCAGATATTCAATTGTTAAGGCAACTGCTAACAGAGCTAAGGAAATCATCGATGCAAGAAGCGTTGAGGAGAAGATTGCCAAGGCAAGAATTGAAGCAAGCAACAAGGAAAAAGAGAAAGAAAAGGACAAGGATAAGGTTGAGGAGAAGAGAATTTCTAAGGAAGATGAGAGAAAGCTTCAGGTTGGAACTCCTCTTGTAAGATGTTCAGAGAAAGACAAGCCATTATCAATCGCAGTTAAAGAATTCTACGAAGGTAAGGTTAAGATTCTTGGAAGTACAGACGAGAATACTTCATTATAATTAACAAAGACTGATGTTAAGGGCAACTGCTTGTATGGGCGGTTGCCCTTTTGTGCGAGTAGCTAAGGCAAGACATAACGATAATCTTGAGTATGAGCTACAAGCATGATGTGAGATGAGGAGTTAAATATTTTATGACGAATAGATATGACGAGAAAGAAAGACGGATTCACTGCGCATTTTCGGAAAAATGTGGTGGTTGTGATTATGCCGGAATGAAATACGACAATGAGCTTGCAGTTAAGCAGAAGTACATTGAACAACTTTTTGGCGGATATGTAAAAGTTGATGATATTGTTGGAATGTACAGACCGATACATTACCGCAATAAAGTTCATGCAGTTGTGGGACTTGATGATTCAAGGAATGTTATAGCAGGAACTTACGAGGAAAACAGCCACAGAATAGTTGATACTTCAGATTGCATGATTGAAGATTCGCAGTGTACAGACATTATTAAGGATGTTAAAGGACTAATAGCTTCATTTAAATATCAGCCATATGACGAAGATGCGGGAAAGGGAATGATCCGACACATTCTTTTAAGAAAAGGATTTTCGACAAAGGAGATTATGCTTGTTATTGTTACAGCAGGAGTCGCATTTCCATCAAAGAACAATTTTCTTAAGGCATTATGTGAGAAGCATCCGGAAATTACTACAATTGTGCAGAATATTAATGACAGGCGCACAAGCATGGTGCTTGGAAAGAGAAATATTGTTCTTAAGGGAAAAGGTTATATCGAGGATGTGTTGTGTGGCTGCAGATTCAGAATAAGCCCGACATCATTCTATCAGATTAACCACCAGCAGACTGAAAAGCTGTACAAAAAGGCAATCCAGCTTGCTGATATATCAAAAAATGACACTGTAATTGATGCATATTGCGGAATTGGTACTATTGGAATAGTCGCCTCAAAAAAGGCTGGCAAAGTTATAGGAGTTGAGCTTAATTCAGAAGCTGTATCAGATGCTAAGATAAATGCTTCAATTAACAATATAAAGAATGTCACATTTGTTAATGCTGATGCAGGAGATTTCCTTGTTGAGTATGCGAAAAATGCAAAGGCAGATGTTGTTATCATGGATCCGCCAAGAAGTGGAAGCACACCGGAATTCCTTAATTCTCTTCTTAAGATTAAGCCAGACAGGATTGTGTACATTTCATGCGGACCTGATACACAGGCAAGGGATATAAAGGTGCTGGTTAAGGGTGGATATAAGGTTACGGCATGTCAGCCATTTGATTTGTTTCCTCATACGGAGCACGTGGAGACAATAGTTGCACTACATCGGACAGATTCATAAGAATCCTTGATTTGCGCGAAGGCAACGAGGAGAGTTCCGAAGAAACAACTGGCTGTAAAGCCAGTGTTTATGCGGAATTCGACGACTGCCCGCGAGTCGGGAAGTTTGTAAAACTTCTCGACTTCAGGCACTTTGAGAGGTTTTTCAGGTTTGACCAGAGTGACCGAAAAACATACAAAAAGGCAATTCCTTATGGAGTAAATGTGTCTGTGGTATTGGACTGCGGCTTTGGAAACACATCAAAGAGAAAGTAATACATTTATCATTCAATTAAATAACAGAAGCGTGAAAGACCGTTCATTTTCAAGAAAAATTGAAAGTGAGCGGTCTTTCTTTGTATCTGAAAGTCATTGTATCAGATGGATTTCAGAATAGATGAATTCGATGTATTCGAGAAAGGCGATTTTATGGAGACGATACGGAATGTGGAGATAAATCAGTTGCATGATTTTAAGAATCATCCGTTTAAGGTAGAGATAAATACGGAATTATGTGAGCTGATGAAAAGTATTGAGAAAGAAGGTGTGCTTGTGCCACTTCTTGTAAGGACAAATCCCTATGGAGATGGGGATGAGGTGATATCCGGTCACAGGCGAAAGGAAGCTGCTGTATGGGCAGGAGAGACAAAGGTTCCGATTATGATAAGAGAACTGTATGATGATCAGGCAGTTGTGGCAATGGTTGACTCTAACCTGCATAGAGAGAATCTGAAGCCAAGTGAGAAAGCATTTGCGTATAAGATGAAGCTTGATGCCATGAAGCACCAGGGAAAGCGGTTACCGGAGGTTTCATCAGTAGATGATGGTGAAGAACATTCCATGATAAACAGCAACAAGCTTCTTGCAAGACAGGTCGGAGAAAGTGTAGCACAGATAAAAAGATATATCCGGCTGACGAATTTCATTCCTAAGATACTTGCTATGGTGGATGAGGGAAAGATAGCGTTTACGATTGGTGTGGAATTATCCTATCTGTCAGAAGAAGAAAGAAGAATTGAAAAAATTAAGAGAAAGTACCGGTATGAATCGAAAAGAATTTTGCGAATACTTTGAAATTCCTTATATGACGGAAACAGATTGGGAATTAGGCAACCGGAGAGTTCCAACATATCTTTTGCGTTTGATGGAGTATAAGATTCGGATAGAGCAGTTGACTGATAAAAAGAATCAAGAGAAGACGGAGAATAAGAAATAATGGATAAGAAAACAATAAGTACTATGAAAAAATGTTTGATGATATTATGCATACAACAGAGGATGGAACATTTGAATTTTGGTATGCAAGAGAGCTTATGGGATGTTTGGGGTATACAACATGGCGAAGATTTAAAGATGCGATAAATCGAGCAATAGAATCTTGTAAAAGTGCTGAAATAGAGGTTTCAGACCATTTTGCCGACGCCGTCAAAATGGTTGAGATTGGTAGTAAAGCGGTGTGAGATGTGAATGATATTTTGCTTACCAGATATGCATGTTATCTTATTGCGCAAAATGGAGATCCAAGAAAAGAGGAAATTGCTTTGTAAGTGCTAAATAAAATAGAGGATTTATTTCCATCACAAAACCATTCATAATTAGTACATCAATTAAATAATTATGGAGGTTGGATATGGGGGTATCACCTTATTCGCTTGAACAGCGTTTTGAATTTATTAAAGACTGTTATAAAAGTGGTCTTTCTATTCCTGCCTGGTGTCATGATAATAAAATTGCTCCTGGTACATTCTATGGCTGGATTAAACAGGTAACCAGTCATGGTTATGAAATACCTGATTCTTTAAACTATCATCCAGCTGTTAAAAGACAGGAAGTTGTTAAGTTACCCATCATTGATGACATATGTGCTGATTCCTATATAAATGATTTTCCATCATTTAATGATACAGATGAAGACAAACCTTTAGTTCTGTCTGCTCATATAGGAGATATCACTCTGGATATTCCGCAGGATATTGATCAGGATTTCCTTACAAAAATTTTTAAATCTTTCAAGGAGTGCTTATGATTGGTGATATTTCAGGCGCAACTTCAATCTATATCATCACAGGGAAAACGGATGTGCGCAAATCTATTAATGGTTTATGTGCCATTGTTTATGACATGATGGGACAGGAAATCAACAGAAATTCCATATATCTGTTCTGTGGTACACGATGTGACAGAATAAAGATTCTTTTAAAAGAACCTGATGGGATAACGCTTCTTTATAAACGTCTTGACGTGAAAGGAAGATACAGATGGCCAAGGAATTCATCTGAGGTAAAGCCTATTACCTGGCGTCAGTTTGACTGGCTGATGTCAGGTCTTGACATTGTGCAGCCTAAGGCTATCGGAAATGTAAAATAGCATATCTTTGTATGCGTAAAAATGCAGCTAAATCCTTGATTTTGCTGCATTTTTCACGTATTTATGGTATACTTTAAATATCATAAATCAGGAGAAAAAATCATGTCAGAGTCTGCAAAAGATATCCAGCTTTTGGAATTAAAAGATACCATTGCCCAACTGAATAATCTTATTAAAAACCAGTCTGAAATAATGGCTGGTCTGCAGAATACGATAGATAATCTCCGTCTTGAACTTAGCAATAAACAGTCTGAACTTGATTATTGTAAAGCAAAACTGTTTGGAGCATCAAGTGAGAAATCAAAGACACCTTTTCCGGGACAGTTGAACCTTTTTGGAGATATGGAAGATGACAGAACTCCTGAACTTATAGAGGCTGAAGATATAGAAGTTACAGCCCATAAAAGAACACGTAAGAAAAAAGCAACTTATGACGAACTGTTTGGTTCTCTTCCGGTCAGGCAGGTAAAACTTGATAACCTTAAGCCAGAAGAACTGATCTGTCCTAACTGTGGCGATAAGATTGCAGCTATAGGAACAGAAGTTGTACGTACAAAGGTTATATTCCATCCTGCAACACTTGAACGGGTTGAATACATAGCAACTACTTATGAATGTCCATCGTGTAAGCTGACAGAAAATCCGTATTTTATAAAAGATAATGATGCAAAGCCACTGGTTCCACATAGTTATGTATCTGCCAGTCTTGCAACACATGTGATGTATTCCTAATTTATAAATGCAATGCCATATCACAGACAGGAAAAAGATTTTTTTACACAGTATGGCATTAAGATAAGCAGAGGAACAATGGCACACTGGACTATATTCTGCGCCCAGAATTACTTTGCACCGGTACTGGATTACTTCCATAGATGTCTGGCAAAAAGGATGTATCTGTGTGCAGATGAGACACCTATACAGGTCCTTAAAGAAAAGGACAAGAGGCCACAGACCAAGTCATATATGGCTGTTCAGGTCTGGTGATGATGGACTGGCTCCAATCATCATTTATAAGTATCATCCTACACGAAATGGTGATGCAGCTGCTGATTTCTTTAAGAATAATCCTGATGGCTCTTATATCATGGCAGATGGATATGCCGGATATAATAAGTTGAAAGATTTCAACAGGTGTTGCTGTTACGCACACATCAGAAGATATTTTATAGAGGCAATTCCAAAAGGACATGAAAAAGATTTCACCAATCCGGCAGTCCAGGGAATGCTCTACTGTAACAAACTGTTTGAGTATGAACGCAGTTACAGGGAGAATGGATTATCATATAAACAGATATATAACCGTCGGCAAATGGATCAGAAACCTGTTGTTGAGGCTTTTTTGTCATAGATAAACAATGCTCCAACCACAAAAGGTACAAGATTCGACAGAGCAATAACTTATGCCAAAAACCAAAGTGCATATATGGTGGTGTGCCTTGAAGACAGTCATTGCAGTATATCAAACAACATGAGTGAGAACTCAATCAGGCCTGTAACGGTGGGAAGAAAGAACTGGCTGTTCTGCTATACAACTGATGGTGCAGATGCAAGCATGATGGTATTCTCGTTATTAGAAACAGCCAGAGCTAATGGTATCAACCCGTACAAATACCTTGAATTACTGTTAGAATCAAGACCAAATGAGAAAATGACAGATGAACAGCTTGATAACCTTTCACCATGGAATGAAAATGTAAAACAAATCTGCCAAAACAACTCATAGTAAAACAGTCGAGTTAACGCGAACAAGTCATAGCAAAAATTCGGATTATGACAAATAACTCATAGTAAATATTCGATAAAAAATGCAATCATGCGAGGGTTCTCGTAGATTGCATTTTTTCAATAATACTATTTTATTTAGCGCTTACCTCTGGAACATACGGAGAAAACAATTAAGCAGTCTGCAAGGTCGGCAGGAAATACGACAGTCAAGACCGTATCGAAAGGTGCAACCAATACTGTTCAAAGGTCGGTCAAGACCGCAGAACAAACGGCAAAGACTTCTATTAAGACCACAAAAGAAGCTGACATTATAGCACAGAAAACAGCAAAAACAACAGCCAAAGCAACACAGAAAGCGGCTCAGACGGCAAAGAAAGCGGCGAAAGCCACAGCAGATACCGTTAAAGCCACAGCGAAAGCTACTGTTGCGACAGTCAAAGCGATTATTGCAGGGGCAAAAGCACTTGTAGCAGCAATCGCCGCAGGCGGTTGGATAGCGGTTCTGATTATTATGATTGTCGTGCTGTTTGGTGCTGCCGTAGCAATGTTTGGAGGAGGAAGTGACAGTAATTCCTATACTCCGGTAAGTGCAGAGGTAGAAGCCTATGAACCCATCATACAGAAGTATGCCAAAGAGTACGGCATTCCTGAGTATGTAGAACTTATCAAGGCGGTTATGATGCAGGAAAGCGGTGGCAGAGGACTTGACCCTATGCAGGCAGCAGAGGGAAGTTTCAATACAAGGTATCCGCACGAACCTAATGGAATTAAAGACCCTGAATATTCTATTCAGTGTGGAGTTCAGGAATTGAAAGCGGCTCTTACTTCGGCAGAAGTGGAAAGTTCGATAGATATGGAGCATATCAAACTTGCCTTGCAAGGCTACAACTTCGGTGATGGGTATATTTCTTGGGCAAAAACAAAGTATGGCGGTTATTCTTATGCCAATGCAGAGGAGTTTTCCACTCAGCAGGCACAAAGGCTTGGTTGGGACAGTTATGGAGATACCCAATATCCGGCTCACATTCTGAGATACTATCCGTATGGGCGAGCCTTTACTGCCGGAGGTAATCAGGCGATTGTTGAGGTTGCCTTGACACAGCTAGGCAATCAGGGCGGACAACCTTACTGGAGCTGGTACGGCTTTAATAGTCGAGTGGAATGGTGTGCCTGCTTCGTATCTTGGTGTGCTGACCAATGCGGGTATATTGAAAGCGGACTTGTTCCGAAATTTGCAGGTTGCGTGGATGGTGCAAACTGGTTTAAGTCAAATGGAAAATGGCAAGACCGCACTTATGAACCAAAGGTAGGAGATATTATCTTCTTTGATTGGGAAGGCGACGGTACAACAGACCACGTTGGCATCGTAGAGAAGTGTGAGAATGGCACAGTTTATACCGTAGAGGGCAACTCAGGCGACGCCTGCAAGCAAAGACAGTACGCAGTCGGAAGCAGCAATATCTATGGATACGGTATTCCGGCATATTAAAAATTCCAGACGGTGTCTGGAAAATCGAAAAGATGGCTGCTCAGTTGAGTAGCCATCAGGTACATAGGGATTGAATAATAGGTGTTTGTAAAAAGTGACAACTATAGCTTGAAATGAGGCGTTGCAACACACACATCTTGAAAAAATGAACATGATGTGATAAAATAATATCCGTATAACTGTAACTAAGAATGAAGTGTACAGCAAAGGAGCGTTACAGATGAAAATAAGCTATAATAAGCTTCGTAAACTTATGATTGATAATCAGATGAATAGACAGGATTTAATGCGTGCAGCAGATATTTCATCATCTGTTGCAACAAAGTTTAATAAAGATGAAACGGTATCTATGGAAGTGCTGATGAGGATTTGTAAGGTGTTCCATTGTGATATCGGGGACATTTGTCAAATTATAGAGGATTGATATGACAGTTCGGATAGGATGGGACGAGTATGAAGTAGCATTGTTGATAGATGCTTGTAACAGAATTCGTGACAATAAAATTGATAAAGCAGAGTGCGTACATAAATTATCAAATTTGCTTAGACAACGTGCAAAGGCAAATGGGATTAATATAGATGAAGTGTTTCGCAATGAAAACGGAATTGCACTTCAGATGACAAAAATGGAGTATCTCTTGACAGATGGGAAAAAAGGATTACCGGGAGCTAGTAAGTTATATATTGAAATGGCAAAAATGAGCAAATTAAATTCAGATGAATTTGAGAAAATACTCATACTTGCAAAAGAACAAATAGGATACAAGGAGGCTATGAATAATATGAATACAAGAGAAAAATTTATTCAATGGCTTTCATCTAATCCAATAAGCAAATATAGTTCTAATACAATAGTTAATGCACTTGATGAAGGTTCGGAGTATTGCTGCTCTCGTAGCTTGAGCAAAGTGAGCTTTTGGGATATGAATAATAAAAATGAATTTATAACCGTTGCATCAAAGCTCCTTGGAATGAAAATATATAGGTTGATGCATAAAAAGACAACAATTGTTCTTGATAAAGCAGTACCTTTATATAAAAAATTTTTGCAGCAAAGCGAAAAGAGGTCTGGCATAAAGATTCCTGATGTAGAAATCTCAACAGAGGGTTCAGGCGACAATGTTGAAGCTAAAGATAACCAAAGTTCGGACAGTAAATATTCTCAAATCTATCAGAAACTTTATTATATTTCCAAGGTATACGATGACCCCAATGGAATGACTTTAGAAAAAATAATGTCCATGTTAGGCAATGGTACTGATGAGGAATTGGTAATAAGTATTCTAAATGATGTATCTTGGGCAACAAAATTGACGGATGATATTTATTCGTTTGGGAAAAAGGCCAATTCAGTTTTACGGGAACAGGTACAACCATATAAGATAGAAGAAAAGGACATAGTTACAGATGGTCAATTTTTCGACTTTTTGTGTAATTATGAGAAAATGGCAGAAGCTTCGTGCCTAAGTTATGTTTCAGCAATAAGAACAGCAGAGGAATATGCAAAAAATCATAATTATGCCTCACACATGATTTATGATTGCGGCTTTGAAGACGCATCAACGCTGATTCGAGTGCTCATGGGAGATAATGAGTTTCTGGAGTTTAATGCTAAGCAACATAATCGATTTAGAGCAGCATTTAAGAAATACTTAAAAATGGGAGGTCAACTTCCTGCAAAAGAAAGAAAATCTTTATCAGTGAAAAAAACATCACTTCCGGTTGCTAAAGAGATTGAAAAAGTACAGCCGAAAGATTTTGATAAGTCAAAATTTGAAATCACTCTTTTAAGACGATACCGCAACGGAATGCAATTTGATTCTATTGATTTTGAGAATTTCAGAGAAATGTATGATTCACTTTTTGATGAAACTCTCACTTTTGATGATGAAGCCTTGGAAGAAAGATTGCGTTATTGTGGAGTGCTATATAAAGACAGACTTTTTCCTGCTGAGGGAATAATTGATAACAACACAAAGGAAACTTTGTTCGCATACATTGATAACTGCTTCTCCACTGGAAAGTCGGTGCTTTATTATAAGGCGATTTATCAGGATTTATCAGATGCTTTTGCAAGTTGCTTTACACTGGCAGACGAAAAAATGTTGAAAGCTTATATTGAGTATTCGGCTGAGAAAGATAAATATTATTATTTTTCAGATTATATGTCGGTTGATAGAAATGTAAAAATTGACCACACAGAGGAAATTGAAGAATATTTTCTTTCCGCCGGTAAACCAATGAGACTTGATGATGTTTTTAGCACATTATCACATATCCCACAAGAACGAGTTGACAGAATCATTAAAATGGATTCTCGATTTTTACGAAATTCTAAGGGCGAGTATTTTCATACAGATATTTTTGAAATCACTGATGATGAACTGGAGAATATTGCAGAGATTATTGAGGGTTTTATCAGTGAGGACGAATATGCAATTTGGACGAATGTCTGGAATATGATTCAAGATAAATTTCCATTATTTGTTGAAAATAATCTGTACCTTTCAGGTCTTGGAATTAGAAATGCAATCGAACAACGATTTAGCGGAAGGTTTCGTTTTGAAGGTGCTGTTATCAGCCTGCCAAAAGACAGTTTTTCTATGAGAGATGTATATCAGTTGTATGCTAAACATCATGCAGAGTTTACAGCAGACGAAATATATATACTTTCAAAAGAATTAGATACTGTAATTTATTTCGACGCTTTATCAGAAGTTTCAGTGCGAGTCAGTCACGATTTATTTGTCTCAAAAAAACGGATAAATTTTGATGTGGATTCAGTCGATAAAGTTATTGAGAGCTTTATGTCAAAGGATTACATCAGAATTCGTGAGATAGACTCTTTCCTTGCATTCCCATCTGTTGGATATGAATGGAATGAGTATATGTTAGAGAGCTTTTTGATTTCATATAGCAAAAAGTTTGTACTTTTGAATAATGGACAATCCCTGCACAATGTGGCAGGAGCTATTGTTAAAAAAGATGGAAAAATTAAAGAATTTGAGGATGCTTGTGCAGCAGTGCTTTCTGAAAGCCGAATTGAATTAAAGAAAAGCGAAGCACTGAATTATCTTGCAGATGTTAATATGATTACAAGGCGTAGTTATAAGGACTTAGATACTGCTATGCGGAAAGCAACACAAATTCGGAACAGGAAGGAATAAACAGGATGTATGCATACGAATGGGATAGTTCTACCGGTGGTTATATATTAACCCCAATGCCACTGGCATTTTCAAAGGAACCCAGACCCGTTTATTATAAAGAACTTGATATTTTAGGGTTTGATAAATATTGGAATTATGATAAAAATGACAGTTTCCCATATATGTGGGCAGAAGCCAATAATTATTATTATCGAGGAAGACTCGTTGCAAAAACCAAGGGAGGCTCTCTTTATACACCTCCGGAATTAGTTCTTATTGAAGACCCGGAGCCGGAAGGTTATCCTCTTCGATTTGTTGATATACCTGCTATGGTCGATAAGAATCGACAGTTAATGGAGCAGCTTGTACAGGAAACTATAAAGAAAATATATAATACTTTTATTGAGTATCAAGATAAGGTGGATGTTTTTTATGTAGCTTTTTCTGGTGGTAAGGACAGTGTCGTTGCCTTGGATTTGGTTCAAAGAGCACTTCCTCATAACTGCTTTAAGGTGTTATTTGGGGATACTGGAATGGAATTCCCCGATACATATGAGACTGTTGAAAAAATAAAACAAATTTGTGCTGAAGAAAAAATTGAGTTTTTGCAGGCAAAATCAAAATTAAAACCTGAGAATACATGGCAAATCTTTGGACCGCCAGCTGTAACAATACGTTGGTGTTGTAGTGTGCATAAAACTACGCCGCAGATAATGCAACTTAGAGAAGTTTTACAAAAACCTGATTTTACTGGTATGGCATTCACTGGTGTTCGTGGAGATGAAAGCTTATCTAGAAGTGAGTATGATGCAATCAGTTATGGAGGTAAGCATTCTGGGCAATATAGCTGCCATCCTATTCTGGAATGGAACACGGCAGAACTTTTTCTATACATATATGAAAATGGCTTGACCTTTAATAATGCATATAAAAAAGGTAATACAAGAGCTGGCTGCCTTGTTTGTCCTATGTCTCAAGGGAAACATGATTACATGAAGTATAAAAATTATCCCGATGATACAGACTTGTTTATCAATAAAATAATAACTACTAGTGGAAAAAACTTCTCAAAGGAAAATTATGATAGGTTTGTTGAACAAGGATACTGGCGTACTAGAAAAAGTGGCAGAGAATTAAATTTCGGTCATGATAAGCATGTGTTTGAAATAGTCAAGGGACAAAATGTTATAACTGTACAGAAAAAGAATGAATACTGGAAAGAATGGGCAAAGACTATTGGTCAGGTTACTAGTTTGGGGGATGGTGAATTTAGCATAGCATATGAAGGAAAATCTTATGCAATTCGTACTATAAGTACTCAAGAAGGTGGAGAGCAATTTACGTTTCCTAATATTGAAAATAGTAAATTAGATATAAAATTTTTGTCGCTTTTTAAGAGTGTGATTATAAAGAGCGTTTATTGTGTTAATTGTGGGTATTGTGCAGCCGAATGTAAAAGTGGTTGCATTGATATGGCAAATGGAGTGCATATTTCAAATCAGTGTAAGCATTGCTTTAGCTGCCACGATATATATTCTCATTGTTTGAGATATAACTCTATAAAAAATAGAATAGGAGCAAAGGTCATGACTGGACTTGATAGATATTATAGCTTTGGTATTAAAGAAAATTGGTTGAGAGTGTACTTTGACTATGAGGGAACGTCATCGTTTTGGAAATCAGATGGAGATGGCGAAGTACCAAATAAGAAAAAGGATGCATTTTTAAATTTTGTTAAAGATGCGGGATTGGTAGACGAAGATAAATCCTTGAAAGGAAAAGAGTATAAGTATATAAAATATAAACCGAACAAGTTCGCAGAAAAAATGTTTTCTCTTGGAGTAGATGATGAGAGTATGTGGGCTTATCTAATGTGTAACCTAGTATATGCAGAGGATTCAGAAGAGTTTAGATGGTTTATAAAGAATATACCTTTCAGTGAGACATCAACACCAGAGTCTATAAAACTTAGATTAGACGAACTCATGGAAAATGATAAATCTGGTTTAGGAAAGAGAAATATTTGTGATGCACTTAAATCGTTTTTGATTAAGACACCGTTTGGAAAGCAACTTGGTCTTGGTAGTGTTATAGATTATGAAGAGAAAGTATCCTCAAACGGAAGAGAAACTATTACATTGAATTATTTTGTTAGAGGTTCATGGAAAAATCCAGACGAAAAAGTGATACTATATGCACTTTATAAATTTGCTGAGGCATGCGGAAATTACAGACAGTTCACATTAACCAGATTACTTGATACATCTGTTGAAAGTGCTGGAATTAGTCCAACACAGATTTTTGGATTGAACCGAGAAACAATGGAGAAAATCCTGAATGGTCTTACATTTAATTATCCTGATTTGATTGAAGCAAGATTTACGCTTGGTCTGGATAATATTACACTCAAAAGTGATAAGACGGCTAATGAAATTTTAAACGAGCTGTTCTGAGGAGGAAAAGAGAATGAGTTACAGAGAGTATTTTGATATCGACCCGGAGTATTTTCCACAGGTAGATAAGAAAATAATAGAGGAACAGCCGGATTTGTGGAAAAAATTCTACCCACATCCTACATTCATTAAGCTACTGAAGTCAATGGTAGATGTTCTATCACGCAAGCAGAAATTATCGGTATGGGTTGACGGTGCATATGGCACGGGTAAATCTCATGCTGTTCTGACATTAAAGAAACTCATTGAGGCTTCAGACGAGGAAACAAACGCATACTTTGAGCGTTATAATCTTGATAATTTTCTTTGTCAAAAACTGATTGCACAGAAAAACGAAGGTAAAATTCTTGTTTGTCATCGTTATGGCTCATCTGATATTCAAAGTGATACGGATTTGGTTGTTGCTATTCAGGAATGTGTAGAGAAAGCATTGGCTGATGCGGGAATTGAAAATGTAGCCAGTACTTCTTTGAAGAATTCGCTTATCAGATATTTTGAAGATGAAGAAAATAAGCAGAGTTTTGACATTTATGCTAAGGGTAAATATCAGACAGTGTTGAACGGAGATACTGCGGATAGTATTCTTGAAAAATTAAGAAATTTCAAGGAAGAAGCTTTGAATACTTTGGTTAAAAAAGTGTTTAAAGTTCCGGTTGTAAAGGGAAGCTTTTCCATGACTACAGGGGAACTTTGCGATTGGATACGTGAAATTATCGAAAAGAATAACCTTAAGGAACTTGTATTCATTTGGGATGAATTTTCAGAGTATTTTGAGAATAACATGCATCATCTTACTGGTTTTCAGCAAGTTGCAGAGCTTGCTGCTACGGCACCGTTCTGTCTTTTGATTGTTACACATAAAGCTGAAGGCTATTTTTCTGATGGAGACCCAGATAAGCGAAAAATCCTCGACAGATTTGTTTCTCCAATTCACATTTCATTGCCTGAAAATATAGCTTTTGAATTGATGCATGAGGCATTGAAGGTAACAGATGATGTTGATAAAGCTGCGAAATGGGAGAAGCACAGGAAAAGTTTAGAAGACCGTACTATGCAGAGCCGTTCTGCTGTAAGCAAAAAAATTGGTTTAACAGACAAAGATTTAAGTAATGTTTTACCGATTCATCCTTATGCAGCCCTTATATTGCAGCATATTTCGATTTACTACACATCTACAGCCCGTAGCATGTTCAATTTTATTAAGAATGATGAAGGCGAGGATGTTAAAGCATTTCAGTGGTTTATTGACAGATATGATTTTAGTTCTCAAAATCCATTTGTCACGATTGATATGTTATGGAATTTCTTTTATGAAACAGGCAGCCAGAAATTGGCTGATGGCATAAGAGAGGTTTTAAGCTGTTATACTCAGAAAATGGATAAGGAGCTTATGGAAGATGAAAAGCGTGTACTCAAGGTTATCTTGTTGCTTCAGGCTATATCTGAAAGAATGAGTGGAAACCGTGATATTTTTCTTCCAAACAACAAAAATTTGACACTTGCTTTCGAGGGCACTGACCTTGAATTTACGGCACAGAATATTGCAAAAAAACTTTTGAACGACCATGTAGTAACCAGAACGCCTTTGACTGGCGATGTATTCTCGTATTGCTGCAAAAACATGGGACCAAGTGTAGATCCGGGTCCGTTCATTGCTCAGGCTAAAGGTAAATCTACAAAAGATATGTCATTTATGGCAGGTAGTAATTTGCGTACTACTATTGAATTTACGGGTGCATTAAAGCTTCGTTATTCATTGGCATATGCTACGCTCTCAGATTTTGATAGTGAAATAAAAAAGGCAAACAATCCAAGTGCAACTAATAACAAACTTTATGCCGTTGCAACTATTGGCAGAGATTCGGCTGAAAGCGGTGCATTGAAGAAAAAGATAGAGAATTTCTTTGTGAATAATCCTGAATCAAATGCAATTGTAATCGATAGTTCAACATGTGTTCTCGGTGAAGGCGAGTATAATGAATTTGTTGAAAACTATGCCATGTCTCTTGCAATCGGAAACAGCGATTTAGACCAGAGAAAGACATACGAGGGATATGCTATCGAGGTGCTTTCAAATTGGGCGAAGAGAATTAAATGCGGCGATTTCTATGTATACTCTCGCTATGCAACAAATGGAGAACGAGTGGCGAATATTCAGGATTTGTTTATCTATCTGCTTGATATAGATAAATTTCATTACCCACAATGTCTTGAGGGTGTTTATACAAGTGTTCTGAATACAATGTATGATGCCAATTCGTTGGGAAATGGTGCAACATGTGGTATTAACGAAGAAACAAAAGGAACATTCCGTTCCGGTAATGAAGCAACTAAACTTGAAAATGCTCTGAAGGGTGCATGGAAAGTTCCAGAATATTGGAATAACTCTCATTCTTATATTGCAGATTTGAAGAAAACGGTAGATGAGTTTATTAACGAAACTTTTAATAAAAGTGACCGTATTTCTATTGCTTCAATATATGAGATGCTGAAAGCAGAACCATACGGATTTATGCCTTGTAACCTGACGGCTTTTATTCTTGGATTTATTTTAAAGGAATACACGAAAGGCGTTTATTCTTACAGTGACAATTTAACAACAGTACCGTTAGATGCGGAAAAGCTTGCCAGTATGATTTCTGAAATTATTAAGCAGGACAACACGCCGGAAAAACGTTATAAAGATAAGTTTATCGTAACATTGACGGAAGAAGAACGTGCCTTTAACAAGGCTACATCAGTTGCTTTCGATATTCCAGAAATGTATTGTGTTTCTGTTACGGAAACAAGGTCACGAATCCGAGAACAGATGAAAGGTTTTTCCTTCCCTATTTGGGTAATCAAGTATGTGCTTGACGATAAGACTTTTAAGACAGATAAAGATGTCGTTTCAAAACTTATTGATAACTATTGTGGCATTGCGAATAACAAGAACATGGAAGGCGAGAAGTCTGATAATGACATTGCTCTTACTATTGGAAAATTATGCTTAGATAATGATGGCGTTGTAGATGACTTGAAGAGTATACTCACAAAGGACAATTGCAAATCTGGTATGCTTGAGTATTTAAAATTATACGATGGAGGGAAACTTCCTGCTGTTGCTGAAAAAATCAATGACGGCGGTCAGTATATCAATCAGTTGCAATACAAATTCAGCTCAGATGCTGCCAATTGGGTATGGAATACAGATACAGTCAATGCAAAAATAGATGAGCTTATTTGTGAATATGAAATTATTGAAATAAGCAATGGTGTTTTATCTAAAAATGCAACCTATATGGAAGCGATTCGTGCATGGGTTGATAAGATTGGTCAGATTCGATTAGCTTATTCAATGATTAAAAATGAGCTTGGCGATAGCAAAGCATTTTATGAGATGCTTTACAACCTGTATAAGCAAAGAAATCTTCTTGATTCACAAAAGAAGCCATTTCTTGATTTACTTCGTGAGAATATAGAAAACTTTAAGTATTTTATGGGCTCACAGAGCAGTTTATTTATTAAAGCGTGTAGTTTCTATTTAGACGACCTTTCAGAGGAAGATGTTAAATCCATTCTTGATGATGATACATATGGATTTGGAGGTTCTTATTTACTTGAGCGAGATAAGTATACCGACAAGGTTCAAAAAGCAGTTAATTTATATAAGAATGCTCAGTTGTATACTCAACTCAAAAAGAAATGGAACGATTTGACCGATACTGATTCACCATATATGTGGTCGAATAAGTATCATATGCCTATCCTTGCCATGGTTCCCGATGAAGAAGTCGCAACAGCAAGAAAGGTATTTGGAGCTATAAATTCTAAAACTAAAGATGAGAATACCATTACAACAGCACTAGACTATCTTGATAAAATGACCTATGTGCAGAAATTGAATAATAAAGAAGATAGAGATAAAGCATTTAGAGATGTTTTCCTTGAAGAGTTCTCTGAACTGTTTGATGATGTTGATGAAGTTAGAACTTACCTTCAGAACCATATCTCAGATTCGCCGTATCATTGGCTTGGAAATAAAGCGGTTACAGCAAAGATTAAGACGATGGCTAATGCAAAATATAATGAGTCAGGGTATGGAAAAGCAAAAAAAGTAATAGACGAAATGCCGGCTGAACAGGTAAAAGAATATCTGAAGAAAATGATAGAAGATAATTTTGTTGTTGGGTTGGAAATCATAAAGAAACAAAAGTGATTCGGAGGATAAAACATATGAATCTGGATGACACAAAAAAGAGAGTTCAAAAATATCTGAACTCTAATAAAAGATATCCTTTGATTGTTGATGTTCAAACAAGGGAAGATTTAGCAAATATAGCAGAATATTTTAAGGTGGGTAGTAACAAGTTCCCGGCTATAGAGGAGTTTTGCAACCAAGATGAGGCAATAAAACTGGATGAGTTATACGCATCTGTATCAAGTAACAGTGGTAATACATTTATAACCGGATTGTCTGGATTCCTTATGCTATTTGGAGAAAATGTGGCAAAGCAGGCTTTAAAAACACTGATTACAACAAGCATTTCTGGTCATGTTGTAATTATTACCTATCAATGTGAGAAATATCTCAGATTTACAGATCCTAGAATATCTGAGAGCGGAAGATTGGTTATCGTTGATGGAAATCCTGACAATATTTGCAATATAAATTTCATTTCTCCGGTGCTCTCCGATATTTTTACGGATTCATATAGTGGGATACAGAACATTGGAACAGCCATAGATAGTTGCTTCAATAGAGATGCATATATTGCAACAGCAATAGATAAAAGCTCTTTTGCTGAATCAGTCTTTCATATTTCACAAGTAAATAATAGTTATGATATTCTACGAAATAAAGATTCAAGAACAGGAATTGTTCCTCAAGCATGTGGATTGCCGGAACAATGGGATTATGTGCTCCATCAAATGGGAAAATCAGGAACGTGGACTACGGTTATTGTAGACAATTTTGGGTCAGAAAATAATCTTTTACATGTAATAAGCGAATATCCGAAATTTGACGTTGAAAAGAGATGGCTTTACTATATTGCACTTTTGATTTGCGGTGTTAAGAATAATGATTACCTTAAACTTGCGTTAAATAAGACGTCAAAATCCAGTGAATTGATAAAGAATATTTTTCGGTCTGTACTTGATATTGATTGGAAGAGTGAAAACTATCAGAAATTGTATAGGCAAAGAAAAAGTTTAATTAGTGAGCTGAAAAAGCCATTGCCTGAGACGATAGATTTTTGTAAAATTTTATCAACCAAAGGAGAAGATGAAATTTACTATCTGACAGATTTAACACAACCGGAAAAAGAAAAAATTATCAAATGGCTTAGCAATTATGGTGTGAAGTATTCAAAGGATGAGTTGGTTTCTATTTTGATGAATGTCTATCCCGATTTAGCGTATTATTTGTCAAGTTATAGATATAGAAATGAATTTTTGAATACCTATTTTGAGAATTACAAATATCAAAAGATAACAAATCGTATTCTGCCATCTTTTGATAAAGTTGTTGAAGAGCAGGCAATAAAAATGGATTTTGTTACAATCTTAAAACCACGTACAGCCTATGTAGATCAACTTGATACACAAAATGCACAAGTATTTTTCGTTGATGCAATGGGAGTTGAATACTTAAGCTTTATTCAACAGAAGTGTAGCGAATACGGACTTTCGGCAAATATATCTTGTGCAAGATGCGAGTTGCCCTCATTAACTGTATTTAACAAGGAATTTGTAGATGTGTTAAAAGATAAAGGATTTAGATGATATTAAGCATCATGGCAAAGATAGCTTCGACTATGAGAAGGGAAAAACACCAATTTACCTCATAAAAGAGCTCGAAATAATAGATGATTTATTGACGAAAATTAAAGCAAGCATACTTGCTGGGTCATATAATAAAGCAATTATTATTTCTGACCATGGTGCTAGCCGACTTGCTGTCCTTCATGAAACTGAAAATATATGGAATATGGAGACAAAAGGCGAGCATTCAGGAAGATGTTGCAAGATAAGTGAAATTGACGATAAACCAGATTTTGCAATTGAAGAGTCTGGATACTGGATTCTGGCGAATTATGACAGATTTAGGGGAAGCCGACGTGCAAATGTAGAAGTACACGGTGGAGCTTCTATGGAGGAAGTTGCGGTTCCAATTATTGAAATTACACAAAAAGCATCTAATATAGAAGCCTTTATTGTCGATGAATCAAGAGTTTTAACATTAGGTGCAAAGGAATACGCAATCATTAAAATTTATGTTGGAATTAGAAGTAATAATATTTCCATTAAATTGGATGGTAATTATTACAATGCTGAAGAAACTGCTGAATCTTATATATACAGCGTAGAACTGAAAAATTACAGCAAAAAAGGCAAGTTTTCTATTGATATCCTTGATGGTGGCAGTGTTCTCGCATCTGGACAGCAGTTTGAAATTGAGAAAAAGGGAATGTCACAGAATAATATGTTCGATTTTTAGAGGTAAAAATAAATGACTGATAAACTTAGAGACTATTTTGATGAAATGGTTGTTTATAAAGATTTAAAAAATAATAATTTCTTTTCTTCTCTTGGACTTCCTGCATTTTTAAGAGATTATCTTTTGAAAATGTTCAGCGATGATTTTGGGAATTTTGATGTGGATGAAGTATCTGCATTTGTTAAGAAGTTCATACCCAAAAAAGAGGATTGGATGAGTATAAAAAATAAAATCATCTATGAGAATGAAAGTGTTCAAATCCTGACAAAAATTTCCGTAGATATCAATATAAAGACCGGAGAAATATCATTTGCTATTCCTGATTTTGGAGTTACTGAAAAGGAAACTTTGATTGAACCGGCTATTTGGGATGTCTATAAAGAAGATTTGATAAATACAGGAGAAACTTGGGGTATTATAAAATTAGGATATCGTCCACCTGACGATACAGTAAAGCCAAAGATTTCGGGAAAAATAAAGTTGACTGGTTTCAAGAATTTTCGCCCTTATACGGTAGATGTTGAGTATTTTAAAGAAATGAGGTCAAACTTTGAAACGGATGAATGGATAGATATCTTATTAGGAGCTATCGACTATAATGCTGACGGATATGAAACGAAACTTCAAAAGCTGACAATGCTTACTAGATTATTGCCGTTTGTAGAGAAAAGAATAAACCTTATTGAACTAGCTCCTAAGGGAACTGGAAAAAGCTATGTTTTTGGTCATATCAGTAAAAACGGCTTGCTGACAGACGGTGGAAAAGTTACTCGTTCAAAAATGTTTTATGATGCTAACAGAAGAAAACCGGGTTATATTTGTGGTCCGGATTATGTAGCAATTGATGAAGTAAAGCTTGTAAATTTCGGCGACGAAAATGAAATGCGTTCCATACTTCAAGGATATCTTGAGTACGGTACATTTAATTCCAATGGCTATAATGGAGAATCGGATGCTGGTGTAGTATTCCTTGGCAATATAAAAGAAGAAAATATGGATGAGTATGGTTATATGTTAGGAGAATTACCTACGTTGTTTCAGGAAACGGCACTTCTTGACCGTATTCACGGATTCGTTAAAGGGTGGGATATACCTAGAATGAATGATGGTCTTAAACTGACCGGATGGGCACTTAACTCTGAATATTTCTGCTCTATTCTTCATGAACTCAGAAATGATATGAGTTATCGTGCCATTGTGGAAAAGATTGTAGAAGTTCCCAAGCATGCGGATACTCGTGATACAGAGGCAATTAAGAGGTTGGCAACTGCATATTTAAAGCTGCTGTTTCCAAATGTAAGAAATGAGTTTGATGTTGACAAGATGGAATTTAGAGACTACTGTTTAACGCCAGCTATGAAAATGCGAAGAATTATCAAACTTCAGCAAGGCATGATTGACAGTGAATATAAAAATAAAGATGTTCCATGTTTAATGGTGAGAGAATAATGAGTAAAGAGTGTATTGCTTGTGGAAAAAAGCAATTGGATAAAGATACTGTAGGCATAAACAAAAAACTTCTTGGAAAAGACATTGCCAATTTTTATTGTATGGACTGTTTGGCTGATTTTTTAGGATGTACTGTTGATGATTTGCTGGACAAAATAGAAGAATTTAAGGATGAAGGGTGTACACTTTTTAAGTGAGGAATAGCTATGAAGCATTTTATATACGCTGATAATGCAGCAACAACAAAATTGGATAAAGATGCATTTAATGCAATGCTTCCATGGCTTCAAGAAGAATATGGCAATGCGTCGCAACCATATTCATTTGCACGTAAACCGAAAAAAGCCTTGATGGAAGCTAGAACTTTAATTGCAGAATGCATCGGTGCTCAACCAGATGAAATTTATTTTACATCAGGAGGCACGGAAAGTGATAACTGGGCAATAAAGGGGGTTGCTGAGAAGGGGAAAAAACATCATACAATTGCAACGCAGATTGAACATCATGCAATCCTGAATGCTTGTAGGAGATTAGAACACTTTGGATTTCAAGTGGATTATCTTCCAGTTGACAAACAAGGTGTTGTATCATGCGAAGATTTAGTGAAATTTATAAAAGGTAATACTGAGCTGATTTCTGTAATGATGGTTAATAATGAAATTGGAACGATTGAACCAATAAAAGAGTTAGCAACCGTAGCTCATGATAACGGTATTTTATTTCATACAGATGCAGTTCAGGCAGTTGGGCATATTCCAATTGATGTCAGTGACTTATGTGTGGATATGCTTTCTGCCTCGGCACACAAATTTAACGGACCAAAGGGAATTGGTTTTTTGTACATTAAGAGAGGTACAAAAATATCTTCATTTGCAGATGGTGGTGCTCAGGAATTCCATAAGCGTGCAGGAACTGAAAATATTGCTTCGATTGTAGGAATGTCCATTGCATTGAAAAAAAGTTGCGATGAAATGGAAAAAGTGAATAAAAAACTACTTGCTTTAGATGAAGCATTTAACGATGTTCTTCTGAAGTCTAAGATAGATTTTATTAGAAATGGTTCTAATAATCATGTTCCGGGGAATATAAATTTGTCTATCCGCAGAACGAGTGGGGAAATGTTACTGCATCGTTTGGATTTGATGGGAATTTGTATATCAACGGGTTCGGCTTGTGATTCTGTAAATACAGAAGTCTCGCATGTTATTAAGGCAATCGGAGTACCATCTGAGTATTCAGAAGGCACTATTCGTATTTCGTTTGGTAGAGACAATACAGAAGAAGACGCAATTATGATTGCAAAGGCTCTAGTTAAAGTCATTAAAGGATAAGATGGATTCATAAGGAAAGTAATTGGTAAATTACACGGGCATATCATTTACTTTAATTAACCACATTTTGGAATATAAGTCTGACACAATGAAACTGGTCAAAACATATAAGGCGGAAAAGAACAGCGCAAGCTTCAGACAGGTGCTTTACTGCCCTTATGATTATGATAAAGTAAGATTGATTGTAAAGAAAATGACTGACTAGATGAGTTCTGGGTTTGAATGATAAGAGAATTTGACAATGACAGATGGAACGGTTATCCCTATATGACGAATGAGAGAGTTAGGGAGAAGTGTTTGGAGATATGTAGGAGTAGTTCAGAAAGGAAATCAATGGAATCAAAACCAAGGATTTTATATTTACAAAAGATACTGCTTGAGAGAACAGATGAGGAAAATATGCTTTCCACAACGCAGTTAATCAATATATTAAATGATGAATATGGGATATCTGCTCATAGGACTACCATAACAAAGGATATTGCGGCTCTTCAGGAGTTTGGAATGGATATTGTTGTTATTCATTCCACTCAAAGTAAATACTTTGTGGCAAGCCGTAAGTTTGAGCTACCTGAGCTGAAACTGTTGATTGACGCAGTAGAATCATCCAAATTTATTACGAGTAAGAAAAGCGACGCACTGATTGAGAAGATACATACAATGACAAGTGCAGGGCAGGTGGAAAAACTCAGGAGAAACAACTATGTTGTTAATCGGATAAAGCCGGACAACGAGCAGATTTATTATATTATTGACACGATAAATGAAGCCATAAATAGCGGTAAGCAGATTTCATTTCAGTATTATGACTATACAGGACTAAAGAAGAAAGTTCTTAAGAATAAAGGCGAGGTGTATAAGCTTAGTCCGTATAAACTTATCTGGTGTGGGGACTATTATTATGTTCTTGGATATTCTGAAAAGCAGAGAAAAGTTATAAATTTCAGAGTAGACCGCATTGCATTGAGACCAGATATACTTGCTAAGGATATCATTCCGATGCCTGATGATTTTGATATTGAGAATTATACAAAAGAAGTGTTCTTTATGTTCTCAGGCGAGAAAGTTTTTGTGGATTTGCGGTGTGATAACAGTCTGATGAAAACAATGGTTGACCGTTTCGGAGAAGATGTGACAACCCTTGCGTATGATATGACTTCCTTCAGAGTACAGACCGAAGTATCAGCCAGTCCTACCTTTTTCGGTTGGGTGTTTGGCTTTAATGGCAAGGTGCAAATACTTGCACCGGAAAGTGTGAAAGAACAGTACAGACAGATGATTGCAAAAGCCGATGAGGATATGCAAGAGAGTGAGTAGTGATTCGTAAATGATTTAGAATTTGTGTGAAAAATCAATTATTATGAATATGAAAATGATATGTTTTTAAATTGTGCAGACGGTCTGCACAATTAGGAAGGAGCCAATATGCTTACACCGTCAAATCAATATTTGCAGGCAGTAGAGGAAATAAATGATTATGTCAATCAGGCTAAATGCAGAGCTTCTGTCAGTGTAAATAATGAGATAATGAAAACAAATATATTTATTGGAAATGTTATTATCCGCAATTCTGAGTGGGGGAATAAATTTGTAGAAAATCTGTCTAAGGATATGAAGATGAGATTTCCAAGTGCAAAAGGTTATTCTGTCAGAAATTTAAAGTATATGAAGAAATTTGCACAGATTTTTACGGAAGATGATGTAGATGAGTTCGGATTGGGAAGGATTACTTGGAGTCATCATCAGATATTGATGAGTAAAGTGTCAAATCGAGAAGAATATATATGGTATCTGGAGAAAACTTTGGAACATAAGTGGTCAGTTGATGATTTGACTTCCCAAGTTAAGAGTCAATTATATGAGCGACAGGCAGTTGCTAACAAAATATCAAATTTTGAAAGACGATTACCGGCTGAACAAAAGGATATGGTATTAAGCACAATGAAAGACCCATATATGTTTGATTTCATCGATTATACGGAAGAAATGTTGGAAACAGATATAGAAAATGAACTTGTAAAAAATGTTACTTCTCTACTGATGGAATTAGGCACTGGTTTTGCTTTTATGGGACAGCAGTATCATCTTGAAGTTGGCGGAAAAGATTTCTATATAGACCTTCTGTTCTATAACACAAAGCTTAGATGTTATGTAGCAATAGACCTTAAAACTGGCGAGTTTAAGCCAGAACAGGCAGGAAAGATGAATTTTTATTTATCTGCTTTAGACGATTTAGTGAAAGCTCCAGAGGATAATCCATCAGTGGGACTTATTTTGTGCAGAGATGAAAATAGAACAATTGCAGAGTATGCATTGAGAGATATGTCAAAACCGATTGGTGTCAGTGAATATCACTTATGCACGGATTTACCGTTAGATTTGAAAAATGCATTACCTGCCGTAGAAGATATTAGAAGTAGAATTGATATGAAAAAGTAATTTGTGCAGACGGTCTGCACAAATTGCAAAATTAAAGTTCGTTGAACAAAAAAGCCTTTATGGGCTGTAATTTTCAATGAAAACGAAAAACTTTACTTTTAACATTAGCTGAGTTAAAAAGAAAGTTTTTGAATTAAAAGATACGGAGGTGTTAGCAAATTTCGACACCTCTTTTCTTTTGCGAAAAACCTACTTGAAAAGTAAACGCTCCAACGCTTACGTTTATTTGCAATGATAGGATAGGTTCAATAGGTAATCCCGTTATTGTAAATAAAGATAGAGAGTTTTGTGTTAAGAATGTGACTTTATTTAAAAATGCTTACAGATGCAGATATTGAAGAAAAGGTAAGGACTGAGGAAGGCTGTATTAAATATTACTATATTTCATACCAAGAAAATGATACTATAATTCTTACAGAGTGCTGGAAGAGTAAGGAAGCACAACAAAAACATCTAAATCAGCCACATATGTCTGTTGTTAAAGCTCTAAAAGAAAAGTATGTTTTATCAACTGATATATTACAGGAAACGGAATCTACCTTTGAAGAAGAGTAATGGATATGCAATTAAGGAGAATGGTATGGGGAGAGAAGAAAATGTTACTGTATTTAAGGATACAGAAAAGCAGGTTAAGAGCAATAATAAATTAAAGAATATAGTGGCTAATTCCAGTGCCAATCAGAAACTTATATTAGAGACTGATGAAATATCTGTACCAGATAAGGATAGATATAAAAATACTGCAGAGGTTATCGTATCAAAGAAAAGGACATTGGAAGCTGCATCAGGATATAAGGACTCAAATATTTGCGTACATAATTTTGCTAGCGCAACAAATCCAGGTGGTGGTGTAGTGAGAGGAAGTTCTGCACAGTAAGAATGCTTGTGTAGATGTTCCACACTATATTTTAATCTTAATTCTCCTGATATGTGGGCCGGGTTTTACACACCACATAGAATGGAGCACAATCCAATACATAACGATGACTGCATATATACACCGGATGTTGTAGTAATAAAGACTGATACAGCCAAACCTATGCTTATGCCAGAAAATGAATGGTATAAGGTCAATATGATAACATGTGCTGCACCAAACCTTAGGGAAAAGCCAAGTAACATGATGAATAGTGGTGATGGTGATGTAAAAGTTAAAATAACGGATGATGAGCTGCTTGCAATACATGAAAAGAGATTCACAAGAATACTTGATATAGCGTTGGTCAATAACAATGATGTAGTAATACTTGGTGCATTTGGCTGTGGCGCATTTGAGAATAATCCAAGCGTTGTTGCAATGGCAGCAAAAAATGTAGTTGAAAAATATATACATGCCTTTCGGGTAATAGAATTTGCAGTTTACTGTTCTCCAAGAGATAGTCATAATTATGATGTGTTCAAATCTGTCTTGTGAAATATGAATCAAAGATATAAAAGATAGTAATGATAACAAAACATCAGGAAGTAAGAAGTTTATGAGTCATAATAATACATTAGATTACTACAACCTGCATACAGCAGACTTTGTTAATACAACTCAAAATGTTGATTTCCATGAAATACAGGAACTTTTTCTATCGTTTTTGCCGGCAAAAGCAACATTATTGGATTTTGGATGTGGTTCAGGAAGAGACACTAAGTATTTTAAAGATAATGGATATGAAGTTGATGCAATGGATGGTTCAAAAGAATTATGTAAAGTTGCAACAAAGTACACAGGTATTCAGGTACGGCATATGCTTTTCGAGGATTTTAATGAATGTAATGCTTACGATGGGATATGGGCGTGCGCATCAATTCTTCACATAAAGAAATGCGAACTGCCGGACATGATAACGAGGCTGTATCAGGCTCTTAAAAAAAACGGTGTGATATATATGTCTTTTAAGTATGGTGATTTTGAGGGCGTAAGAAATGGAAGGTATTTCACATATCTTACAGAGGAAAGTTTTGATATGTTGATGAAGCCTATACATGGATTTATGAAAGAAAAAATCTGGGTAACAGGTGATGTAAGACAAGACAGGGGTACGGAACAATGGCTGAATATTATACTTCGCAAGGTGACAACCATTTAATAGTTGAACAAAAATATTATAACATGCTGGATATAGAAGGATTTTCACAGATGATGAAAGATCCGTCATATTGTTATAAGTTCTACTGGCTTGAGGCGATTGTTCATCTGATTTCAGAAAATGTTTATCAGACAACATTTGATGATATAATAGACGAAATGATATCAAATGCATGGTATTCAGTAAGAGAGTTCCATATACATCTTAGTGGAATACAAGCTGATGGAATGGTAAGGGACGGGCTTGAAAGGGCAGTGAATTTGTTATCTGAATACAGCGGTTTACCTGCGAATGCATCAAAAGTTGAAATAAAAAATGCAATCAAAGAATATAACAATGAGCTTAAGTTGGTAAAGGAACAGCTTACCAATATGGTTCCTTACAGGGCTTTGTCAGGATTCTTTTCAAAAAGTGATGAGCCTGCTGACTGGGGAAGTGTAAAAAGACTGACAGCATATATTAAGAAGGTCAATCAGATGATTGTGTCATTACCTTATATTCTTGGAGACAGCAGCAAATTAAAAAAAGAAGTATATTTTAATCCTGACTGGGTTTTAATGATACAGGATAATACAGTAAATATACTTGGCTGGATTCAGTATGAAAAGGTTAAATGGCTGCAAAATAACAATCCGGAAGTGCCGGGATTAGTATATAAACTGGCACCTATGGATGAAAAGATAAGGAAGTTACCTCATGTAAGGAAACTGTGGGAAGGAATATTTGATGTATGTGAGGTAAAAGATGTATTTACAGGGAAGCCGGTAAATACAAAACAATATGACATAGATCATTTTATTCCATGGTCATTTGTAATGAATGATGAGTTATGGAATCTGATGCCAATGGATTCATCTCTTAATTCCTCAAAGAATAATAGGCTTCCTAAGTGGAAACCTTTCTTTGAAATATTTGCGGGCAATCAGTTTATTTTGTATGAAAAGATATATAAAATGCCTGAGTTACATAAACTTTTTGAAGCCTGCTACAGAGATAACCTTCATTCTATATGGGACGTAAGGGAACTGTATACTTTTGGAAAAAACAGACAGGAGTTTTGCCACATATTAGAAAAGAATATGCAGCCGGTATATGATTCTGCAAGACGTCAGGGATATGAAATTTGGAACAGAGATAAAGTACAGTAATATAAAAAGCTACGAGAGATAAGTTGGCAAAAGCAACGCAAATATATAAATTTAACCACCGCCCTGCAGGAAAAGCAAAGCGGCGAAAAATATTTTATAAATCTCTCAACATATTCAGCTTTTTCATAGCTGGTCTTAATGCAAGATATATGATTGAAGCAACTATAACAGCGATAACTGCATTAACAGATGTGGTTATCGCACCTATTTTAGCAAGTGTTTTGGCAAGGTCCTGAGGCACACCAAGAAGGTATGTCTTATAGAAATATCCGACTACAGGGTCAGCAACAATATTGAATGCCATACCGCATATGCTTGATACAACAGTAGCAACAGTAACATATTTTGCAGAATGTTCCTTAGAAAGGTGGAAGAGCTTATGTGCTACAAAACCAACGATAAGACCGATACATAACTTAAGAATAAATGTCTTAGGAGCGCTTGTTACATAGGCTGTTGACAAATCACTTATTGTCATGCCGATTGCTCCGGCAAGACCACCCCATTCGCCACCGATAAGTAAAGCTGCAAGAACGCAGAATACATTACCAAAGTGGAACATAGTTCTTTCTGTTCCAACAGGAATGTCTATCTTTATAAATGTTGCACCAACATAGCAGAGTGCGGCACACAAAGCAGCCTGTGCAATAACCTTTGCGTCTACAGGCTTTCTCTCTTTCTTTGAAAATGTTCTGTATAATCCGGCAATAAGAATAACAATGCCAAGGATTGTTACAAGAAGTGAAAATGCGTATGCTTTATTACCTTTTACTATGTATGTGTTGACACATAACACAATACCGATAACAAGAATAATAGCACCAATTAATGTCTGGATTAAACCTGTTTTTTTGTCTTTCATAATTATCTTTTTCTCCTTTGATTCATATTTTCAGCAAAGAATAGTACAATTCAGGGCTTATTAAAAGTGCCAATTTGATAATGTTTTATATGGTCAGATTATGTAAGGGATATGTTTACATTTGCAAAAAATGTGTTACAATGAGGAGTACTATGCAGGAGGTAATGCAGTATATGAAGATTATGTTTGCATCTTTAGGTTGTGATAAAAACCTTGTAGATACAGAGAATATGCTTGGAATCCTTAACGATAAGGGCTTTGAGTTTACAGATGATGAAACACAGGCAGATGTTATTGTTGTCAATACATGCTGTTTTATTGGTGATGCCAAGCAGGAGAGTATCAACACGATACTTGAGATGGCACAGCACAAGGAAGATGCTGTGTGTAAGGCGCTTATTGTTACAGGATGCCTTGCTCACAGATATAAGGATGAGATTATCAAAGAGATTCCGGAGGTTGATGCATTTTTAGGAACAACTTCTTATGACAAGATTGCGGAGGTTGTTACTTCAGTGCTTGAAGGTAAGGGCTTTAATGTCGTTGATGATGCCAACAGACTTCCTATTGTTAAAGAAAAGAGAATTATTACTACGCCGGGATATTTTGAGTACCTTAAGATAGCGGAAGGATGCGATAAGCATTGTACATACTGCATAATTCCTAAGGTTCGTGGCAATTTCAGAAGTTATCCTGTTGAGTATCTTGTGGAGCAGGCAAAGCACCTTGTACACAATGGAGCAAAAGAGCTTATACTTGTAGCACAGGAGACAACTCTTTATGGAACAGACCTTTACGGAAAGAAATCACTTCCAATGCTTATACATGAGCTTGCCAAGATTGAAGACCTCAAATGGATAAGAATTCAGTACTGTTATCCGGAAGAGATTAATGATGAGCTTATCGAGGCTATTAAGAATGAGCCTAAAGTCTGTCATTATCTTGATATGCCAATCCAGCATGCAAGTGATAATGTATTAAAGCGCATGGGAAGAAAGACAGATAAGCAGGAGCTTCTTGATATTGTTGCGAAGCTGAGAAAAGAGATTCCGGATATTGCATTAAGAACAACTCTTATTGCCGGCTTCCCGGGAGAGACACAGGCTGACCATGAAGAGGTTATGGAATTTATTGATGAAGTTGAGTTTGACAGACTTGGTGTATTTACTTATTCAAGAGAAGAGGATACTCCTGCTGCAACAATGCCGGACCAGATTGACCAGGATATAATGGATACATGGAGAGACGAGCTTATGGCTCTGCAGCAGGAAATATCTATTGACAAGTCAGCACAAATGGTTGGAAAGACTATTGATGTTATGGTTGAAGGCTATATTGCAGAGGACAATACTTATGTCGGACGTTCGTACAAGGATGCACCTAATGTTGATGGAATGGTGTTCTTTGAATGTGGCAGGGAACTTATGTCAGGAGATTTTGTATCTGTAAAGATTACCGGTTCAACTGAATATGATTTAATGGGAATAATGGAGGAAAATGTTTAAATGAATTTACCTAACAAACTTACAATTGCAAGAGTTATTATGATTCCTTTGTTTCTGATATGTCTGTATCTTAACATTGGATGTGGCAAATATATTGCAGTAGGAATATTTATTCTTGCAAGCTTAACAGACCTTTTAGATGGTAAGATTGCAAGAAAGTATAATCTTGTTACTAATTTCGGAAAATTTATGGATCCACTTGCAGATAAGCTTTTAGTATGCTCTGCACTTATTGCACTTGTTGACCTTGAAAGAATTGCAGCATGGATTGTTATTATTATAATTGCAAGAGAATTTATTATTAGCGGATTCAGACTTGTTGCATCAGATAATGGTGTTGTTATAGCTGCAAGCTATTGGGGAAAGTTCAAGACAGCATTTCAGATGATTACAATTATCATGCTTGTTCTTAATCTTAATGTACCATTTATGAATATTATTAATACTGTTCTCATATATATATCATTAGGATTGACAGTGATTTCTCTTATTGATTATATTGCAAAGAATTATAAAGTTTTTCTGGAAGGTTCGGGTAAATAATAATGGTTGATTATCTCAGCTGTCTTGATAAGGCTCTTGTTGAGACATTAAAGAACAAATCCCTGACTATAACTACAGCTGAGTCATGCACAGGCGGCATGGTTGCTTCGTCTATAGTTAATATAAGCGGTGCTTCAGACATTTTTAAAGAGGGCTATATTACATATAGTAATGAGGCGAAGGAACGTATTCTTGGAGTTAAGCATGAGACTCTTGAAAAGTATAAAGCTGTAAGTGCTGAAACCGCTGCCCAGATGGCAGAAGGAGCAGTAAGAATATCTAAGGCAGATATCAGTGTTTCCGTAACAGGTGTTGCAGGACCTTCAAGAGAAGATGACAAGCCTGTTGGACTTGTGTATATTGGATGCTGCTATAAGGGTGAGACACATGTTAAAGAATGTGATTTGTCAGGCGACAGGCACACGATAAGGTGTCAGTCTACGAAGGAAGCACTTAAGTTTGTTCTTGATATAATTAAGACTAACAGGTAGAGATTATTGTAATTATTAGTTTTATTATATTATTTACTATATTATTTGCTATGGCGTTGAAGACCTACTATTAAGCTTGAAAGATGGCTTGAGTAGGTCTTTTTTGCTGGGATTAGAGTGGGCTGGAGCGAGCTGGAATGTGAAGACCTACTAAGTGAGTGAGATGTGAGTGTTGAGTAGGTTTTTAGAGCCGTATAGGAGGCGTGAATGGGCGAGAAGACCTACTAAGTGAGTGAAATGTGAGCGTTGAGTAGGTCTTTTGAGCCGGATTGGAGGCGTGAATGGGCGAGAAGACCTACTAAGTGAGTGAGAAGTGAGTGGTGAGTGGGTCTTTAGAGCCGGATTGGAAGCGTGAATGGGCGAGAAGACCTACTAAGAGAGAAAAAAGTGAGCGTTGAGTAGGTTCTTTGAGCCGTATTGGAGGCGTAAGTTGGCGAGAAGACCTACTAAGTGATAAAGAAGTGAGTGTTGAGTAGGTCTTTTGAGCCGGATTGGAAGTGTGAGTTGGTGAGAAGACCTACTAAATGAGAAAGATGTATTACTTGAGTAGGTCTTTATCCTTCAGAATCATCTTTTGTCAAGCAGAAATGTAAAAAAAGACCTACAAAACAAAGAGAATATTGCTTTTAGTGGGTTTTATAACGACATCGGATTCAATATTACAATGAATTGATACAGGTATCATTCGAGAGGTTGTGCAAGTAAAAAAGATTTTGCTAAATTTATGTATAAAATATTATATTAAGATACAATAATATAAAATAGGCGTTTACAAAATATATATAATATGATATATTTTTACTATTCCAGTATACAAACAAACATAACGAATAAATGTTCGAAAGGTTCTTGACAATGCAGGCATAATAAGATATTATTTAGAAAACGAACACATGTTCAAAAGGAGAGTTTAAGGTATGGTTAATGAAGATAAGATGAAAGCCCTTGATGCGGCAATTTCTAATATTGAGAAACAGTTTGGTAAGGGCTCTGTAATGAAGCTTGGGGAATCAACAGCTAATCTTAATGTTGAATGTATTCCTACAGGTTCTTTAAGTCTAGATATCGCTTTGGGAATCGGTGGAGTTCCTAAAGGAAGAGTTGTAGAGATATATGGACCTGAATCAAGTGGTAAGACAACAGTTGCACTTCATATGGTTGCTGAAGTACAGAAGAGAGGCGGTATTGCAGGTTTTATTGATGCAGAGCATGCTCTGGATCCTGTATATGCTAAGAATATTGGTGTTGATATTGATAATTTATATATTTCGCAGCCTGACAGTGGCGAGCAGGCACTTGAGATTACAGAGACTATGGTAAGATCTGGTGCAGTCGATATTGTAATTGTCGATTCAGTTGCAGCTCTTGTTCCTAAAGCAGAGATTGATGGTGATATGGGCGATTCACATGTAGGTCTTCAGGCAAGACTTATGTCTCAGGCATTAAGAAAGCTTACACCTGTTGTAAGCAAGAATAACTGCGTTGTTATATTTATCAACCAGCTTCGTGAAAAGGTTGGTGTTATGTTTGGAAATCCGGAGACAACTACAGGTGGTCGTGCACTTAAGTTCTATTCTTCTGTAAGACTTGATGTAAGAAAGATTGAGACACTTAAGCAGAATGGTGAGGTTATTGGTAACAGAACCAGAGTCAAGATTGTTAAGAATAAGGTTGCCCCTCCATTCAGAGAAGCAGAGTTTGATATTCTTTTTGGAAAAGGTATATCTACAGAAGGAGATCTTGTTGATCTTGCTTCTAATGCAGGTATTATCCAGAAGAGTGGAGCATGGTTCTCATATGAGGGCAATAAGATTGGACAGGGACGAGAGAACGCTAAGCAGTTCCTTCTTGATAATCCAGAGATAAGAGAAGAAGTCGACAGAAGAGTAAGAGAACACTACGGAATTGTGGACGGTGTTAAGGAAGCAGAAGCATCTGATGATGCTAAGCAAGCTAAGGCTAAGAAGAAAGCAGATACAGAAGAGTAATATTAAGGTGGGTTATGGAAGATAATATTGAACTTATTGTCACATCCATTAAAGAACTTACTAAGAAACGCAGGCTTGTATATATTAATTATGAGCCTGCATTTGCTTTATATGCAGCAGAATTAAGAAAGTTTGGAATTAAGGATGGAGAGTCTGTCAGGAAAGAAGCGTATGATTCTCTGATAGATGATGTGTTATCTAAGCGTGCAACGGTAAGAGCGATGGCATTGCTTAAGAATAAGGATTATACAAGAAAAGGTTTGGAGGACAAGCTTAGAGATGGATATTATCCTGATACGTGTATAGATTATGCATTAGAGTATGTAACCAGGTTTGGATATATTAATGATGAGCGTTTTGCAGAGAATTATGTTAATTTTAAGGCAGGTAATAAGCCAAGAAGACAGATTGAACTTAAGTTAAAGCAGAAAGGCGTTGATGCAGACATTATCAGCAGGATTTGTGACGAATTTTATGCGGATAACTGTGATATAGAATTAGAACAGGCAAAGTTGTTTGTTGAAAGAAAGCATATTGATTTTGCGAATACTGATTATAAAGAGATTCAGAAGGTCAAAGCTGCATTATATCGTAAAGGATTCAGTATGGATATTATTAATAAAGCATTGGATTCTAAGGGGCTTTTCCTTGACATAATCGACAATTGAGTATAATATTAGATTGTTGTATTTTTTGTACAATGAAAACTAAATAAGGAGGTGCTCCTGCGTTGATTCCAATAGTAATCGCAATTATTGCTACTTTAGTGATAGTCGCTCCTATTACTTGGTTTATCTCGTCTAATGCAATCAACAAGCGTAACGATGCAACAATCGGTAATGCCAATGAGAAAGCAAGAGAGATAATAGATGAAGCTCTTAAGACAGCTGAAACCAAGAAAAAGGAAGCTCTTTTGGAAGTCAAGGAAGAGTCTTTAAAGACTAAGAACGAACTTGAGAAGGAAACTAAGGAAAGACGAGCTGAGATAAGCAAGTATGAAAAGAGAGTTCTTTCAAAAGAAGAGACACTTGACAGAAAGATTGAGGCTGTAGAGAAACGCGACTCTAACATTACCAGGAAAGAAGAAGAACTTGGTAAACAGAAGCAAAAGGTTGAAGAACTTGAGAAGAAGAGACAGCAGGAACTTGAACGAATCTCAGGATTGACCTCCGAACAGGCAAAAGAATATCTATTAAAGACTGTTGAAGACGAAGTTAAACATGATACTGCTGTAATGATTAAGACATTAGAAAGCAGAGCGAAAGAGGAGGCAGACAAGAAGGCTAAGGAGATTGTTGTTAATGCAATTCAGAGATGCGCCGCAGACCATGTGGCTGAGACAACAATATCAGTAGTTCAGCTTCCTAATGACGAAATGAAAGGCCGTATTATTGGTAGAGAGGGTAGAAATATCAGAACTCTTGAAACACTTACAGGTGTTGAACTTATCATTGATGATACACCTGAGGCTGTAGTTTTGTCGGGCTTTGATCCGGTAAGAAGAGAGGTTGCAAGAATCGCTCTTGAGAAGCTCATACTTGATGGAAGAATTCATCCGGCAAGAATTGAGGAGATGGTTGAGAAAGCCCAGAAAGAAGTCGAGACATTAATTAAAGAAGAAGGTGAAGCTGCAACCCTTGAGGTTGGTGTACATGGTATCCATCCAGAGCTTGTAAGACTCTTAGGTAAGTTAAGATTCAGAACAAGTTATGGACAGAATGTTTTAAAGCATTCTATTGAAGTAGCACAGCTTACAGGTCTCTTGGCTGGAGAGTTAGGACTTGATGTTAAGATGGCTAAGCGTGCTGGTTTATTACATGATATTGGTAAAGCTGTTGACCACGAGATGGAAGGCTCACATATTCAGTTAGGTGTTGATCTTTGTAGAAGATATAAAGAATCAGCTCTTGTTATTAATGCAGTAGAAGCACATCATGGAGACGTTGAGCCAGAAAGCTTAATTGCTTGTCTTGTACAGGCTGCTGATACAATTTCAGCTGCAAGACCTGGTGCAAGAAGAGAAACGTTAGAAACTTATACAAACAGACTGAAACAATTAGAAGATATTACCAACTCGTTCAAGGGAGTTGAGAAATCCTTTGCCATTCAAGCAGGTAGAGAGGTTCGTGTTATGGTAGTTCCTGAAGTCGTTAGTGATTCAGATATGGTAATCATGGCTCGTGACATTTCTAAGCAGATTGAGGATCAGATGGAATATCCTGGTCAGATCAAGGTTAGTATTGTCAGAGAGTCAAGAGCTGTAGATTACGCAAAGTAAACTAACATAAACCAAGGCTGTTACATAATGTTAATTCGTTATGTGACAGCCTTTTTTGATTTTAATACACTTAATATAATTAAGCATTTTAGAGAGATGTTTTAAAATATTAAGTTATTTTTAAAAATATTTGCAATTATGAATTATACATTGTAGAATAGAGCATGTTGATTATATGCTGATTAGGAGGAAGATTATGCAGTACAATGATATGAGTAAAGAAGAGCTTTTAGCTTTAAAGGAAAGCTTGAACAAAGAGTATGCAGAAGCTAAGGCAAAGGGGCTTGCATTAGATATGTCAAGAGGTAAGCCATCAGCTAAGCAGCTTGATGTTTCATTAGGACTTCTTGATACAATCAATAGTTCATCAGACCTTAAGGCTTTAGATGGAACAGATTGCAGAAATTATGGTGTTTTAGATGGTATTCCAGAAGCAAAGAAGCTTATGGCAGATATGATGGGAACAACACCAGATCATGTTATTGTGTATGGAAACGCAAGTCTTAATATTATGTATGACCAGATTTCGAGAGCATACACACACGGTATTCTTGGTAATACTCCATGGTGCAAGCTTGATAAGGTTAAATTCTTATGTCCAGTTCCTGGATATGACAGACATTTTGCAATTACAGAAAGATTTGGAATTGAGATGATTAATATTCCGATGTCTGAATCTGGTCCGGATATGGGCATGGTAGAAGAGTATGTAAGCAAGGATGCTTCTGTAAAGGGTATCTGGTGCGTTCCAAAGTATTCTAATCCTCAGGGATATACATATTCTGAAGAAACAGTTAAGAGAATGGCTGCACTTAAGCCAGCTGCTGAAGATTTCAGAATTTTCTGGGATAATGCTTATGTTATCCATGATTTATATGATGATAATAAGGATGAGATAGCTGATATCATCAGTGAGTGCGAAAAGGCTGGAAATCCTGATATGGTATTCGAGTTTGCTTCAACTTCTAAGGTGAGCTTCCCTGGTTCAGGTATAGCAGCACTTGCTACATCTGCTAATAATATTGCAGATATTAAGAAACAGCTTACAATCCAGACAATTGGACATGATAAGCTTAACCAGTTAAGACATGTGAGATTCTTTAAGGATATTAATGGACTTAAGGAGCATATGAGAAAGCATGCTGAATTCATGAGACCAAAGTTTGAGGCTGTTGAAAGTGTTCTTGAAGAAGAACTTGGCGGACTTGGAATTGGTTCATGGACAGAGCCTAAGGGTGGATATTTCATATCATTTGAGGCTATGGACGGATGTGCCAAGGCGATAGTTGCAAAATGTAAAGAAGCTGGTGTTAAGCTTACAGGTGCAGGAGCAACATTCCCTTATGGAAAAGATCCTAAGGATTCTAATATAAGAATCGCTCCATCATTCCCAACTCCAGAAGAGATGAAGCAGGCTGCTGATCTTTTTGTTCTCTGTGTTAAGCTTGTAAGTGTAGAAAAGTTACTTGAAAACAAATAATTAAATGAATATAATTAAAATAAGCTTGCTTTTTATAAGCAAGCTTATTTAATAACCGGGTATATAATAATCAGATGTTATATATCATTATATAGTTGGGAGGATATACATATGGCTAAGATTGGTTTTATTGGAATGGGTAATATGGGATATGCAATGCTTAAAGGTGCTTTGACAGCATTTTCACCATCAGATATTATATTTTCATCACCAGACAGGGAAAAATGCGAAAGAATTGCTAAAGAGACAGGCGTACGATTTGCAGAAAGTAATGCAGAGTGTGGCAATAATGCCAAGTATATTGTGCTTGCAGTAAAACCACAGATGTATCCAACAGTACTTAAGAATATTGTCAATGTGGTAACAGAAGAAAGTGTTATTATATCGATAGCACCGGGAATTACTATTACGTCTATAAAGAATGCTCTTGGAAGCAACATAAGAGTTGTAAGAGCAATGCCTAATACACCTGCACTTATTGGAGAGGGAATGACAGGGGTATCATATAATATGACAGGTTTTTCATTTGAAGAAAGAGATGTTATTGATACATTCTTTAATTCATTTGGAAAGGTTGTTTATGTTGATGAAAAGCTTATGGATGGAATAGTGTGTGCAAGTGGCAGCTCGCCTGCATATGTATATATGTTCATCGAGGCAATGGCGGATAGCGTTGTAAAATATGGAATAAAGAGAGATGACGCTTATAAGCTGGTTGCCCAGACTGTCCTTGGTTCGGCAAAGATGGTGCTTGAGTCAGGAGAACACCCTGCAGCACTTAAAGATAAAGTGTGTTCGCCTGGTGGAACAACAATTCAGGCTGTTTCTGCGCTTGAAGAGAATGGCTTCAGAAATGCACTTATCAAAGCAACTGACGCTTGCTATGACAAATGTACAAGCATTAAGTAACATTTTTATATAGAAAGGCTGAAGATGAAAGAGCATATTAAAAGAGTAGATAGAATTCTTAAATATAAGGGTTCAATACTTGATATATATACTGATGTTATAGAGACTCCCGATGGACATAGGGCAGAATGGGATTATATTGACCACAGGGGAGCGGCGGCAGTTGTTCCGGTGTTAGATGACGGAAGGCTGCTTATGGTAAGGCAGTACAGAGATGCACTTGACAGAGAGACGATTGAGATTCCCGCAGGTGGTCTTAATGGCTGGGATGAGCCGACAATTAATGCGGCGGCAAGAGAACTTGAAGAAGAGACTGGATACAGGTCAGATAATCTTACCAAGCTTGTATCAGTTGTGACTGCGGTTGCATTCTGCAATGAGGTGGTAGATGTATATCTTGCAACAGATCTTGTCAAAACGAGCCAGCATCTTGATGAAGATGAATTCATAGATGTAGAAAAATATACACTGGATGAACTTAAAGATATGATATTTGCAGGAACGATACAGGATTCCAAGACAATTTCAGCAGTTCTTGCTTACGATGCCTTACTTAACCGTAAAAAGAATAATTAAGACAAAGTCTTCATATATTGATTCAAAGTACATTTTGATGGATATATATGAAGGCTTTTTTATTATGGGTAATTAAGAATGTAAGATTTGCTGCATTAATTATTGCGGGAATTATACTTGGTACATGCTTTATAAAAATGTGGCGTTATGGTGATGTGTTTTCAACTGAATATCTGATTGTATACATTAATTCTAATGTTGCATATGCAGATGTATGGCAGGAGGTGCTTGCTTACAGATTAAGGAGATTCATAACATTGGCAGTATTGATGATTACTCCATTCAGAAAATTGTATGTATACTGGCTGTGTCTGTATAACGGGTTCTGTCTTGGAATATGTATGACAAAGGCTGTTATGTTCCATGGAGCAGGGGGAGTAGTTATGGTTTTGGTATGGCTGTTTCCACATTATCTGTTATATATAATGACCGTTCTCCTTATGTGTCATTATTTTCTAAACAGAATTGACACTTTAAGAAGAACGGTCATTATTGTGAGTATGTCATTGTTACTTACATTAATCGGAACATTTGCAGAAAGCTACATTAATCCCGACATAATGAAAATGTTTTTAAACAAGGTCTGCAATATCGTATAAAAGCTTTTCAGATTCAGCCCATCCGAGGCATGCGTCTGTGATTGATTTTCCATAAACACCGTCGCCAACCTTCTGGTTACCCGGCTCAATATAACTTTCAATCATAACACCCTTAACAAGCTTCTTAACATCAGCAGAGTGATGGCAGCTATGAAGAACTTCCTTGACAATACGAATCTGCTCAAGATACTGCTTACCTGAATTGCTGTGGTTAGCATCTACAATAACAGCAGGGTTCTCAAGATCTCTTGCAGCATACATGTTATAAAGTCTTATCAAATCTTCATAGTGATAGTTAGGAATGGTCTGACCGTGTTTATTTACAGCACCTCTTAATATTGTGTGTGTAAGAGGGTTGCCTGGTGTATTAACTTCCCAGTTTCTGTATATAAATGTCTGCTTAGACTGGGCAGCAACTACAGAATTTAACATAACTGAAAAATCTCCACTTGTAGGATTCTTCATTCCGGCTGGAACATCAATTCCTGAACATACAAGTCTGTGCTGCTGGTTTTCAACTGATCTTGCACCAACGGCAACATATGAAAGAACATCTGAAAGATACCAGTAGTTTTCAGGGTAAAGCATTTCATCAGCAGGACTAAGATGTGTCTCTTTCATTACATCAATATGCATTTTTCTGATTGCAACAAGACCGGCAAGAAGGTCAGGCTTCTTTTCAGGATCTGGCTGGTGAAGCATTCCCTTGTAACCTACTCCTGTAGTTCTTGGTTTGTTAGTGTAAACTCTTGGAATAATAATAACTTTGTCTTTAATCTTCTCCTGAACCTTAACAAGTCTTGATGTGTAATCAAGAACAGCAGTTTCATTATCTGCTGAGCAAGGTCCGATAATAGCAAGAAGTTTGTCTGATTTGCCAGTGATAACATCAGCAATTTCAGCATCTCTTTCAGCTTTTAATGCTTTTATTTCTTCCGGTACAGGGTACTGTTCTTTGATTTCAGTAGGTGTAGGAAGCTTTGTGACGAACTCAAAACTCATATAATTTTCTCCTTAAAAATGTATATTCAATTAATTACATTTGCATAAAAAACATAATGTCTATGTGATTATAACATTTGTTTTCAAAAATGCAAAATAATAATACAGAAAGTACTCTTTGTGGTACAATATATTAAAGATTGTCGGGAGGCGTGGCTATGAATGTTAACAGAATTATATGGATAGTTTTGGATAGTGTTGGAATTGGTGAGGCCAGGGATGCAGCTAAGTTCGGTGATGAAGGTGCAGATACATTGGGACATACTGCAGGGGCTAATGGAGGTCTTAATATTCCTAATATGGTAAAGCTTGGAATTGGCAATATTGACGGTGCACATAACCTTGAACGTTGTGATAATCCTATTGGGTGTTTTGGAAAACTTGCAGAAATATCTGCCGGAAAAGATACAACAATTGGGCATTGGGAGATGGCTGGAATATATTCTCCGAATCCGTTTCCTGTGTATCCAGACGGATTTCCGCAGGATATTATTGATGAATTTATCAGAAAAACAGGTGTTCCGGGTATACTATGCAATAAGCCGGCTTCAGGAACACAGATAATTGCAGAACTTGGTGATGAACATGTTGCGACAGGAAAACCAATTGTATATACATCAGGAGATTCAGTTTTTCAGATTGCATGTCATGAAGATGTTGTGCCGGTAGAAAGACTTTATGAAATGTGTGAGACGGCAAGACATATCCTTACAGGAAAGAATGCTGTAGCAAGAGTTATTGCACGACCTTTTGTCGGGGAGAATGGCAATTATAAGAGAACACCTAACAGAAGGGATTTCTCACTAAAGCCAAGTGAGGATAATATATTGTGCAGAGTCCGTGATAAAGGGTTTGATGTAATCGGAGTCGGTAAGATTCATGATATATTTGCTGGTGTGGGCCTTACAGAGTCTAAGCACACTAATGACAATCAGGATGGAATGGATGTAACACTTGATTACATGAAGCAGGATAATAAAGGAATTATATATACTAATCTGGTTGAGTTTGATTCAACATGGGGACATAGAAGAGATTATAAAGGATATGCCAGAGGTCTTGAAGAATTTGATGAAAGGCTTTCACAGGTATTAGACACTTTGAAAGACACAGATATGCTTGTTATTACGGCTGACCATGGTTGTGACCCAACCTATAAGGGAACTGACCATACAAGGGAATATGTTCCACTGCTTGTATATGGAAAATGCTTAAAACATGGCGTTAATCTTGGAACAGGTGACACTTATGCTGATATAGCACAGACACTGGCTGAGATTTTTGGCACAGAACCGGTTAAGATAGGAAAGAGTTTTCTTAATAAGATTATGTAGGAGGTCTGCATTATGAGAATGGTTGATATTATAGAGAAGAAAAGAGATGGTGGAAAGCTTACTAAAGAAGAGATAGAGTTCTTTGTTAATGGCTATGTCAGGGGGGATATACCTGATTATCAGGCTTCTGCACTTCTTATGGCAATATATTTCAGAAATATGGATTATGATGAGACTCTTAACCTGACGCTTGCAATGGAAAACAGCGGAGACAAGCTGGATTTGTCGGATATTAATGGAATTAAAGTAGACAAGCACAGTACAGGTGGCGTTGGAGATAAGACTTCGCTTGTTCTTGCACCTATGGTTGCAGCACTTGGCGGCAAAGTTGCAAAGATGAGTGGAAGAGGACTTGGACATACAGGAGGCACGATTGATAAACTGGAAAGTATTCCGGGATTTAACACTTCTCTGTCTGAGAAAGCATTTGTTAAGCAGGTTAACGATATAGGAATTGCAATAACAGGGCAGACAGGTAATCTTGCACCTGCAGATAAGAAGATATATGCACTAAGGGATGTTACAGCAACGGTCGAGAATATTTCGCTTATTGCAAGCAGTATTATGAGTAAGAAGCTGGCCTCTGGTGCTGATGCGATTGTTCTTGATGTCAAGACAGGAAGCGGTGCATTTATGAAAAATGAGGCTGATGCCGTAAGTCTTGCTAAGGAGATGGTTCGTATTGGAAAGGGGGCTGGAAGAAATGTAACAGCACTTATTACTGATATGGACCAGCCGTTAGGATATGCAGTCGGCAATGCACTTGAAGTTATCGAGGCTATCAATACTTTGAAGGGTGAAGGTCCTGAAGATTTAACTAAACTGGTTCTTAATCTTGGAACTTATATGGTGCTTGCTGCAAGAGATGACCTTGATAAAGAAACCGTAAGAAAAGAATTGGAGAGAGTAATAAGTGACGGAAGTGCTTTGGACAAGATGGCAGAGTTCGTTAAAGCCCAGGGTGGAGATCCTGACGCAGTATATAACACAGATAAGTTAAAGATATCTGATACAATAACAGAGGTGTGTGCAGATAGCGATGGATACATCCAGTCAATCCAGTCTGAGCTGATAGGAAAATCTTCAATGATTCTTGGAGGCGGAAGGGCAGCCAAGGACGATGTGATTGATTTATCAGTTGGAGTTGTGCTTTCTAAGAAAATAGGCGACAAAGTCAGCAAAGGTGATGTGATTGCAAGAATTTACTGTGATAATGCAGAAAAGACTAAAGAAGCAGAAACAATGATTAAGGATGCGTATACATTTTCGCAGGAATTTGTCGAAAAAAATGTACTTATAAAGGGAATAGTTGGTTAATAGTTGTAAATAATTGGATTTTGTGATATTATATTGACCAAACGGGGCTTTGCCCTAGGTTTGTGAATTGAAAAGGAGAGTTACGATGGAAGTAAGACAGGGTGCTAACGCAAGAGATGTAAAGGGTTATGATACAGAAAGACTGAGAAATGATTTTCTTATCCAGAATCTTTTCCCAGCTGATGATTTCAAGCTTGTTTACAGCCAGATTGATCGTATTATCGTAGGCGGATGTATGCCGGTTAATAAGGAACTTACACTTGAGGCAGGTTCTGAGCTTAAGGCAGCATATTTCCTTGAGAGACGTGAGATGGGTATCTTTAATGTAGGTGGCAACGGTTCAGTTATCGTTGATGGTACAGAATATAAGTTTAAATATAGAGATGGTCTTTATATTGGTATGGGTTCTAAGGAGATTAAGTTCAAGAGTGAGGATTCTTCTAAGCCAGCTAAGTTCTACTTTAACTCAACACCAGCACATAAGACATATCCTACTGTATTCATTGATCCAGAAAAGGATATCAAGGATGAGTTCAAGCTTCAGCTTGGTTCAGTTGAAGGATGCAATAAGCGTCTTAACAGAAAGTATATTTTACCAGGTCAGGTCGAGACATGCCAGTTAGAGATGGGTATCACAACTCTTGAGCCAGGAAGCGTATGGAATACAATGCCATGTCATACACATGACAGACGAATGGAAGTTTATTTCTACTTCGAGATTCCAGAAGAAGATATCGTTGTTCACTACATGGGTGAGCCAACAGAAACTCGTCATATCATCATGAGAAGCGAAGAAGCAGTTATTTCACCAAGCTGGTCAATTCATTCAGCATCAGCTACACATGCATATGCATTTATCTGGGGAATGGCTGGAGAAAATCAGGATTTCGATGATATGGACTGGGTAGACATGAAGGATTTAAAGTAATCCGTCAGTACATATTTTACTAAGGAATGTAACCTGTAGAGGGTTTCATTTATAAATTATTATTAGGAAAAGGAGAATTAAAATGTCAGTTAATTTTTCACTTGAAGGTAAGATTGCATTTGTAACTGGTGCATCATATGGTATCGGCTTCGCTATCGCTAGTGGTATGGCTAAGGCTGGTGCAAAAATCGTTTTCAACGATATTAAACAGGAATTAGTAGATAAGGGATTAGCAGCTTATAAGGAAGCTGGTATCGACGCTCACGGATATGTTTGCGACGTTACTAACGAAGAAGCTGTTAACGCTACTGTAGAGAAGATCACAAAGGAAGTTGGACCAATCGATATCCTTGTAAACAACGCTGGTATCATTAAGAGAATTCCTATGTGCGAGATGACAGCTGCTGAGTTCAGACAGGTTATCGATGTAGATCTTAACGCACCATTCATCGTATCAAAGGCAGTAATTCCTTCAATGATCGAAAGAGGACATGGTAAGATTATCAACATCTGCTCAATGATGTCAGAATTAGGCCGTGAGACAGTATCAGCTTACGCTGCTGCTAAGGGTGGTCTTAAGATGCTTACAAGAAATATTTGTTCTGAGTATGGTAAGTACAATATCCAGTGTAATGGTATTGGACCTGGTTACATCGAGACACCTCAGACAGCTCCATTAAGAGAGAGACAGCCAGATGGATCAAGACATCCATTCGACTCATTCATCGTTGCAAAGACACCAGCAGAGAGATGGTTAAAGCCAGAAGAATTAGCTGGTCCAGCTGTATTCCTTGCTTCAGAAGCATCAGATGCAGTTAACGGACACATCCTCTATGTAGATGGTGGTATCCTCGCATACATCGGCAAGCAGCCACAGTAATCGCGGAATACAAGCGCAGTGCGCGAATGAATAAAGAACACAGGAATCAAGCTTGCTTGAATTCCTGTGTTTTTTTATGAATGAGCATAGAGCGCGACAGCGCGTGTGTCCTGATCTGCGGTCAGGACACGGCACTGCGCGAAAGTAGTGGGACGCACCTGTTCCGTCCACCAATTCCCAGCCTCAAGAGCGAAGCTATTGCAGCGTCCGTTCCGGCACAGAGGAATTCTAACATATGTGCAGGCCTAAAAACCTTCATATTTAACCAAGACAGACATGATTCATGATAATTAAATTCAATATTCGAACGTGATACCTATAAGTAGTCGTATTTTTTATCTTCTTATAGGCAGAAAACAAGAAAGTCTACAATGATAGATTTACAATTTGCCTATCAAATTATATTAAAACTAATCATTATAGGAACACTACGCATGAATTCCGCTGTTTAGACTAATTACCAATTGTAAAATACCTATTAATCAAGATATATTTATGAATTTATAGGATAGCAACACGAAACAATCCTGCTCAACCTATAAAAACACTGCTTGTAATTATTACAATCAATGCTAAAATCAAGTGTGAGGAGATAGTGCAAAATAACGCAGGAATGGAGAACACAATGTCATTATTTAAGAGAAATGCAACCAAAAAAGAAATAGAATCATCATTGAATGAAATCCAGATAAATCTTGAAAATAATTATAAGGATCTCGCTATTAAGGCATTCAAAGATTCATCAGAATTAATTGAAAAGTATCACAACACAGCAGCAATTAATGAAAAAACATACATAAAATATAAGCAGCAGTTGGATGAATTCTCAAAGAGAATGGTAGGGTATAGTCACAGACTGAATGTAAAGTATTGATGATGGAACTATTTGTTAAAAAAGTGGACTTTATTTCCCAAACCCGTGCACCAGTGCGAAATATTACATGTTGAAATATATCCATATATGTGTTATATTATATATATACAATTGTAACTTTTTAAAATGAAGTTGCAAAGGGGGGATTTTCATGAAGAAGGCGTTGATACTTGGAACAGCTATTATCTGTTTTGCTGCAATGACAGGTTGTAAAACAAAGCCACCGAAGGTTGCACATCCATATGTAAAGGAATATGTAGCCAGTTATAAGACAGGCAGTGTTAATGTTAAGGATTTTCTTGAACATGGAGAAGAATTTGCAATTGGGGCAGATGAAAATGGAAAAGCGGTATTTAAAGATCCTCAGAAAGCATTTGAGGCGTTAGTAAGGGATTATTCAGATGGTATTAATCTGATTAGGGATGAGTACAAGCTTGGACCAATCACTCCAAGAAACTTTTATGATTACATGACGTATGGGTATCAGGTTAATACTGGTACAGAAGAAAGCAAGAATCAAGCTGCTTTTGTGACTCAGGTTTTAGATATATATGAGAATAGTTATGATTTTGATAAATAAAACATAAAGAATATTCTTAATAATATAATAATAGAAAATGGACAAGATATTAGTATCATTTTGTTAAAAAGTGTTGTAGAATAAAAAAAGTATGTTGTTAAAATTTAGGAGGGATGTATATGGAAAAGACAATGTGTGTAGCAAAAGCTTTATATGATATGTATTATACACAGAATGGTGTTCATATGGATGAGATGAAGATGCACAAACTTATGTATTTTTCGCAAAGAGAATCCCTTATGTATAATAATGAACCTTTGTTTGATGGAGTTTTCTATGGCTGGAAATATGGACCGGTATTAAAAGAAGTGAGAAGTGCATATATGTCAGGGACTTTATTGAAAAATTTTTTTGAAAAAGTATCTGGTGATACAATGATATTATTGAATAGTGTACTTGAAAGATATGGTTCATTGTCATCGTGGAAGCTTAGCAGTCTATCACATGAAGAGTTTTCTTGGAAAAAAGCTAGAAAAGGATTGGAAGCTTCAGATGATGGTAATGTTGAATTATCACTAGATGCTATGAAAGTGGATGCTGCAAGGGAACTTATGAGCAGAAGGGATGCTTTGGTATAAGGAGGGATTATAATTAAAACAAGTGAAAAAAGAAGTTATTTTCGAGAGTTTAAATATGAAGTATTAACTTCTAAAACAGTTAATAAAGAATTAATAGGCGAGTTTGTTTCAAAAAAGGCAGACAATACGCTTGAAACATACATAAGAGACGAAAACAAGGCATGGACAGAGGATATTGATGGCGAAACAAGAGTATATCTTGTTAAAGATAAATCTGGAAACATAGCCTTGTTTTTTTCGTTAAAATGCGGACTTTTAGTTGGTGAAAACTTAGAAGAAAAGTTATCAGATGAATATCAAGAGTTTGTTGAGACTGTTATTGATGTAAAGAGAGCAAAAAATGAAAATGGCATACGGAATATGTATGAGGCTGGTATGTCACTATATGGTGATGAAGTTGACCATTTGTTTGAAATAGCTGAACGCAGGCTTGATAGTAAAACAGAATCAATAGACATAGGGCAATCTGAAAATACCATAAATGTTCCTAATTGTATTTCGGCAATAGAATTAAGACATTTATGTAAGAATGAAAAATATGTTATGCCAGAGGAAATTGATATTCCATTAGGATTTGGTGTTTTTTGGGAAATAATTGTTCCTGTTATTATAAATATAACAAAGCAAGTTGGATGCAAATATGTTTATCTTTTTGCAGCAGACAAAACAGAGGGACAAAATAAATATGAGATGAAAAAACTGATATCACATTATAAGAATAATTTTAAGTTTTCTGAATGTGATGAAGGAATAAAATTTGTAAAACCAGAATATGATAACCATTGTTATGGATTAATACAAAGAGTATCAAAGTTAGAAAGTAACAGAGAGGCGATTTGGCATGAGTTTTCGGATGTGTAAGCTTTTTGAAATGGAGATAATACCTTTCGCTTTTGTAAATAAATCTATCAATGAGAACATATAAAGTTACAGTGGTTTTAATTAAGAAATATATGTATAATAAGCAAAAATGATAGTATTACTTTTTAAATTTAACTTTTAAATTAATGAATAATTATATAATTTAATAAAGATTTATAAATTTAGGGTATTTTTGATGCTTTATGGTATAATTGTTGTATTAATAAATAGGAGAAAAAAATGAAGAAAAAAATAAGCGAAGCAAATACAGAAAAAATCTTTAGAGAGTTTTATGGAGCAGGAACATTTATAGAAAAAAGTGCTATTCCAAGTGAATATGGCTTTAAAAGCAAGAATCAGGATTCTGACAAAGAGGGATATCCAGATTTTTTTTATGAATCAGATGATTGTGAATTTGTAATCGTTGTCGAAGCAAAGAAAAATAATCATAATTTGGCTGAAAAAGAAGTCCAATTTTATATGAAAGAAAATGAATTAACACAAGATGTAATTGGAATGGCAGTATCTGGACAAGATAGTTGTTTATATAAGGTAACATATTATTTAAAGAAATTTGGCGAAAAATCAATTAAAAAACTTGACGTTGATACACTTATAACTATTGACAATATAAAGAAGGTATATAAAAAGTCAAAAGGAAATGAACTTACAACAGAGGAAAATTTAGTAAAAACATTAAATGCTTTAAATAAGCAATTTCATAATGAGGATATAGTAAGAGATACTGATAGAAGTCTTTTTTTCTCTGGGATAATGATTGCGTTAAAAGATCCAACATTTAGAAATACATATAAATCAATTCAGAAACCTACAGAAGCAGAAGCAAATCAGTCAAAAGCAAAATTATATGAAGCACATAATTTGAGTGAATCGATTGTAAATGCAATTGACAGACAATTGTCTACAAAAATAAATAATTTAAGTAAAGAGTATAATTGGAGAGATAGATTTACATTTATAAAAAGTATAGATTATTCATTGGTTAAATTTAAAAATTTGATAAAAACAATTGAAAATAATATTTTTATACCATTTGAGAATGAAGAAAAACAAGATATTTTGGGTAGAGCATATAAAATTTTTTTATCAAAGGCAGGGAAAGTTGATAATAAAAATATCATTTTAACTCCTGATCATATTAAAGAATTAATGGTAAAGCTTGCAAGGTTAAATGTAGATGATGTTGTTTTGGATACTTGTACAGGTTCAGGTGGATTTCTAATGGAAGCAATGGAAACGATGGTTAGGCTTGCTAAAAATAATGATAAGAAAATTAAAGAGATACATGATGAACAATTGATAGGCTTTGAAATTGATCCTGTTCTTTTTACATTAGCTTGTTCTAATATGTTTTTACATGGTGATGGAAGAAGTAAATTGATTTTTAGAAGTAGTTTATTGTCAGATGAACATGAAAATATAGTATATGCTTCTGATGAAGAATTATTTAGCGAAATAAGAAAATGGAAACCAACTAAAGTTATAATAAATCCACCTTATGAAAATAACAAACCAATTTTATTTACTTTACAGGCGTTAAAATATCTTGAACCAAATGGAAAACTTATTATCATTATGCCAACTCCAACATTGACTCATAATCAAAAAAGCGGAGGGTTAACAGAAGAGGTATTGAAAAATGGTAAATTAGATTTTGTGATTAAAATGCCAGAAAGATTGTTTTCAGAACAAAAAAGGACTGTAAATACTTCAATATTTGGCTTTACTAAAACTCCTCAACAAAAAAATGATAAAGTTCTATTTTATGATTTATCTGATGATGGATTCATTTCTAAACAACATAAAGGAAGAATTGACAAAGATGGAAGGTGGCATGAGCGTGAATCTAAGATTTTAGATATTATATTTAATAATATTGAAATTTCTGGTATTTCGGAAAAAAGAAATGTATATTCTGATGGTATAATAAATTGTGCAGGTATAAGAAACAAAGGCGTTAGTAAATATGAATTAGTGAAAATAGGAGATTTATTTAAGTATAGTAAAGGAACATTGGCAAGTGAAGATAATGATGATTCAGGTGAATATGATTTTATCACTGCATCTTCTGAATGGAAAAAACATAATGAATTTAAATATGATGAAGAGGCTTTGGTATATGCGGTTGCCGCTTCTGGAAGTTTAGGAAGATGCCATTATGTTAATGGGAAATTTATAGCTAGTAATTTATGTATAGTATTATTTTCAAAAGAAAATTATAAAATTCATATGCAGTTTTATCAACATTATTTTGATTCAAAGTCAAAGCAAATAAGAAATGATTTAGCAGATGGTACATCAAAACTAACTATAAACCCAGATGAATTAATGGAATATTATATTGAGTATATACCATATGAAGAACAGGTTAAATTTTACAATGAAAATATCAAACCTGTTGAAGACTTAGAAAAGAAATTAAAAGAAGCAAAAGAAAAATTAAATAATGGAATTAATAACCAATTATAATTAATATATAAAAACTTATAGTTAATTTGTTGAATAAATGAAGATATTTTTGCAGAAATCTAAAAAACAGACGGTTAGCATTCAAAGCCCAATATTTATATGTTTAATATTGGGCTTTTTGTAAAATGAATCAATTAATCAACAACCCTTATAGTACTAATCACAGGCTGCTTGCTCTTATCTGTAATCACACCATTCTGATTAGTATCAGTGCAGTCTTTGCATATCTTATCGACAATGTCCATACCGCTTGTGACAGTTCCGAAAGCTGCGTATTGTCCATCAAGGCTAGGAGTGTCTTTTTGCATAATGAAAAACTGAGAACTTGCAGAATTATTTGCAGAAGAGCGTGCCATAGATATAGTGCCTCTTACATGACTTATATTATTTTGGACGCCATTTGACTTGAATTCTCCTTTGATTTTCTCAGAAGAGCCACCGGTTCCGTCACCATTAGGGTCGCCGCCCTGAATCATAAATCCATCAATTACACGATGAAAAGTCAGACCATTATAGAATCCTGAATTAGCAAGATTAATAAAATTAGTAACAGTAACCGGCGCTGTGTCTGCGTCAAGTTCTGCCTCAATTGTTCCATAGCTGTTGACTTCAATGGCAACATGGTGTTTTCCGGATAACAGATTCTGGGTATCATCCGATGATGAATTACTGGAAGCCTTTTGTCCACAGGAAGTCATGCTGAATAAAATACATAACAGGGTTATGCTTAATAATAAATGCTTTTTCTTCATTTTAACAAGTTCCTTTCTGAATTTATAGAATATAGTATACCATTATCAGCCGATATGTAAAATATTAATATAAATTTGACTATCAAAATTTATATACATGTGATACAATTATCAAAGATTTCACAATATATGAGGGGAGATTAATTTAATGAAACTTGAAGTAAAAAATCTTACCAAGTCATTTGGCGAGAAAGAAGTCCTTCACGGTATTTCATTTGATGTGGAAGGCGGCAAGGCACTAGGTCTTCTTGGACGTAATGGTGCAGGAAAGACTACAACTATAAGAATTATTATGGATGTATTTCATGCTAATTCAGGAGAAATATTTCTTGATGGTAAAAAGTTTAATCCAAATGAGCATTTGATAGGATATCTGCCGGAAGAGAGAGGATTATATCCTAAGAAAAAAGTATCAGAACAGCTTGTGTATCTTGGCAGGTTAAGAGGTCTGTCTAAGGCAGAGGCTAAGAAAAATACTGATAAATGGCTTAAAAGACTGCAGGTATCACAGTATACAGATGTGAAGTTAGAGACACTCAGCAAAGGTAACCAGCAGAAGGTCCAGCTTGCATCAACACTTGTCTGTGAGCCTGAGATTGTTATATTAGATGAGCCATTCAGTGGACTCGACCCGGTTAATTCCAAGATATTACAGGATGTTGTAACAGAATTGATAGAAGAAGGAAGAATAGTTATATTCTCAAGTCATCAGATGAGCTATGTGGAGGAGTTCTGTGAGGATATAGCAATAATTAATAACGGTGAGATTGCATTATCAGGTGATATTGCAGATATTAAGGCTGAATATGGAAAGAATCAGCTTATAATATCGGCTGTTGGAATGGGAGCAGAAGAACTGGCAGAAAAGTTAAAGACCAGCTGCGCAGATACATTATCTGTAACAGGAATACATAAAGATGGTGTTATAGTAAAGAATATTCATGAGCTTTCTGGAAATGCACTTATTAAAGAAATTATGAATGCGGATGTAGAGATAGCATCATTTAACAGCTACAGACCATCGCTTAATGATATATTTGTAAAAGCTGTAGGGGGTGACAGATAATGAAGAAGTTCGGAGTAATATTCCAGTATGAGATTATGAATTATATCAAGAATAAAAGCTTTATGATTTCTACAATTGTTATAGCTGTTCTTGCTGCAGTGATACTGTTTCTTCCAAGTGTATTTGATATGTCAGGAATTCTTGGGATTAATAAAGATGATACTGATGATACCGCTGATAATACGGAGATTACTGATGTTATCATAATCTGTGATGAAAAAGACATATTTGCCGGAACGGGAATTGTAGAAGGTGTATTAAATGATGTGAAGATTGAAAATGTTTCTTCAAGAGATACACTTGTAGATAAGATTGAAAATGATGAAAATGTCATTGCCGGTTTTGTTGTAAAGAATGCAACAGATTTTGAATATGTCGTTAATAATAGTGATATGTTTGATGATATGACGCAGAGATTTACATATGCAATGCAGCTGCTAAGCCAGTATAACTATTGTAAGGAGAATAATCTGGATATGGCAGAGATTGAAAATGCTTTTAATCCGGTTATCAATTCCGAGACTACTGTGCTTGGAAAAGACATGATGAGTAATTACTGGTATTGTTATGCACTTATAATTATTGTGTTTATGGTTATTATTCTGTATGGAGTAATGGTAGCAACTTCTGTAACACAAGAGAAATCAAACAGAACAATTGAACTTCTTGTAACCAGTGCTGATACTAACAGCCTTTTCTTTGGAAAGGTACTGGCGGGTACATCTGCTGCACTTTTACAGGTTGGAATCATATTTGCAGTAATACTTGGAAGCTATAAGATTAATAGAGACTCATGGGGTGGATTATTTGATAAAATATTTAATATTCCTTCAGATGTGCTTATAACATTTGCATTCTTCGGACTTGGAGGGCTGCTGTTCTATGTATTTATATATGGTGCAATGGGAGCACTTGTGTCTAAGACAGAGGACATTAACAAAAGTGCCGGAAGTGTACAGTTTGTTATTATGATTGTATATTTTATCGGATTATCCCAGCTTAATAATGTAGATGGAATTCTTATGAAGGTTCTTTCATTCCTGCCAATAAGCTCATACAGTGCAATGTTTGCAAGAGTGGCACTTGGAAATGTGAGTTTTGCTGAGATAGCTGTATCGTTTGTTATTCTTATTGTAAGCACAATAGCAGTTGGAATATTAGGTTCTAAGATATACAGAATGGGAACATTAAGATATGGCAATCCAATTACATTAAGAAATGCATTTAAGAATCTTAAGCATGAATAAAAAGAGGGCGGCAAACCTGTAATGGTGAGCCGCCTTTAATAATGCGTTATTATAATTTAACAGTTTCGCCGCCTTTTACTTCAACAATAGTACTATTATTTACTGCAAGCCATACTGATTTAACAGAAGGATTATGAACATATTCGTTATCAGCAAAGAATTCAAGCCTATCAAACAATTCGTTGTATTCAACGATATCAGAATTGGTTGCATACCAGATATCATCACGGTTGGCAATCATTTCACAGAATTCCTCAATGATTTCCCAATTATTGTTTCTTTCAAATTCAAAGCTGTGTCCCCAGACATACATCATGTAAAGATACTGCTTTTTAGTAAGTGCCATGAACTTCTTGCCAAAATCAATAAGGTTATGATTGTGATGACATGTTGGAACCCAGCACATATAGTCTTCAGGCATAGAGAATCCGTTCTCATCCCCTATAAGTATAGGACCCTCGGCATTAGCAGCATAGGCTTCTGCAGCTTTAGTGGCAGCGTATTTATCATTAGTAACTCTTGCATATTTGATGCCGACTGATTTAGCAATATCAATTATACGGTTATCGTAAGAACCATTAGGATATGCAAGACCATATATTGGACGTTTGAATATTTTTTCAAGATTATCCTTATCATCGAGAATTTCTCTAAGGGCATTATAATTGTTAAGTCTAATCATTGTAGGATGTGTAAATGTATGGACAGCAATATCATGTCCTTTATAAAGCTCAGGCCATTCCTCCTGAGGAATTCTTATGGCAGGGTCAATAATACCTGTATTAAGATTAAAGGTTGCTTTAAGATTAAATTTGTTAAAAAGCTTTACAAGACGTCTGTCCTCAATTTTACCATCATCATAACTGAAAGTAAGAACTTTGAATTTGCCACCTGGGAATACTTTATATACTTTATTCATAGTTGTTGTCTCCATATTATATAACTAGTTTAAAATCAACGTTCATATTATATACCACAATTATTTTTATGTCATTCTTTTTTTATAATTAATTAAAACAAATCAGAATGATTAAAATGTTTATTGAAATATTTTATTGATTATGTCGAGTACATGAACTTTTTTGGGAATACTCTGCTTTGCTTTAAGACTGATGCTGCGGATTGGTTCATTGTTTACATATATATTAATTGATCCATATATTTGTGACGAATTGACAGGTGCAGAAAGCACTTCAGGAATATCTGCCTGTATAGTTACAGAATCATCTTCACAGACAAGAAATTCTATTGAACAGTCAGGTATAAGCTCACAGAAACTATTTTTTCCTTTGGATACAGGAACGTAAAATGTGTATTCATTATTAAAATATTTCTGTCGGCTGTATTGCTTTCCAAGGGCTATAAGATAACGGGCATCACTCCATTTGTAATTCTTATTTGGTGGCCAGCCACATGCAAGCAGGGCAATACACAGTGTCCGGTCTTTGTCTTTGTATGCACATACATAGCAGTATCCGGCTTTGTTAGTGAAACCTGTTTTTCCAGAGATAATTCCTTCATCAGGATTTAAAATCCTGTTTTTGTTGTTAAGCTGGTAATGGTATCTGCCTGTTGTGTCTGAAAATGTTTTAGAAACAGTCTGTGTTATATATAAAAAATCCTCATTATTAATACAATATGCCATGGTTTTTGCAAGGTCATATGCTGTTGTATGATGAAAACTATAATTATCCTCGGCATCAAGACCATTAGGTGTTATGTAATATGTGTCAGATAAGAGAATATCATCCGCTTTTTCATTCATAAGGCCGGTAAATATATGTACAAGTATTTCACTTTGTTCATGGTTAATCTCAGAAAGAACTGAGGAATCGTAATTATAATTATTGATAAATGGAGTTTCAGACCTTAAAGAAGGATTTTTACATAGTAAGTAATAAGCAGTATTTTCAGCAATTATTACAGCTGAATCATTATGTGATTCAAGCATAAGTGAGTAGTATAGGTCGTTAATTATGAATTGTTCACCAGTTACGGCATTAAGCTGTACATCAGGCATGGAAGCTGCGTAGGCGGAAGTTGTTGCGACAAAATTCTTGTCACAGTTTTCCAAAGCAATAATAAGAGTCATAATTTTAGTTGTGCTTGCCATGCTTACAGCCGTTGTTTCATTGCTTCCAGAAAGTATTCTGCCTGAATCAGCATCAATAAGAACGGAGTATTTTGAATAAAGGCCTGCTGCCTGAGTTGTTATGGGACAGAATATGCAACAAACCAACAACGATAATACTGGTATAATTAATAAAAAGTTTTTAAATGATTTCATAGAAATTTAATAAAATATCTTTCTATGATTATATTAAAATGCTTTGAAATTATGAGTGCCATAAGGTATTATTATATATAGATTAATACGTGATTTAATACTGTCTGGAATAAAAAAGGAGATAACTATGGCATATATAGAATTTAAAAATGTAAAGAAAATATACAAAATGGGTGATGTAAAGATAAGAGCATTGAATGGGGTGGATTTTAAGATTGATAAAGGCGAATTTGCTGTTGTATTAGGACCTAGTGGTGCAGGAAAGAGTACTATTCTTAACATTCTTGGAGGAATGGATACATGTACTACCGGGGAAATAACTGTAGATGGAAAAAGAATTGACAAGTATAATTCAAGACAGCTTACAGCATACAGAAGATATGATATCGGATTCGTATTTCAGTTCTACAATCTTGTGCAGAATCTTACCGTCAAAGAAAATGTTGAGCTGGCAACGCAGATATGTAAAGACCCTCTTGATATTGTTAAGACAATAGAAGCTGTGGGATTATCTGACAGAATGGGGAATTTTCCGTCTCAGTTATCAGGTGGTGAACAGCAGAGAGTTGCCATAGCAAGAGCACTTGCAAAGAATCCTAAGATGCTTTTATGCGATGAACCTACAGGAGCACTTGATATTAATACAGGAAAAAATATTCTTAAGCTTTTAAGTGATATGTGTAAGAAGAATGGAATTACTGTTGTTGTTATAACACATAATCAGGCAATTTCAGCAATGGGAGATAAAGTTATTAAGATAAAGAATGGTATCGTTGACAGTGTTGTTATTAATGACAATCCTGTTTCAGTAGACGAGATAGACTGGTAATACTATGGAGGCTTGTTCAATATGGGAAAATCAGTATGGAAAGATCTCTTTCGTGAGATTAAGAGAACATTTGGAAGATTTATAGCTATATTTGCAATTGTTGCTATCGGAGTAGCATTTTTTGCAGGAGTAACAGCATCTTCTAATGATATGAAGAATTCAACGGATCACTATTATGATGATTATAATATGAGTGATTTAAGACTTTTATCATCAATAGGTTTTAATGAAGATGATATTAATGCAATAAGAGAAGTTCAAGGTGTTAAAGGCATGTATCCTGCGTATTCACAGGATGCAGTTATCAGGAAAGACAGCATAGAGACAGCAGTACATATAATGTCAGTGCCTGTTAATACTGACAGAGACAATAAAGATTATATCAACCAGTTAAGAATTAAAGAAGGGCGGCTGCCTGAAAAGAACGGAGAATGTGTTGTAAGGTATGAAGATACCAGAGATAACTTTTCTATAGGAGATACAATTAAGCTTTCGTCCGGAACACAGGATGATATTAATGACAGTCTTAAAGATTCAGAGTATACGGTTGTGGGAACAGTCTACACACCTTATTATGTGTCGTATGATCTTGGAACTACTAATGTAGGCAGCGGCAGGATTAATTATCTTATGTATATTACAGAAGATGAATTTATGTCCGATTATTTCAATGAGATGTTTGTTACTGTAGATGGAGCAAAAGAACTTGATACATATGGAACTGAATATAAAGACCTCATTAAAGAGACAGCAGACAGAATAGATAATATTTCACAAAGCAGAATTAATGTAAGAAAAGATGATATACAGGATGTATATGAAACTTCAGTAAATGAGGCAAAAGAGGCTGCCAAAGCAGTTATATACGATCACGTTGTTGAATCACTTACAGAGCAGTACAGTAATTATTTTGTCGGAATGGATGTTTCAGCTATTATTGAGCCATATATACAGCCAGCATATGAGAAAGCACTTGCTGATTATGATTTCAGCAGCATTGAGACGCAGGCTAAGGAAGAATTTGAATCTAAATATGGTGACAGCGACGACTGGAAATGGTATGAGCTTACAAGACAGGAACAGTATTCTTTTAAAGATTATGAATCCAGTGCAGACAGGATGAAAGCCATTGCCACGGTATTTCCAATATTCTTTATAGTTGTAGCTGCTCTTGTCTGTCTTACAACAATGACAAGAATGGTAGCAGAGGATAGGGGACTTATAGGAACATATAAAGCACTAGGATACAGTAAAAAGGTAATAGCGTTCAAATACATAGCATATGCATTAATTGCTTCGGTTACTGGAGGAATAGCAGGCTGTATCATAGGTCTTAAGCTGTTTCCGCTTGTAATATATGATTCTTGGAATATAATATACCAGCTTCCGCCAATAGTGTACGACAGCCATATACTTCTTTCAATTATAGCCATTACAAGTATGATTTTAGTAACGGTTATAGCAGCTCTTTTTTCATGCTACAGTGAGTTAGAAGAGGTTCCATCAGAGCTTATGCGACCGAAAGCACCTAAGAGCGGTAAGAAAATCCTTCTTGAGCATATTACATTTATATGGAAACATATGTCATTCACAATGAAGGTTACTATGCGTAATCTGTTCCTGTATAAGAAGAGATTTCTTATGACTGTTGTAGGAATAGCAGGCTGTACGGCACTTATGACAGCAGGCTTTGGAATTAAGAACAGTATTGAAAGCCTTATACATAACCAGTACGGTGAGCTTATACATTATGACAGTGTTGCCACATTTACAGATGGGGTTACACAAGAGGATATGCATATTCTTGAAGGTGACCTGTCAGCAGACGGACACATTGATGATTTTCTATTAAACTGTGGTTATTCTGATGATGTTAAGAGCAGTGAAGATACAGAGACAGCAGAATATGTCATAGTTGACGATAAGAATGCATTTAAAGATTATGTGACATTAAGAACTAGAAGAAAACATAATGATGTGGCTCTTGGAGATTCAGGTGTTGTTATCACTGAAAAGCTCTCTAAAGATTTAGGAGTAAAGAAAGGTGATAAGATTACAGTAACATCATCCGCTGGAAAGCAGGCAGAGGCTGTTGTATCAGGCATTACAGAAATGTATGTTAATCATTATGTATATATAAGTACAGAATATTACAATGAACTTTTTGGAAATATTCCTGAACATAACAGAGTTCTTATTAAGATTAGCGGTGATGTTAATGAAACAGAAAGCTACATGGGCGATGAATATCTTTCAAGAGATTATATTAAGGGGGTTAGCTTCCTTAATGCCAATGTGACAAGATTCGAGAATATGATTCAGTCGCTTGATCTGGTAACATGGGTGCTTATAATATCAGCAGGTCTGCTGGCATTCGTTGTGTTATATAATCTTACTAATGTTAATATATCAGAGAGAAGAAGAGAAATTGCAACAATTAAGGTTCTTGGTTTCTTTGACCCGGAGGTAGGCATGTATGTGTACCGTGAGAATATATTCCTGACACTAATCGGTGGAGTGTTCGGACTGTTCTTAGGAAGACTTCTTCATATATACATAATGCTTACTGTAGAGATGGATGCAATAATGTTTGGATATGCCATTAAGCCGGTATCATATATATATTCATATCTTATAACACTGATTTTCTCAGTTGTAGTTAATCTGGCCATGTATGGAAAGTTAAAGAAGCTTCCTATGGTCGAATCTTTAAAGTCAGTAGAATAAAACGGACAGCCCTTTCATATATTGTGAAAAACAATAGTGAAGGGGCTTGTTTTTGTATGACGAATCACTCTATAAAATCCTTCCGGATGAATTAATTAAAGATATTGGAATATATGCAGGATTACAGCATGTCAGGGAAATACGCCTGCGTATAGGAAGACTGCCTGCTGCCATATGTGATAATGGCGAACATATGGGAACAAGACCTGTAGATGAACATATGATAACAAGAATACTGTCAATAGCAACTAAATATTCATCTTATGCATATGAATCCTGCATGGCAAATGGATTTCTGACAATCAAAGGCGGACACAGAATAGGACTTGGCGGACAGGTTATATGGGAGAATGGCAGGGTAAAGAATTTCTCACATGTGACATTCCTGTGTATAAGAATTGCTAAACAGATGAAGGGCTGTGCTGATAATATAATGGATGAGCTTTTAAAAGACGGGTTAAAGCACACTATTATAATATCACCGCCAGGTTTTGGAAAAACAACACTGCTTAGAGACATTATAAGACAGTTAGCAGATAAATATAGAAAAAATGTGGTTTTAATTGACGAACGATGTGAAATAGCGGCCTGTGTCAACGGAGTTCCATGTAATGATATTGGCTGCAGGACAGATGTTTTAGATGGCTGTAATAAACTTACAGGAGTATATATGGCTGTTCGCTCGCTGAGTCCTCAGGTTGTAGCAATGGATGAGATTGGCGGGGAAGATGATATTAAAGCTGTAAAATACTGCATTAAAAGTGGCTGTGCTGTAATTGGAACTGCACATGGAAGCGGTATATATGATACAGATGAAAGACTTGCAGGTCTTTTCGGGGAAAATGGATTTAAGAGAGCTGTAATATTGGAAAAATGTGGGGAGGCAGGAAAATGTCTGGATATATAGGCGGGATATTAATACTTTCAGGCTGTTTTATGTATGGTCTTTCATACAGCCAGAGATTAAAGAACAGGATAATAATATTAAAAGACATGGTAAGAATGCTTTCTGTAATGAACAATCATATAGGATATTCACTTATAGATATGACACAGATATTTGAACGCCTTGGAGATTTTGACATGTGTTCATATGTCAGGAATTTCACCGGATACATATATGAAGCATTGAATAAATCGGACATTGATACATTTGCATTGATATGGAATGAGGCTGCTGATAAAGCATTTGCAGGAATACTTAGTAAAAGACAACTAGAGATTATAAAAGAGGCAGGCTCTATAAGCACATTTATTGACAAGGACAGTCAGTTAAAACACATACAATCTGTTGTGTGTGAACTTAATGAGGAACTTGATGTGGTTAAGAATAATGCGGCAGGAAAGATGAAGGCTTATATCGTTACAGGAATATCAGCAGGACTTATACTTGTGATTGTACTTATATGAATCGGAGGTGAAGTATGGAGGTAAGCATAATATTCAAAATTGCAGCGGTAGGCATAGTTGTTTCAATACTTAACCAGATATTAAAGCATAATGGAAGAGATGACCAGGCAGCGCTTACTGCACTGGCAGGGCTTCTTATTGTCATATACTGGATATTACCTTATATACTTGAATTGTTTACTACCATGAAGAAGCTTTTTGAATTGTGATAGGGGGTGGTACATATTAATGTGTTGTCGCTTTCGGTGTGTGCAGTTACAGGTGTGATTCTTGCTCTGGTTTTGAAAAGTACAGGCTCTTCAATGGGGACTTTTGTGTCAGTTGTTCTGTGTGTAGGAACAGCAATGCTTGTATTTAACGGGCTTATATCCGTGTACACAAGAATCAATATGTTTACTGCCGGTATTAATCAGGAATATATAAAGCTGATAGTCAAAGTCATAGGTATATCGTATGTAACAGAAATATCATCAAATATATGTAAAGAAAATGGATTTGCAGCACTTGCGTCAGCTATGGAAATATACGCCAGAATTTCTGTTGCAGGCTTATGCATACCGGTTATAGTAACTCTTTTTGAAATGGTTTCAGAGGGAATTGTCTGACTAAGAAAATAATTGCCTTTATGATAGTGTTTCTGGCGGCGCTCATCATACAGAAAACATATATATATGCACAGGATGAGGATACAGTTAATTATGATTCACTGACAGATGAAGCTGATTATAGTGAAATAGACAGTACGCTTGATGATTATGGCTGGAAGGGGGCATCTTTTAAAGAACTTGTCAGGTCGGTTGCCAGTTCGGATACGGATATAGGCTTTAACTTTACCGGAACAGTTACCGAGGCAATTATTTCTAACAGAACAGTTCTGATACAGATATTACTTTTATCTATATGCGCAATGTTTCTTACTGTGCTTGATAAAAATGCATCTGATTCAGCGATGCTTTTTATATCATTCATTCTTATGACGCTGATAGTTGCGGTGTTTATTAATGCAGCAAGGACAGGCTATGAATGTGTTCAGATGTCGGTTGATATATACAAGGCACTCTGCCCGGTGTTTTTTCCGGCAGTTGCATATTCGTGTGGGGCATCAAGTGCGGCAGCATATTATGAGATAATTCTTTTTCTTATGTACATAGTTAATGTCCTTGTGAAAAATGTTCTTATGAGATGCAATTATGTATATATGATATTAGGCATGTTTGATACATTCAGTGAAAAAGATAAGTTCAACAAAATGTGCCAGCTTATAACAAAGATTATAAAATTGTCAGTAAAAGGAATGCTTATGTTTTTTCTGGGACTTAACGGAATAAAAAGTCTGATACTTCCATTAAGCGATTCACTTAAAATGTCCGTTTTATTCAAAGCTGTTTCTATGATTCCTGGTATTGGAAACAGTGCACAGACTGTATCTAAGACAATTGCAGGGTCTGCTGTGCTTGTCAAGAATTCTATTGGTGTGGCTGCGGTTATTGTTATGGCTGTAATAATAGGAATTCCTCTTCTTAAGCTTGTTGTCATGGCATTGTTATATCAGATTCTTGGAGCAGTATTAGAACCTGTGGCAGACAGCCGTATAGTCAAAGCTGTTCTTGTTCTGTCAGGAAGTCTTGAAAATATGATATATATGATTGCTGTCACAGTTGTTCTTATGTGCCTAACAATGGCAATTATATGCTTTGCAACTAATATTAATCTATATGTTTAAATGTGGTAATGTGCAATGACAGGTCTTATTAACTGGTTTAAAACAATATTTATTCTTGAAATTACAGGAGAGATTGCATTAAAGCTTGTGCCACCAAAGTATAAGGAATTCATAGCATTTGTAATGAAACTGATACTTGTAATGGCAATAATAATTCCGCTGCTTAATATTAAGAATGCAGATATAAGTGAGATTACGGATGGTATAAGTAATGGATTTAAAACATGTTCTAAGGAGAACGATAATGTCTCACAGGCTTTATATAATACTTCAGACAAGAAAATGGCTGAAAAAATTATAAGTGAAGATATCAATAGCACTGCAGCTTCTTACGGTCTGGAAACTGTTTCTGTAAAATGCAGCTTCACATCAGACATGACGGCGGTCAGTATGATAAATGTATATATTAAAGAAAACAATATTGCAGGCAATGATAATATTGACAGATTAAGAACAGATATAGCTGGCAGGTATGAAATATCTGTAGAACAGATAGATATCAGGGAGGCAGGCGTAAGTGGATAATGGTGGTAAAAATGAAGCATTTTTTACAGGATTACTGAATAAAACAAGGAAAGACAAAATATTTATAGTAATACTGGCAGGGATACTTATGATGGTGATTGCAATGCCAACTAAAAGTTCATCTGCAAAAAGTTATACAACAGGTCCGGTTATATCCACAGGGTCAGAAGATTATGAGAAAAATCTTGGCGAAGAACTACAGCAGATGCTTGAAAATACGGATGGAGTAGGTAAAGTAAAGGTCCTGGTAAAAACAACTGATACAAAAGAGGTTACCGGTGTATTAGTAGTGTGTGAGGGAGGTGATGATAAAAATCTGGTTGCTTATATCACGGATGCGATAAATGGCCTTTTAGGTGTTCCTGTACATAAAATTAAAGTGATGAAAATGTCGGAATAATTATTTTGGAGGCAGTTTTGAAAAGAGTAAAAAAGAATCATATTATAATTACGGCACTTGCTATAATGATAGCAGCAGCCGGGTATATTAATTATGCAGGTGACCTTGATAGTATAATTAAAGTTAAAGATAAAGAAAAGACGGCTGCGGTTGCAGCTGACAATGTGTCAACAGACAATAATGAAGCTGAGGCTGTTGACACAGATTTTACAGATGAGCCGGGAACTGTTATACTTACATCAGCAGGAGTTAAGTCAGAGGCTGTTGCAGCTGCAAAGTTAAATAGGGAACAGGTAAGAGCTTCAAGCATAGAGAATCTGAAAAGCATAGCTGATGATGCAGGTATTGCAGAGGATGCTAAGAAAGCTGCGGTTGAACAGCTTGCAAAGCTTGAGGACAATGCTGATAAAGAAACGGCAATAGAACTTTTGTTATCAGCTAAAGGCTTTGATTCATCGGTAGTTACAGTATCTGATACCAATGTGGATGCTGTTATTAATGTATCAGAGCTTTCAGATACAGATAAAGCACAGATTGAAGATATAATTAAAAGAAAAACTGGCTTTGCTGCGGATAAGATAACAATAAATATTTGCAATAATTAGTGTTTATGTTATAATCTTTTTAACTTTGAGTTAAATATGAATATATGGAGGACGGTTATGACAAAAGAGTTTGAAGATAGAGGTACAACTTATTCTATACATGAGAATGTTAATATTGGCGAAGTTAAGGTGGCTGATGAAGTTGTAGCTATTATTGCTGGTCTTGCTGCTACAGAGGTTGAAGGTGTTGACAGCCTTGGCGGTAATATCACTAATGAAATCGTAAGCAAGCTTGGAATGAAGAATCTTTCTAAGGGTGTTAAGGTAACAGTTGAAGAGTCAAGTGTCCTTGTAGATATAACACTTAATCTTAAGTATGGAACACAGATACCAGCTGTTTCAGCTAAGGTTCAGGATAAGGTTAAGTCTGCAATAGAGACAATGACAGGACTTTCAGTTACAGAGGTCAACATTAAGGTTGCCAGTGTTAATGTAGAAAATTAAATTCAGGAGTTAAAAGATGACAAGATCTACAATGAGGGAGCATATTTTTAAGTTATTATTCAGAGCTCCTTTTATCGATAACAAAGATGAGTATGAAGAGCAGATTAATCTGTATTTTGCGGATGCAGATATGGTAGATGCTTCACATCTTAAGGAAGAAGAATATAATTACATCAAGGATAAGACATTAGCAATAGCAGAGCTTATACCTGAGCTTGATGAGAAAATTGATTCTGTATCTGAGGGATGGCCAACAAGCCGTCTAGGAAAGACAGAGCTTTCTATTATGAGACTTGCTGTGTATGAGATGCTTTATGATGAGGATATTCCTACTAATGTAGCACTCAATGAAGCTGTTGAGCTTGCCAAGAAGTATGGCTCGGCTGACAGCACAGCAGCTTTTGTTAATGGTGTATTAGGCAAGTTAATTAAAGAGTAATGCAGTTTTTTGCATGTAAAGTGAGGATATATGGCTGGAGTATATACTGTAAAGCAGGTGAATTCCTATATTAAGAATATGTTTAAGCAGGATTTTCTGCTTAACTCGGTTTCTGTTAAGGGGGAGATATCTAATTGCAAGTATCATACCTCCGGTCATATTTATTTTACTTTAAAGGACGCTGATGCAGCACTTTCTGTCATTATGTTTGCAAGTCAGGCAGCAAAGCTTGCATTTAAGTTAAAGGATGGAATGTCAGTTGTTGTATCAGGAAGAGTTGATGTGTTTGATGCAGCGGGTAAATACCAGTTATATGCTAATACTGTGCAGCAGGAAGGTATTGGAGAACTGTACCAGAAGTTTGAACAGCTTAAACAGTATTATGAGGATATGGGATATTTTGCTAAAGAATATAAAAGACCACTTCCTGCATTTACTAAGAAATTAGGTGTTGTTACATCTAAGACAGGTGCAGCAGTTCAGGATATTATGAACATTTCCAAAAGGCGTAACCCTTATATACAGATTGTTCTGTATCCCGCATATGTTCAGGGAGAGCATGCAAAACAGTCAATTGTAAGCGGAATTACAAGACTTGATAAGATGGGGCTTGACTGTATTATAGTAGGACGAGGCGGCGGTTCAATAGAAGATTTATGGGCTTTTAATGAACCTGAGGTTGTAGAGGCTGTGTTTAACGCTTCAACACCAGTAATATCAGCAGTAGGACATGAGACAGATTTTACACTCACTGATTTTGTAGCTGATATGAGAGCACCCACACCTTCTGCTGCGGCAGAGCTTGCTGTTACAGAGGTAGCGGCTGTTGAGAACAGGATATATGAATATGAAAGACGATTAAAGCAGCAGATGATGTATTCATTGTCTGCAAAAAGAGACTATCTGGAAAGATTAAAGCTACAGATGGAATATCTTAACCCTGTCAATCAGATATATGATAAAAGGCAGCGGCTTATGAATATGGAAGATAAGCTGAACATGTTAATAAAAAGATGTGCGGCTGAAAATAGAAACAGACTTCGTCTGTATGCTTCGAAACTTGAGGGGTTAAGTCCTTTGAAAAAGCTTGATATGGGCTATGGCTATATTGAGAATTCTGAAGGTAACAGAATTGTATCAGCCGGTCAGGTGTCGTCAGATGACGAGATTACAGTTTATCTTAAAGATGGAAGCATCAGATCTAAGGTTATTGAGGTAGGGGAAGCATGGCAAAAACATTAGAACAGTCATTTGAAAGACTTGAAGAAATAATTGCACAGATGGAAAAATCAGACACAACACTTGATGCATCATTTAAAATGTATCAGGAGGGGATGAAGCTTGTCGAAAGCTGTAATAACCAGCTTGACAAGGTTGAGAAACAAATCATAGTTTTGAATGATGATGGAGAACAGGACGATGAGTGATTTTAAGAATGAATTGGAACAGGAAGTAGAATTTATTAATGAATTAATATCAAGATATCTTCCTGATGAGACAGGACTTGATAAAAAAATAAGAGAAGCTATGAATTACAGCGTCAATGCAGGTGGCAAAAGAGTAAGACCAATGCTTATGCTTGAGGTGTATAAGCTGTGTGGAGGTGATGACTGTCAGGTTGTCTATCCATTTATGGCTGCTTTGGAATGTATTCATTCATATTCTCTTGTACATGATGATCTTCCGGCAATGGATAACGATGATTACAGAAGAGGAAGACTTACAACACATAAAGTATTTGGTGAAGATTTCGGAATACTTGCAGGAGACGGACTTCTTAATCTGGCATATGAGATTATGGCTGAAGCACTTATATCAGGTGAAGGAGATATGACGGCGAAAGCTAAAGCAATGGAAGTTATTGCAAGAAAAGCCGGAATAAAAGGAATGGTCGGTGGACAGGCTGTTGATGTTGAACTTACTGGAAAGGCATTATCTGATGAACAGCTTGATTTTATATTCAGATTAAAGACGGGAGCATTGATTGAAGCTGCATTTCTTGCAGGAGCATACCTTGCAGGCTGTGATGAGAAATCGGCTGACAGGTTATGCAGGGCAGCATCACTTATAGGATTTGCATTCCAGATAAGGGATGATATACTTGATGTGACAAGTTCGCTTCAGGAACTTGGTAAACCTGTATTTTCTGATGAAAAGAATAATAAAACAACATATGTTACTTTATACGGAATGGAAAAAGCTGAGGCAGATGTACAATCTATGTCTGATGAAGCTTTAGATATAATTAAGAGCGTGGGAAAGAATGAATTTTTAGAGGAAATTGTTCTTAACCTTATACACAGAAACAAATAAAGCAGGTGTGTTATGATTCTTGAAAAGATAAATAAACCAAATGATATAAAACAATTATCTCCAATTGAATATAATCAGCTTGCAGATGAAATCCGGAGATTTCTTATAGAAAAGATTAGTAAGACAGGTGGACATCTTGCATCTAATCTTGGTGTTGTAGAGCTTACGATGGCACTTCATCTGGCTTTTAATCTTCCGCAGGATAAGCTGATATGGGATGTAGGACATCAGTCTTATACGCATAAGATTCTTACCGGAAGAAAGAATCAGTTTGACCAGTTAAGAAAGTTTGGCGGAATGAGTGGCTTCCCTAAAAGAAATGAAAGCCATTTTGATGCATTTGATACAGGACACAGCTCAACATCGATATCTGCAGGATTAGGACTTGTTAAAGCAAGAGATTTAAAGAATGAACATTACAGTGTCGTATCTGTTATAGGTGATGGTGCACTTACAGGTGGAATGGCCTATGAGGCACTTAATAATGCTTCTTCGCTTAAGACTAATTTTATTATTGTGTTAAATGATAATACTATGTCAATAGCCAAGAATGTTGGCGGTGTACCACATATGCTTAGTAATATCAGGTCATCAGATTCATATTATGACCTTAAGGAGAATGTGGCTAATACTCTGTATAAGCTTCCGGGTGGAGATCATATTGTAGACAAAATCAAGAAAACCAAGAGCAATCTTAAGCAGATGATACTTCCGGGACAGATGTTTGAATGTATGGGAATATCTTATCTTGGTCCGGTTAATGGACATGATATTGAGAAGCTTATTAAGGTGTTTCATGTTGCTAAACGAATTAACGGTGCAGTTATCATCCATGTTGTAACACATAAAGGACATGGATATAAGCCTGCAGAGCGTAATCCGGCTAAGTTTCATGGAATAGGACCATTTGATATTATAACAGGAAAAGAATTGAAATCGTCTGATAAGCCGACTTATTCTGATGTGTTTTCAGAAAAAATATGCCAGCTTGCCAAAAAGGATAAGTCAATAGTTGCAGTTACTGCAGCAATGCCTGATGGAACAGGACTTAATAAATTCTCCAAGTGGTTTCCTGAAAGATTCTTTGATGTTGGAATTGCAGAAGAGCATGCTGTCACGTTTTCGGCAGGAATGGCAGCAGGTGGATTAAAGCCTGTGTTTGCGGTGTATTCTTCATTTTTACAAAGAGCTTATGACCAGATACTTCATGATGTGTGCATACAGCATCTGCATGTGGTTTTTGCAATTGACAGAGCCGGGCTTGTTGGAAGTGATGGGGAGACACATCAGGGGATATTTGACCTTTCATTCCTGACTTCTATACCTAATATGACGGTCTTAGCTCCTAAGAATAGCAGGGAACTTGAAGCAATGCTTGAATTTGCACTGTTTAATTTTAATTCCCCGGTTGCAATAAGATATCCAAGAGGTCAGGCTTATGACGGGCTTGAAGAGTATAATGCACCAATCAGGTACGGAAAAGCTGAGATGATTATTGAAGAGTCTGATATTGCACTTGTTGCAGCAGGCAATATGCTTATTACGGCACAGGCAGTCAGAGATAAGCTTAAAGAAAAAGGATATAATATAACTATTGTCAATGAGCGTTTTATTAAGCCGGTTGATACCGACATGCTAGAGAGACTGTCATTATCACACAGACTTATAGTTACTATGGAAGAAAATGTTTTGTCAGGTGGCTTTGGTGAAGCGGTCTGTCAATATTATGATGATACATGCAATGACATAGATGTACTTAATATTGCACTGCCAGATGATTATGTTGAACATGGCAATGTTGATATTCTGCGACGGGAATCAGGTGTTGACAGAGACAGTATTATTGCGAAGGTGCTTAACAGATGGGCAAATGTATTGAATAAGGATAAGAAAAATGAGTAAAGAAAGATTAGATGTTTTATTAGTTAATAAAGGACTTGCAACTTCAAGAGAGAAGGCAAAAGCTATTATTATGTCTGGTAATGTATATGTTGACGGACAGAAGGAAGACAAGGCAGGTCAGTCATTTCCTGACACTGCAGTGATAGAGGTCCGTGGAACAACTCTTAAGTATGTTAGCCGTGGTGGTCTTAAGCTTGAGAAAGCTATGCAGAATTTTGATGTGACGCTTGAAGGCAAGATATGTATGGATGTAGGTTCATCAACGGGTGGATTCACTGACTGCATGCTTCAGAACGGTGCAATTAAAGTCTATGCTGTCGATGTAGGACATGGACAGCTTGACTGGAAGTTGCGCAATGATGAGAGAGTTGTATGCATGGAAAAAACTAATATCCGTTATGTAACACCTGATGATGTTGCAGACAGAATACAGTTTTCAAGTATAGATGTATCATTTATCTCACTTACTAAGGTACTTACTCCAGTAAGAAATCTTCTTACAGATGATGGCCAGATAGTGTGTCTTATCAAGCCGCAGTTTGAGGCAGGACGTGAGAAGGTAGGAAAGCATGGCGTTGTAAGAGATAAAGATGTGCATATAGAAGTAATCAATAAGGTTATTGATTATGCAATGTCAATAGGATTTGAAATCCTTAATCTTGAGTTCAGTCCTGTTAAGGGACCTGAGGGGAATATTGAGTATCTGCTGCATTTGCAGAAAATTGCAGAACCACAGATAAAGGAAATTCCATTTATTGTAGAAAATGTAGTTGAAAAAGCTCACGAAGTATTGTAATATATATTTAATTCTTTTCGTATACTAAATGAGGTTCAGCATGAAATATTTTTATATTGTTACTAACAGGTTTAAAGATCCTGATGGTGTTAATACAAGAAAGATTGCACATTTTTTACGCTCAAAAGGAGCTGAATGTGTATGCCAGATAGAACAGGAAAAGGCATTTAATAAAACAGGTTCATACAGTGATGTAAGACTGGTTCCTGATAATACTGAATGTGTTATTGTTCTTGGAGGTGATGGTACACTTATTCAGGCATCAAGGGAGTTGTCTGAGAAGGATATTCCTTTTATAGGCGTTAACATCGGGACTCTTGGTTATCTTACAGACACAGATATGTCAAGCTTTGAGGAGACATTAGAGAGTCTTCTTAGAGACGATTATGAGATTGACAGACGCATGATGCTTGATGGATGTATATATCGCGGTGAAGAACGCATTTTTTCTGATATGGCACTTAATGATGTTGTAATTAACAGAAATGGTGCTTTAAGAATTATTGATTTTGATATATATGTCAATGGCGAGTATCTTAATACATATTCGGCTGACGGGGTAATTGTTTCGACTGCAACAGGATCGACAGCGTACAGTCTGTCAGCAGGAGGACCTATAATACAGCCGACAGCAAGACTTATAATGGTGACACCTATATGTCCGCATTCACTTAATCAGAGAAGTATTATATTTGCTGCCGATGATGAGATTATGATTGAGATGAAGGATAATAAAAGCTCATCAGGAAGAATGACGGGTTCTCTTAAGAATGACAGCGCAAGAGTTGCCACATTTGATGGAGAAAGCTTCTGTGAAGTTGTAACGGGAGACAGAATTGTTATTACGCAGTCAGAGCGTATATCAAGATTTGTCAAGACAAGCAGAATTTCATTCTTAGAGAGAATAAGGAACAAAATGTAGTTGGGGATAATTATGAAAACAGACAGACATAAAAAGATATTAGAAGTAATTGACAGATACGAAGTTGGAACACAGGAGGAGCTGGCAAAGATTCTGAACAATGAAGGCTATAATGTTACGCAGGCTACTGTTTCAAGAGATATAAGAGAACTTAATCTGTCAAAAGTTTCTGTGGATGGTAAGAGAACAAGGTATGCAACACTTACAAAGGACAAACCTGTTGCAAGTGATAAATTTTTAACGGTTCTTAAAGAAGGCTTTGTATCAATGGATATGGCACAGAATATTCTTGTAATTAAGACTGCACCTGGAATGGCAATGGCTGTATGTGCAGCAATAGATGCACTGGAGTGGAATGAGATTGTCGGTTCTATTGCAGGAGATGATACTATCATGTGTGCAGTAAGGACAGTTAATGATACTTTGCTTGTTATGAATAAGATTAAGAAACTTATTAAGAATAATTAATAGACAGAATTGAAAGGCAGGGTATGTTAGTTAATTTACATGTTAAGAATCTTGCACTTATAGAAGAAGAGAATATTGATTTTGATGAAGGACTTAATATACTTTCTGGTGAAACCGGTGCAGGTAAATCTATTATTCTTGGTTCTATTAATGCTGCATTAGGAAGCAAGACATCACCTGACTTTATAAGGTCAGGATGTGAATATGGACTTTCAGAGATAACATTTGCAATACCAGAAGATAAGATTGAACGAATCAAAGAACTGGGGGTTATATCATGCGATGACGGTGAACTTGTTATTTCGAGGAAAATTATGGCAAATCGTTCGCAGATTAAGGTTAACGGACAGTCTTTTACATCAGCCCAGACAAGAGTTCTTGCACATGAACTGATTGATATTCACGGACAGCATGATAACCAGCTTCTTATGGATGAGAGTAATCATTTGTCTGTTATTGATGCTTATGATAACAGCATCATTCCACTTCTTGACTCGTATAAAGACTGCTATAAAGAATATGCTATATGTAGAAAAGCATATGAAAGTCTTTCTGGTGATGATGAATCAAGGATTAAAGAGATGGCTTTTCTTCAATATGAAATCAATGAGCTTGAATCAGCTGCTTTAAAACCTGGAGAAGATGAACAGATTGAAGCTGATTACCGGAGAATGAGTAACTTCCAGAAGATTGCAGGAAATCTTTCTGAGGTGTCGATGCTGCTTTCAGAAGGTGACAATAATCTTAGTGATATGGCAGGAGCTGCATTAAAGAATATGATAGCTGCAAGCGAATATGATGAATCTTTGAAAAATGACTGTGATATTCTAGCTGATATTGAGAATCTTATATCAGATGTGGCTCATAACCTTTCATCTTATATGGATGATTTTACATTTGACCAGTCTGAATTCAATACACTTGAAGAAAGACTTGATATGATTAATTCTCTTAAGATGAAATATGGCAAGTCGATTGAAGATATATTATCTGTTCTTGATGATAAGAAACAGAAGTTATCTGAATATGAGAATTATGATGAAGTTGTTGCTGCAAGAAAAGCTGAATATGATAGGGCTTATAAAAAACTTATGAATGCGGCTTCTCTTTTAAGCAGCCAGAGGAAGAAAACAGCACTAAATTTTTCGCAGGATATAATAAATGCCTTAAAACAGCTTAATTTTCTTGATGTAAGATTTGAAGCTGAATTTGAAGAGAAAAATCCTGATTCAACCGGAACTGACAATGTCAGGTTTATGATATCAACTAATCCGGGTGAAGATATGAAGCCTCTTGCAAAGATTGCATCAGGTGGAGAATTGTCAAGAATCATGCTTGCTATTAAAAGTGTAATGGCAGAGACAGATGTATCCAAAACACTGATATTTGATGAGATTGATGCAGGAATCAGCGGAAAGACGGCACAGCTTGTTGCAGAGAAGTTAAATACACTCTCAAAAACCCATCAGATAATATGCATTACCCATCTGCCCCAGATTGCTGCAATGGCTGATAATCATTATGTTATTGAGAAGTCTACTAAAGATAACAGGACAATAAGTAACATAACAAAGCTTTCATATGATGAAAGCATAGGTGAATTAGCAAGAATGCTTGGTGGTTCAAGTATTACAGATGCAGTTGTGTCTAATGCAAAGGAACTTAAGAATATGGCACAGACGTCAAAAAATAATTAAATACATTTTAACTGAATTTACAGTAATACCCTTTTTTAAAAGTATTTCATTGGTCAATACTAATCTTAGAAGGATGGTGGATTGATATGAAGAATTTTAAAAAAGGGTTAATTTATGCCGCGTTTCTGGTATTTTGCATATGTTTTGGAGCTGATATATACTGTAATTCAATTAAGAATAAGATTCCAGATAAGCTATATATATATAAGCAGGATAAGGCTGTATTTTCAATGGACATACCTGTTGTCGGAACTGTATATGACAGTAGTAATAACATATGTGCCGATAATATTGATTTTGGAAAACAGGTTACAATCCAGTCAGGAGATACCGGTAAGTATTATGTGGATTATAAACTTTTCGGACTGCTTCCTGTCGCAAGGACACATATGGAGGTGGTCGATGAAAAATACATTTATTCTGGTGGTTTTCAGGTCGGAATATATCTTAAATGTAATGGAGTATATGTTGTTAATACAGAAACAATATGCACATATGATGGGCAGAATGTTGTTCCTGCCAAAGGAAAGATTAATAAAGGTGATTATATAATTAAAGTTAATGGTTCTCAGACAGATACGAAAGAACAGCTTTTACAGGCGGTGTCAGAATCGGCGGGAAATAGTATGGACATAACTGTCAGGCGGGATGGTCAGGAAATTGAAGAGCAGATTATACCTGTGAAAAATGTTGCAGGAGAATACAAAATTGGAATCTGGGTTAAAGATGATACACAGGGTGTTGGAACTGTTACTTATGTGTGTGAAGATGGCACATTTGCCGCATTAGGACATGGAATATCAGATAACGAAACAGGGAAGGTACTTGATATAAAAGATGGCATGATATACAGAACAAGGATTCTGTCTATTGTACCTGGAAAAAATGGAGAGCCGGGAGAGCTTCTTGGTACTATTGATTATAGAGAGGACAACATAGGAAGTATAAGGCGTAATACTGATAAAGGCATATACGGTGAAAATGCGTACTCTTTATATAAGGAGTATTCGCCTGAATTGATGAAAGCAGCCGGGTCATATGAAGCTTCAAAAGGAACAGCATATGTAAGGTTTTATAACAATGGCAGTTTTCATGATTATGAAATTGATATAACAGATTTGAAGTATGGCGATTCTAAGAATATAACATTTAAAGTGACATCAGGAGAGCTTCTCGAGCTGACTAATGGAATTGTTCAGGGGATGAGTGGGAGTCCGATTATTCAGAATGGAAAGATAATTGGGGCTGTCACACATGTATTTGTTGATGATTCCACTTGCGGATATGGTATATTTATTGATAGAATGCTGGATAAAGATGAAAAAGAAACTAATTAAGAAAAGGATTATGATACGATGGAAAGAGAGAAATTTGGCAGCAGACTTGGATTCATACTTATAAGTGCAGGCTGCGCAATCGGAATTGGAAATGTATGGCGTTTTCCATATGTTGCAGGCAATAATGGAGGTGGAATATTTGTTTTATTATATATGTTGTTCCTTCTTATGTTTGGAATTCCTGTACTATCAATGGAACTTGCAATGGGAAGAGCTTCTAAAAGCAGTATAATAAGGGCATATCATGAACTGGAGCGACCTGGACAGAAGTGGCATATTCATGGATATCTTGGAATGATAGGTAATTATATACTTTTGTTCTTCTATACTACTGTTTCAGGATGGATGTTAGGATATTTTATTAAGTATGTAACTGGTGATATTACTAAAAATACTGACAGTTCACAGATGTTTGCTGATGTAATTGCTAATCCATGGATAATGTTTGTATGGATGGCAGTGATAGTTCTTATTGCGGTTATTGTCTGCAGTATGGGACTCCAGAATGGTGTTGAGAAGATTACAAAATATATGATGCTTATTCTTCTTGGACTTATTGTTGTTCTTGCTATCCACAGTCTTACGCTTGATGGTGCCGCAAAGGGAATGCAATATTTTCTTATTCCTGATATGAATAAGATTGAAGAGGCTGGTCTTGGAAATATTATTATTGAGGCAATGAGGCAGGCTTTTTTTACTTTAAGTGTGGGAATGGGCTCAATGATGATATTTGGAAGCTATATTGGGAAAGAACGAGCACTTGTAGGAGAGGGAATACAGATTACATTACTTGACACATTTGTTGCAATTATGTCAGGAGTTATCATATTTCCAGCATGTATGTCATATAATATACCAACAGACAGTGGTCCAAGCCTTATATTTGTCACACTTCCAAAGGTGTTCGAACATATGTCAGGTGGAAGATTCTGGGGCGCAATGTTTTTCCTTTTTATGACATTTGCGGCATTATCCACAGTTATTGCTGTTCTGGAGAATATTATTGCATGCAATATGGAAGCTTTTGGATGGAACCGTAAGAAAGCAGGTGTAATTAACCTGTTTATTATAATTATCATGAGTATCCCGTGCATTCTTGGGTTCAATGTATTAAGCGGATTTACACCGCTTGGCGCTGGAACTAATGTGCTTGATCTGGAAGATTTTCTTGTAAGCAGTCTTATTCTTCCTATAGGAAGCCTTGTTATACTTCTATTCTGTACGACTAAGCTTGGCTGGGGATATGATAATTATATGAATGAAGTTAATACAGGAAAGGGTATCGGCATGCCTAAGATTTTTAAGTTTTATCTTAAATATATCCTGCCTCTGATTATTTTATTCATTATTATTGATGGTTTGATTTAATAAATAAAAAACTGTGTCGAATTTTGTCGAATGCTGCGATATCTTGCGATAAAAAGTGCTTGCAGACTGCTGCTGTAAAAACTATACTAACTATTGTGAAGTTGAAAAATGTCGGATTATTTAATTTTCACATTATGAAAGGGCTTGAATGTATGGAGAGGACTAAAATAGCTATCGCAGATGATAATCAGAGTATTCTGGAGGCATTAAGGAGTGTAATTGATGAGGAAGATGACATGAGAATTGTTGGAACGGCTGATAATGGTGCAGATACCGTGAAAATGATTCATGAGAGCCAGCCGGATGTTGTTTTACTTGATCTTATAATGCCTGGGATAGATGGAATTACTGTTATGGAAAAAGTAAGGGCAGACAAAACGTTAGATTCAAAGCCAGACTTTATTGTAATAAGCGCTATAGGCAGAGACAGTGTAACTGAGGATGCATTTAATATGGGAGCAGCATATTACATAATGAAACCATTTGACAATGAGGTGCTGGTTAACAGAATACGATACATAAGAAATCAGCATGACAAAGTAAGTGTAAAAACAGTGCCAAGAGAACCGGTTTCTATTACAGACAGAAATCTTGAGACAGATATAACAAATATAATTCATGATATCGGGATTCCGGCACATATTAAAGGCTATCAGTATCTTAGGGATTCAATTACTTTATCAGTAAAGGATGCAGAAATTATAAACAGTGTTACAAAAGTACTTTATCCAACTATTGCAAGAAAATACGAAACTACACCCAGCAGGGTAGAAAGAGCTATAAGACATGCAATTGAAGTTGCATGGAATCGTGGTAATACAGATACACTGAATGATCTGTTTGGGTATACTATTAACTGTGGAAAAGGAAAGCCAACTAATTCAGAATTCATCGCATTGATTTCAGATAAAATCCGTCTGCAGTACAATATTAGATAATATTTAATATAAAAATGTTCACATATTTTTCATGTATATTTAATTGTAAAGCCTTGATAAATAGCAGCGTTTATATTATAATTACAAAATCGTAAACGATTTTTAACAATTTTGTAATAATTATTTTAGTTGAGGTTATATATGCGTAAGAGAATATTTAAAGGTTTTGCAGCCGTGTTATTATCATCTACATTAACTGTATCCACAGTATTTGCTGTATTTGCAGATGACGTTGATAAGTTAAAGCAGCAGAAGCAACAGACACAACAGGAATTGGATAATCTTCAGGATCAGTGGGCTTATCTGTTACAACAGATGGATGATCTGGAACTTAAGATGGCTAATAAATCTGATGAAATAGATGCAGCTAATGTAAAACTTGAAGAGGCAGAGAAGATTCAGTCAGCGCAATATGAGGATATGAAGCTTCGTATCAAGTATATGTATGAAGACCAGTCTGTATCATTAGCTGAAGTTTTCCTTACTTCATCAGACATGAGTACAATGCTTAATAAAGCAGTGTATATGCAGGAAGTTTATAATTATGACAGAAACAAGCTTGATGAAATGGCTCAGACAGCTAGTGAAATTAAGGAACTCAAGGAAAAACTTGAAAGTGATAAGCAGGAACTTGATGAAGCACAGACACAGCTTACTGAGAAACAGGCATTGCTTTATAGTACTATTCAGGAAACACAGGCTAAGGCTGATGATGTAAACAGCCAGCTTGAATCAGCTGTTAAGAAAGCGGCAGAAGTTGCGGCTAAGAGAGAACAGGAACGTCAGGCAGCAGCGGCAAAACAGAACCAGCAGATTAACACAACAGTTACACCGGCAAAGGGTGATTCATCTGTAGCAAGTGGTGTTGTTTCACTTGCGTATTCACTTCTTGGAGTTCCATATGTAAGCGGTGGAAGTTCACCATCAGGTTTTGACTGCTCAGGATTTACTTCTTATCTGTTCAGACAGTATGGAATTAGTATTTCAAGATCATCAAGTGCCCAGGCATATGGTGGTACAGCGGTTAACGGACTTGCCAATGCACAGCCTGGCGATGTTATATGTTATCCGGGACATGTTGGATTATATGTAGGTGGGGGACAGATGATTCATGCTAATGTTCCAGGCGGTTCAGTAAGACTTGTTGGTGTTAATTCAATAGGTATGAGTGTAATTGCTATAAGACGTTACTGGTAATATTATAATATATGTGATATAATGAGTGCAGTTTTACAAGGACTGCACTTATTTTTTTATAAATGCATGAAGAGTATGGGATTATAATTAAGAAGAAATGAGGACTAATGTATGAAAAATGTATTGTTGATTGCATCAGAGGCTGTACCATTTATTAAGACAGGCGGACTTGCTGACGTTGCAGGTTCACTTCCTAAGTATTTTGACAAGACTAAGTTTGATGTAAGGGTAATGATACCTAAGTATACATGTATACCTTGGGAGTATCGTGAAAAGATGGTTTATAAGACACATTTTTACATAGATCTTGCATGGAGAACACAGTATGTAGGTGTTTTTGAATTAGAGTGGAATGGTGTGACATTTTACTTTATTGATAATGAATTCTATTTTGGTGGTAATAAGCCATACAGCTGGATTCATGAGGATATTGAGAAGTTTGCATTCTTTAGCAAGGCTGCACTTTCAGCTCTTCCTGTGCTTGGCTTCAGACCAGACATAATTCATTGTAATGACTGGCAGACAGGTCTTATTCCTGTATATCTTAAGGAAAGATTCTCTCAGGGAGAGTTTTATCAGGGTATCAAGTCTATTATGACTATACATAATCTTAAGTTCCAGGGCATATGGGATCTTAAGAAAGTTAAGGATATTACAGGGCTTCCAGATGAATATTTTACATCAGATAAGCTTGAAGCCTATGATGATGCTAATTACTTAAAAGGTGGTATTGTATATGCTGACAGGGTTACAACTGTAAGTGAAACTTATGCAGAAGAGATAAAGACACCATTTTATGGTGAGAATCTTGATGGCCTTATGAGAGCAAGATCTAATGTTTTATCTGGTATTGTTAATGGTATTGATTATGATGAATATAACCCAGAGACAGATAAGAGAATTTACAACAACTATAATCAGGTAACCTTTAGAAAAGAAAAGTGGAAGAACAAGGTTGCACTTCAGAAGGAACTTGGACTCACAGAGGATAAGGGTAAGTTTATGATTGGGCTTGTATCGAGACTTACAGATCAGAAGGGACTTGATCTTGTAGCATATGTTATGGATCAGCTTTGTGCAGAAGATGTACAGTTTGTTGTTCTTGGTACCGGTGAAGAGAGATATGAGAATATGTTCAGACATTATGACTGGAAATATAATGACAGAGTATCAGCTAATATATATTATTCAGAAGATATGTCACATAAGGTATATGCAGCCTGTGATGCATTTCTTATGCCGTCATTATTCGAACCTTGCGGTCTTTCACAGCTAATGAGCCTTAGATATGGAACAGTTCCTATAGTAAGAGAAACAGGTGGCCTTAAGGATACTGTAGAGCCATATAATGAATATGAAGGTAAGGGAACAGGATTTTCTTTTGCTAATTATAATGCACACGAGATGCTTGGTATTGTTAATTATGCTAAGGATGTATATTACAATCATAAGAGAGAGTGGAATAAGATTGTTGACAGGGGAATGAAGACAGACTTCTCATGGAACAGTTCAGCTAGAAAGTATGAAGAACTTTATAATTCACTTTAATTAAGTGACAGTTTTGTATTTAACGGTGATTTTCTATAAAAGAAAAAGGAAGCTGCGATAAAAGCAACTTCCTTTTTTAATGCAGGTGGCGGGACTTGAACCCGCACGATGTTACCACCGGCAGATTTTGAGTCTGCTGCGTCTGCCATTCCGCCACACCTGCGCGACTTTGATAGTTTATCATAATAAATCTTAAAAATCAAGTAAAGAATACTTGCGTACATAATAAATTTCGAATATTATTTTATTATTGTATTATAATCCTTTTATGGAGGCGTTTATGGATAACTGTAAGGAAATCCAGAGCAGGATAGAAAGCTTTGAACATGGCAATCTGTCACTTAAAGATGAAGAAGCATTTACCAATCATATTCTTAACTGTGCAGACTGTCGTGAAGAGATGGAGATATATTATATAATTTTATATGGATTAGAAGATGATAATGAGAAAAGAACAGAGAACAGCAGATATAGTGCATATTTAGATGCATTTGATTTTACAGGGCTGGTTGAGCAGAAACTTAAGGACAGTGAGGCTAAATGTTTGTTTTTAAGACAATGGACTCATTTTACCAGGGTAAGATATATTTTTGTTTCTACAGTTATGGTTCTTACAGCATTGCTTCTTATCATTATTAAATTCTTTTAAAGATGGGAGATTGTTATGGGTGAAAAACTTATATTAATAGATGGACACAGCATATTAAATAGGGCATTTTACGGAGTTCCTGACCTTACTAATGCAGAAGGCATACATACCAATGCCATGTATGGCTTTCTTAATATTTTATTTAAATTTCTTGATGAAGAAAAGCCTGACTATATTACGGTTGCATTTGATTTATCTGCACCGACATTCAGACATAAGGCATTTGATGGATATAAAGGAACAAGAAAGCCTATGCAGCCAGAACTAAAGCAGCAGGTTCCTCTTATGAAGGAGCTGCTTAAAGCAATGAATATTACAGTTGTCGAGCAGGAGGGATACGAAGCTGATGATATTCTAGGAACAATTGCGAAGGAAAGTGCTGCTAAAGGAATAGATGTATCAATTGTTTCAGGTGACAGAGATTTGCTTCAGCTGGCAGATGAGCATATTAAGATAAGAATACCAAAGACAAAGAAAGGTGTAACAGAGGTTGAAGATTATTATCCATCAGATGTATTTAATCTGTATGGAGTTACTCCTCATGAATTTATAGATGTTAAAGCCCTTATGGGCGATACATCTGATAATATACCGGGAGCACCGGGGGTAGGACCTAAGACAGCGTCTGCCATTATTCAGAAATATCATAGTCTTGATAATGTTTTTGAACATCTTTGCGAGTTGAAGCCGCCTAAAGCAAAAACATCAATAACTGAGAATATCGAGCAGATTAAGATGAGCAGATTCTTGTCAGAGATTAAAATTGATGTTCCGATTGATTATAAAGTTGAAGATTCTAAAGCAGGTGATTTCTTTAATGAGAATTCATATGAACTTTTTAAGAAGTATAATTTTAAAAATATGCTAAAGAAGTTTGAGAATACAGATATAATTGCTAAAGATCCTGAATGTTATGAATATTTCAAGAAGATATCTGATTTTGCTGAGGTTGAAAATGTATTTAACAAAGCGATGGATATAGCAGGTGGAATTGAAAAAATCGGACTTTCTATTGTAAGAGAAAGTGAACTGACTGCAGTTGGAATAACACTATCAGATACAGAAATATATTATATTCCGGTATCGGGCTTTGTTACAGAGAGTTATCTTGCAGACCGTCTGTCAGATGTTGTAAGCGTGGCTTCTAACAGAAATATAGCATCTGCCAATATTAAAGATTATCTTGATATATTTGAAAAAGACAAGATAAATGGCTATCCGCTTGTTTCAGAAAAAGCATTTATTGATACTGCAATTGCGGCATATCTGCTTCATCCAAGTAACGAAAGTTATGATTATGAAAGTCTTGGAAGAGAGTTTTTATCATTAACATATCCTTCAAAAACAGAACTTCTGGGTAAATTGTCAATTAATAAGGCAGTAAATGAAGCGGAAGACAATCTTATTAAGTATGCATGTCTTTCATCATATGCTTATTACAAATGTGCTGATAAAATTACAGAACAGTTAAAGAGTGAGAATATGTATGAGCTTTTTGAAACTATAGAAATGCCTCTTATATTTGTTCTTTTTGATATGCAGCAGCAGGGCATAAGTGTTGATAAAAAGGCACTTGTTGATTATTCAAAGGTACTTGGCACTAAGATTTTGGTTCTTGAGAAAGAGATATATGAAGCAGCAGGCGAAGAGTTCAATATCAATTCACCAAAGCAGCTTGGTGTAATACTTTTTGAAAAGCTTGGAATGCCTAACGGAAAGAAGACAAAGAGTGGCTATTCAACAGCCGCAGACGTACTTGAAAAGCTTGCACCTGATTATCCGGTTGTAAGTAAGATTCTTGAATACAGACAGTTATCAAAGCTTAAATCAACTTATGCTGACGGTCTTACACAGTATATATCAGAAGATGGAAGAATTCATGGTACATTTAATCAGACAATAACTGCTACTGGAAGAATAAGCAGTACAGAGCCTAATCTTCAGAATATTCCTATAAGAATGGAGATGGGTAAGGCTATAAGAAAGGTATTTGTTCCAAAGAATGGCTTTGTATTCTTGGATGCCGACTACTCTCAGATAGAGTTAAGAATTCTTGCTCATATGTCAGGGGATGAGAAGCTCATTGAGGCGTATAATTCATCAGCAGATATCCACAGAGCAACGGCGGCACAGGTCTTTGGCGTACCGCTCGATGAGGTTACTGATGAACAGAGAAGAAATGCCAAGGCAGTTAATTTCGGCATTATCTATGGAATGAGTTCATTTGGATTAAGTCAGGATCTTAGTATTTCAAGAAAAGAAGCTAAAGAGTATATTGAAAGATATTTTGCAAGCTATCCGACTATCAAGACATTTATTGACGGACTCGTAAGTGATGCCAAAGAAAAAGGATATTCACTTACAATGTACAATAGAAGAAGAGAAATTCCAGAGATTAAATCTTCTAATTTCATGCAGCGTTCTTTTGGAGAGAGAGTTGCCATGAATGCACCGATTCAGGGAACTGCAGCTGATATTATAAAGCTGGCAATGATTAATGTATATAATGCACTTAAGGAGCATAATCTCAGGTCAAGACTTATATTGCAGGTTCATGATGAGCTTCTTGTTGAGACGGCAGAGGATGAGGTTGAAACTGTAAAGCAGATTATGCTTGATGGAATGAAGAATGCAGTAAGCCTTAAAGTTCCTCTTGAGGTAGATTTAAAGGAAGGAAAAGACTGGCTGGAGGCACACTAATGAAAGTTATTGGAATCACAGGTGGTGTAGGAGCAGGAAAATCTTCTGTTCTTGCACTCCTTAAAGAAATGTGTTCCTGCGACATTATACAGGCAGACCTTGTTGCAAGAAATATATACCACTCAGGTAATATTGGATTTAAAAAGGTCGTTGATATATTCGGGGAGCAGATTGTAGGAGAAGATGGAGAGATAAACAGACCTCTTCTCGCAGATATTATATTTAAGAACCCTAATAAGAGAATCGTTCTTAACAGCATAATTCATCCTCTTGTAAAACAAGAGATTATTAATCTGATTAATAATCATAAGATAGCAGGTGATGTTGATTACTGTTTTGTTGAGGCAGCACTGCTTATTGAAGATCACTATGATATATTCATGGATGAGGTATGGTATATATATGTTTCGGAAGATGAGAGAAGAAAAAGACTTGCTGCTTCAAGAGGCTATTCTGATGAAAAGATATCAGACATATTTAAAAGTCAGCTATCTGATGCTGAGTTCAGAAAGCATGCAGATAAAGTGATTAATAATGGCGCAGATATTGAAAAAACACGCGTCCAGCTTGAGATTATACTTGGAATATGATACATTATACATAATTTGTTTATTCTAGAGGTAGGGTATGGATAATACACAGTCAAGAAATGAGACCCTTGTTTTTGGTCTTGATATAGGAACAAGAAGTATTGTCGGTGTTGTGGGATACATGGAAAGGAACCGTTTTAAGGTTATTGCAATGGCTGAGCAGAAGCATGAAACCAGAGCAATGCTTGATGGTCAGATTCATGATATCTATAAAGTTGGCGATACAATCAGAAAAGTTAAGAATTCTCTTGAGAATCAGCTAGAAAGGGAGCTTTCAGATGTATGCATTGCTGCTGCCGGACGAGTTCTTAAAACTGTTAATTCGTCTGCTGAATATGAATTTGAAGAAGAAACACGGGTTACACAGGAACATATCTATTCACTTAATCTTCTGGCAGTTGAGAATGCACATAATAAGATTAACGAAAAAGAAGATAAAGCAAGATTTTATTGTGTCGGAAACACCCCTATAAGATATCAGCTTAACGGTTATGATATTAATAATCTTGAGGGACATAAGGCTTCTAAGATTTCAGTTGAACTTATTGCTACATTTTTGCCGGAAGAGGTAGTTGATGGACTTTATGAAGCTGTTGAATATGCCGGACTTAATGTTGCAAGTCTTACATTAGAGCCTATAGCAGCCATGAATATAGCAATTCCTGAGCAGTACAGGCTCCTTAACATAGGGCTTGTTGATGTAGGTGCAGGAACATCAGATATCTGTCTTACAAAGGATGGCTGTATAATTGCTTATGGCATGATACCTTGCGCAGGTGATGAGATAACCGAGTGTATCGCAAAAACTTACCTTGTTGATTTTAATACTGCTGAAAAGATTAAAATGTCTGCAAGTACTAAGAAAAAAGGATTTGTAACATTTAAAGATATCATGGGTATTACGCAGAAGGTAGATGCACTTGAAATAAGAAATGCAGCAGCTGATGTTGTGAATGCGATGGCAAAGGATGTTGCGGAAAAGATTATTGAGCTTAATGGCGGTAAGCCTGTAAATGCTGTGTTTGTTGTTGGCGGTGGTGGCAAGATACCAGGTTATACAGAAAGAGTTGCCGATTGTCTTGGAATACCGCACCAGAGAGTTGCGGTAAGAGGTGAAGAGGTTCTAACTGCAGTTGATTTTCAGGTTGACAATTTCAAGAAGGATTCATTATATGTAACGCCTGTCGGTATATGCACTAATTATTATACGCAAAAGAACAATTTTGTATTTGTTACTGTTAATAAAGAACGAATAAAGCTCTATGATACAAGTAATCTTACAGTTGTAGATGCTGTCATGCAGATTGGCTTCCCTAATGAAAAGCTTTTCCCAAGAAGAGGGGCAGAGATTAACTTTACTGTTAATGGAAAGTCAAGACTTGTAAGGGGAAGTGCCGGGGAAGGCGCAGTTGTTACGCTTAATGGAAGACCAGCTAATCTTCATACTCCGATTGAACAGAATGATATAATAGTTGTAACGGAATCTACAGTAGGAGAACCGGCAAGCATAACAATAGGACAGCTTGAAGAGTTTAATTCCCAGATAACATTTATAGTAAATGATAAAACTATAGTCTGCCCAAGATTTGCATATGTTAATGGAGAATTAAAGTCAGAGTTCTATGATATTAATGACGGCGACAAAATCCGTATGGAGAACTTCTATACAGTTGCACAGCTTTTTGAGTTTCTTGACTTGGATTATAAGACACTCAATGTAACTGTTAATAATGAGCCAGCAGATAAGAATACTAAAGTATATGAGAACTTTACGGTAAGAACTTCTTCATTAGAGGAATATAATGAGAATATTATGGCATCAGAAAAGCTGCAGGAATCAGAAAAAACTGATGATAAGGTAGCAGAAGAACCAGTTATACAACCGCTGGATATAACTATTACGGTTAATGGTCAGAGCGTTGTTTTATCAGGCAAGCCTGATTATATAGTTGTAGACCTGTTCCAGTTCTATCCATTTGATCTTACAATGGTAAGGGGGAATCTTGTATTCTTACATAACGGAAATGATGCTGATTATTCATCGCCACTTAATGATGGTGATGTTATAGAGCTTCGCTGGGAGGATAAATAATTATGAGAATGATGCCGATTGCCAGCGGAAGCAGTGGAAACTGCATCTACCTTGGTACGGAGGACACACATGTTCTTTTTGATGCCGGAATAAGCAGGAAAAGAATTGAAGAAGGGCTTAATACGGCGGGGTTAAGTCTTAGAGATATTGATGCAATATTTGTAACACATGAACATATTGACCATACAAAAGGGCTTGGTGTTATATCGAGAAAAGATGGGATTCCAATATATTCAACGTCTGGTACAATAGAGGGGATAGAACAGATTTCATCACTTGGGAATATTCCGGATGGCATATTTAATAAGATAAATGCGGATGAAGATATTTCAATTGGAGATGTAACAGTCCACCCATTTCGTATATCACATGATGCTAATGAACCGGTTGCGTATACATTTACTCAAAAATGTGCAGATGGCATAAAAAAAGCATCGGTTGTAACTGATTTAGGGTATTTTGATGATTATGTGGTTGATAATCTGACAGAATCTGATATTATGCTTGTTGAGGCTAATCATGATATCAATATGTTACAGGTTGGTCCTTATCCTTTTTATCTTAAGAAAAGAATATTAGGTAATAAAGGACATCTCTCTAATGAGACATCTGGACAGCTTGTCAATTCCCTGCTTCACGATAAGCTTAAGAAAATATATCTTGGTCATTTAAGCAAAGAGAATAACTATGATAAACTTGCTTATGAGACAGTGAAATTAGAAATTGATATGTCAGATAACTCATTCAAATCTTCGGATTTTGATATAGAGGTTGCAAAGCGTGATGTTTTATCAGGTATTTGCGAAATATAACAGGCGCTTACAAGGTGCAGAAAGAGGAAAGCTATGAAAAAATGTGTAATTACTGTTGTAGGAAAAGATACTGTTGGTATTATTGCCAGAGTATGTACTTATCTTGCTGATACAAAGGTTAATATCCTTGATATCTCACAGACTATTGTTTCAGGATATTTTAATATGATGATGATTGTTGATATGTCTGGTTCTACAAAGAATTTTGACAATGTTAATGAAGATCTTAATAAGCTTGGCGAAGATATTGGTGTTGTAATTAAATGCCAGCGTGAAGAAATATTTGACATGATGCACCGTATCTAAGAAAGTGAGGAGACTTAAATACTATGATTAATATTATGGAAGTTACAGAGACTAACAAAATGGTCGAGAAAGAGAACCTTGATGTAAGAACTATTACTATGGGTATTAATCTTCTTGACTGTGCTGGTCCTGATTTAGCTGAGGTAAATGAGAAAATATATAACAAAATCACAACTCTTGCTAAGGATTTAGTTTCAACCGGAGAAGAGATTGCAAAGGAATTCGGTGTTCCTATTGTTAATAAGAGAATATCAATTACACCTATTTCTCTTGTTGGTTCTTCTGCATGTAAGACACCTGAGGATTATGTTACTATTGCGAAAACTCTTGACAAAGCGGCTCATACTGTTGGTGTTAATTTCATTGGTGGTTATTCAGCAGTTGTATCAAAAGGAATGACTAAGAGTGATGAACTTTTAATAAGATCAATTCCACAGGCACTTGCACAGACAGAGCTTATATGCAGTTCTGTTAATGTCGGTTCAACAAAGACTGGTATTAACATGGATGCAGTAAGACTTATGGGCGAGATAATTAAAGAGACAGCAGAGCTTACTAAGGATAAAGATTCTTTAGGATGTGCCAAGCTTGTTGTGTTATGTAATGCCCCTGATGATAATCCTTTCATGGCTGGTGCATTCCACGGTGTGACAGAAGATGATGCAATTATAAATGTTGGTGTCAGTGGTCCTGGTGTTGTTAAATACGCACTTGAGAGTGTAAGAGGAAAGAGTTTTGAGGTTCTTTGCGAAACTATCAAGAAGACAGCATTTAAGATTACAAGAGTTGGACAGCTTGTTGCACAGGAGGCTTCTAAGAGACTCGGTGTACCTTTTGGCATTATTGACCTTTCACTTGCACCAACTCCTGCTGTTGGAGATTCAGTAGCAGAGATTCTTGAAGAAATCGGACTTGAGAGAGCAGGAGCACCTGGTACTACAGCTGCACTTGCAATGCTTAATGATCAGGTTAAGAAGGGCGGTGTTATGGCATCTTCTTATGTAGGCGGACTTAGTGGAGCGTTCATTCCTGTATCAGAAGATCAGGGAATGATTGACGCTGTTAATGAAGGTTCACTTACAATCGAAAAGCTTGAAGCTATGACATGTGTATGCTCAGTTGGTCTTGATATGATAGCTATTCCAGGTGACACACCTGCAACAACAATTTCAGGAATTATTGCTGATGAAGCAGCTATTGGCATGGTAAACCAGAAGACAACAGCTGTAAGAGTTATTCCTGTTGTAGGAAAGGGCGTTGGAGAGACAGTAGAATTTGGCGGACTCTTAGGTTATGCACCTATTATGCCTGTTAATAAATTTGACTGTTCTGCATTCGTGAACAGAGTAGGAAGAATTCCTGCACCAATCCACAGCTTTAAGAACTAATTAAGAATTAAGATAAAAAACACCGGCTGAATCATATGATTGGTTCAGCCGGTGTTTTTTATATTCTTATTATATTTTGTTGTAATTCATTCTTCATTACATACCCATACTTTTCATATACAGCCTGTGCATATATATCAGAACATGCAAGGTCAAATATAAGTTCATTTTTATAATCAGCAGCCTTGGTAATGAAAGGTACATCAAGTTCTTTCTTGATGCTTCCAAGATACTGTTGTCCGGTTTTATTAAAACCTAATAATCTTATATATGGTATATTATTGTATGAATCGGACATAGATTTTCTTATTTCAAGAATTATATGCATGATACAGCGGCATATTCTTGAATATACTATATTCTTTGATTTAACTTTCATTGCGAATTCTGTGATAGTGTCTCTTCCTGTAAATGCAGCTACAAACCTGTTTGCAATGTCCGGACTGATATCTTCATATTCAGCAAGTTTTTCAGCAAAGTCTGTATGATTAATATTGCATTGCTGTTTAAGAAAAAGCATTTTGTAATTAAATATATTGCTGAAATCATCAGGAAATAAAGGACAGCTCTTAGAATTGCTGATTTCTTCATACATACCGGCAGTAAGGTATGTTTTTAATCTGTCATGTTCATCTGACATAAGCATTTTTCTTATTCCAAATGCACTTGCATACTCAGCGGTATCTGTGTCGTCATTGTAGCCAGCACCTTCACGAAGCACCGGATAATATGTCATGTTAAGGTTGTTGTAAAGAATTGCTTTTATATATTCAATTGCAAGAATGTTATTAGAACCTGTAATTATGTCCTTACATTCTGGCAGATATTCCAGAAGAGCAGTCTGTCTTGCCGCAGGGTATGAGAGTCCCTCTGCAAGAGCTTTGTTAAGAATTGCCTTATATTCAGGCGATTCTGATATTATAGTACGGCTTATCTTTGCCAGACAATCTGCATTATCAGTTTCAGCACCAAAACAGATTGAAGCGGCTTTCATTGTATTAAGTGTAAGAACTGCACCTTTTGCAAAATTCTCTGCACTTGATAATGCGTAGTATACAGGTAGTTCAACAACGATATCAGCACCAGCTTTTAATGCAGCACTTGTTCTTGCATACTTATCAATTACTGCCGGTTCACCACGCTGCACAAAATTGCCGCTCATAACAACGATAATACAGTCAGCCTGCGAAATCTGTTTTGCTTTATTCATCTGATATACATGTCCTGTGTGTAATGGGTTATATTCTGCAACAATTCCGCATGCTTTCATGTAGTGTCTCCTTTATGTTTTTATTATATTTTACTGAAATCGTACATTTATGTCAAAAATATTGCTGAATTTAGTCAATGTATCGTTTTTAAAACATTTTTAAGTGCCAGACGACCTTGTTTTCGACTAAAAATTGGTATATAATTTTTGTCAGAGTTCAGTATGTTTACTGAAAATTTACTTTTTTATAAGGAGGAGTCATTAATCATGGCATTTATTGACACAATTAAAGAAAGAGCAAAGGCAGACAAGAAGACTATCGTTTTACCAGAGTCTATGGATAAGAGAACTTATGAAGCTGCTGAGAAGATTTTAAAGGAAGGCATTGCTAATTTAGTTATCATTGGTACTCCTGAAGAGATCGAGAAGTATGGTAAGGGCTATGACATTTCTGGCGCCACAATCGTAGATCCATTTAACGATCCTAATAAGCAGAAGTATATTGATAAATTCGTTGAGTTAAGAAGCAAGAAGGGTGTTACACCTGAGATGGCTAAGGAACAGATGGAGAAGGATTACATGTACTATGCATGCCTTATGTGTAAATGTGGAGATGCTGATGGAGCAGTATCTGGTGCATGCCACTCAACAGGTAACACAATCCGTCCAGCTCTTCAGTTATTAAAGACTAAGCCAGGTATCAGCTCAGTTTCAGGCTTCTTCCTTATGGAAGTTCCAGACTGCGAATTCGGTGAAAACGGTCTTTTTGTATTCGCTGACTGTGCTGTAAGCCCAGATTATGATTCAGAGAAGCTTGCTGAGGTTGCTAAGCTTTCTTCAGATTCATTCAAGAGCTTTGTAGGAAAGGACGCTAAGGTTGCTATGCTTAGCTTCTCTTCATACGGAAGTGCTAAGCATGACAGAGTAACTATGGTTGCTGATGCTGTTAAGATTGCAAAAGAGAAGTACCCAGATATCACTGTTGATGGTGAGCTTCAGTTAGATGCTGCTTTAGTTCCAGAAGTTGCTGCACTTAAGGCACCTGAGAGCCCGGTAGCTGGTAAGGCTAATACACTTGTATTCCCTAACCTTGAAGCTGGTAACATCGGTTATAAGCTTGTTCAGAGACTTGCTAAGGCTGGAGCTTATGGTCCTGTTCTTCAGGGACTTTCTATGCCAGTTAACGATCTTTCAAGAGGATGCTTCGCTGACGATATCGTTGGTGTAGTAGCTATGACAGCTGTTCAGGCTCAGAATGCATAATTAACATTTTTAAGGAGAATTTTTGTAATGAATATTTTAGTATTAAACTGTGGAAGCTCATCTCTTAAGTATCAGCTTATTAACATGGATGATGAGAGCGTAATCGCAAAAGGTCTTGTAGAAAGAATCGGTATTGAAGGTTCTGTTCTTACACACAAGCCAACAGGAAAGGATAAGTATGTTGTTGAAACACCTATGAAGGATCACAACATTGCAGTTAAGCTTGTTCTTGATGCTCTTCAGGATGCTGAGCACGGCGTAATCAAGTCTACAGATGAGATTGCAGCAGTAGGACACAGAGTACTTCACGCAGGTGAGAAGTATATCGAGTCTTGTCTTGTAACAGAAGATGTTAAGAAGGTTGTAAGAGAGTGCTTCGACCTTGGTCCTTTACATAACCCAGCTAACCTTATCGGTATTGAAGCCGTTGAGGCAGCTATGCCAGGCAAGCCAAATGTAGCTGTATGGGATACAGCATTTGGTGGAACAATGGAGCCAAAGGCTTACCTATATGCTATTCCTCGTGAATACTATGAGAAGTACGGCGTAAGAAGATATGGTTTCCACGGAACAAGCCACAGCTTTGTTTCTAAAGAGACAATCAAGTTTGCTAACCTTGATCCTAAGACAGCTAAGGTTATCGTATGCCACCTTGGTAACGGTGCTTCAATCTCAGCTTCTGTTGGTGGTAAGTGTGTAGATACTTCTATGGGTCTTACTCCACTTGAAGGACTTATCATGGGAACACGTTCTGGTGACCTTGATCCGGCTATCTTAGAGTTCTTATGCAACCATGAGAACCTTACAATAAGCGAGATGCTCAATATCCTTAACAAGAAGTCTGGTGTACTTGGTATGTCAGGCGGAATCTCAAGTGATTTCAGAGATCTTAATGCTGCAGCTAACGACGGTAACGAAATTGCTAAGGTTACACTTGAAGCTTATGCTTACAGAGTAGCTAAGTATATTGGTGCTTACACAGCAGCTATGAACGGTGTTGATGCCATTACATTTACAGCTGGTGTTGGTGAGAATGCTGCATGGCTTCGTCCAATGGTAGCTAAATATCTTGGATACCTTGGTGTTGAACTTGATGAAGCTGCAAGCGAGAAGGCTTGTGGAGTAGAAGGAATTATCTCTACACCAGAATCTAAGGTTAAGCTTTGCGTAATTCCTACTAATGAAGAGCTTGCAATCGCAAGAGAAACATTAGCATTAGTAAAATAATTGACATATTCGCGAAAAATATTGAATTTAAGTGAATTTGTTGTTGACAAAGACAGGGAGCATGCGTATAATTGACAAGGTGTGGATTAGCGCATGCTTTTCCTGTGCATAATAGTATGAATTGGAGACAATTATGCTAATTGATTTAAGAGAGCTTTTATCCGGTTCACAGGATGAAAGAATAGAAAAGGTTTCAATTGAATCAGAAAGCTTTGACACTGGAATCGCTAAGTATAGTATACTTGAGAAGCCAGAGTTTGAATTAAGCATTACCAGAATTGGTAAGAATAAGCTTGAGATTAAAGCTGAGAGCTTTGTTGTTCTTGATATTCCATGTGACAGATGTTTAGAGTCTGTTCCTACGAAAGTAGAGTACAGTGTTGATGAAATCGTTGATTTCTCAGACAATGCTGCCGGGGAAGAAGCAAAGGAAGAAAAAGACTATATTGGTGGATACGAACTCGACGTGGACAGATTAGTTTTCGGCGAAATACTGATATCCATGCCGGGTAAGACATTATGTACCCCTGATTGCAAGGGGCTATGTTCTATATGCGGACACAACCTGAATGTCTCAGAGTGTGGCTGTGACCGAGAGTCCCTGGATCCAAGAATGTCTGTTTTCAAAGATATTTTAAAGAATTTTAAGGAGGTGTAACATATGTCAATTTGTCCAAAGAATAAATCTTCAAAGGCAAGAAGAGATAAGAGAAGAGCAAACTGGAAGATGGCTGCTCCAAATCTTGTAAAGTGCTCAAAGTGTGGCGCTTTAATGATGCCTCATAGAGTATGCAAGTCTTGTGGTTCTTACAACAAGAAAGAAATCATCTCTGTTGACTAATTACTAACATGAATTTTGATAGGCTGTCCCGTCTGGGGCAGCTTGTTTTGTTTTATAAAGAAATGTGTTATACTATGTGGGATTTTGATAAAGGGAAGGCTTTTAATTATGAAAGTGAATAAAATACTCGCATTTATGTTTATATTAGAATTATGTATTATCCCATTACAGGGATGCGGTGCAAAAAGTATTACTGCAGATTCAACCGAAACCCAGGAGACTCAGGCACAGATAGATGATGCTTATGGCAAAGGTCTTAGTTTTACATACAATGATTATGCTGATAATGTGTTATCTTTAAGTTATAATCTTAAGCAGAATGCGGATGGAAGCTGGCAGCTGTCTGTCAGCGGACAGAATGCCCATGTAAATGGAACAAAAGTGATATCTGATAATAATGCCAATGGATTTTTCTATTATCTTTTGCATGAAATTAATATAGCCACTTATAAAGGTTATAATAAAACAGATGATTCAATAACTTCTGATGTTGCGTGGTGGTTTAATCTTAATATATATTACGACAAGGATTCTATCGTTGCATATGGTTATATGATGCATCCGTCTGATTATGATGATATCAGAGTTCAGATTACTGAATATCTTAATGATTTATTTAAAAATGCTTAAGGTTGCGTTAATTTGATATTCGTAGTATATTTTACAATAGTATTTTAATGATTAATATGAAATGGAGTTTAATTTATGGTAAAAATCGCACTTGACGCTATGGGTGGAGATAATGCACCAGCAGAGATTGTCAAAGGAGCAGTACAGGCTATTGCTGCTGATAAGGACTGCTTTGTATATCTTGTAGGTAAGGAAGATAAGATTAAAGAATGTCTTAATGGACAGCAGTATGATTCATCAAGAATAGAGATTGTTAATGCAGATGATGTAATTGAAACAGGTGAACCTCCTGTTATGGCTATAAGAAGAAAGAAAGAGTCATCTCTTGTTAAAGCAATGTATATGGTTAAGAATAAAGAAGCTGATGCATTCGTATCTGCCGGAAGCTCAGGAGCAATCCTTGTTGGTGGTCAGACTATCGTTGGAAGACTTCGTGGAGTTGACAGACCACCAATGGCAGCACTTATCCCTACTAAGGATGGTGTTTCACTGCTTGTTGACAGTGGTGCTAATGTAGATGCAAGAGCAACTATGCTTGTACAGTGGGCTGTTATGGGTTCTATATACATGGAGAATGTTGTTGGAATTAAGAATCCAAGAGTTGCAATTGTCAATGTCGGACTTGAGGAAGAAAAGGGAAATTCACTTGTCAAAGAAACATATCCAATGCTTAAAGAGTGTCCTAACATTAACTTTATAGGAAGTATTGAAGCAAGAGAGATTCCTAACAGCTATGCAGACATCATTGTATGCGATGCATTTGTTGGGAACTGTATCTTAAAGCTTTACGAAGGTGAAGCCAAGATGATACTTGGCAAGATTAAGGGTGTTATGATGTCATCTTTAAAGACTAAGATTGGAGCACTTCTTATTAAGAAAGCATTAAAGACACAGCTCAAGTCAATGGATGCTTCAGAACATGGAGGAGCTCCTCTTATCGGTCTTAACGGTCTTGTTGTAAAGACTCATGGCAATGCCAAAGCTAAAGAGGTTAAGAATTCATTAATTCAGTGTGTAACATTTACAAAAATGAATATAAATGATAAAATTATTGAGGCGCTCGGTCAGATTCCAGAGCAGCATAATTAAAGATTGAAAGGATAGATATTATGGAATTCGAGAAGTTACAGAATATTATTGCAGATGTACTTAACATTGATAAATCAAAGATTACTCCAGAGACAACATTTGTTGATGATCTTGGAGCAGATTCATTAGATGTATTTCAGATTATTATGGGAATTGAAGATGAATTCGATATCCAGATTCCTGATGATGCAGCTGAATCAATTGTAACAGTTAATGATGCGGTTGTTCAGATTCAGAACGCAACTAATAAATAAACCATACAGATTGTGATGAAAACTAAGAGCATAAGGAGCAAATATTCTTGCATAATTTGTTCCTTATGCTCTTGTTTTCAAAAGTTCGCAGAAAGGTGTATTATGCATAATAAAAATTTATCTGTGTTTATGCAGACTATTGGTTATGATTTCAAAGATATAAGTCTGCTGGAAGTTGCTCTTACTCACAGTTCTTATGCCAATGAGCAGAAAAAAGGAAATTGCTGTGATAATGAAAGAATGGAATTTTTAGGTGATGCTGTTCTTGAACTTTCATCAAGTGATTATATATATAAGAATCACTCTGAGATGGCTGAAGGAAAGATGACAAGACTTCGTGCCAGCATTGTTTGTGAGCCTACACTTGCTTTATGTGCAAGAGCTATTAAGCTTGATACATTTATAAGACTCGGTAAAGGAGAAGAACTCACCGGAGGAAGAAGCAGGGATTCTATCGTATCAGATGCCTGTGAAGCTGTTATAGGAGCCATCTATCTTGATGGTGGTTTTGCTAATGCAAAAGAATTTGTTAATAAGTTCATTCTTAATGACCTTGACAATAAGAAACTCTTTTTTGATAGCAAGACTATATTACAGGAAGTTATTCAGGGACTTGGAAAAGAAGTTGATTATGAATTCATCGGTGAAGAAGGTCCTGAACATAACAAACAATTCGTTGTAGCTGCTGTAGTTGACGGGCTTTTTAATATTAAAGGAACAGGTCACACTAAGAAATCAGCATCTCAGAATGCAGCATATGCTGCACTTATCGAGCTTAAGAATAAAGGCTACGATATCAACTCTGATAAGAAATAATAAGTGAGGGGTTATGTATTTAAAAAGTATAGAAGTACAGGGATTTAAGTCATTTGCTAATAAGATAGTATTTGATTTTCATAATGGTATTACAGGTATTGTAGGGCCTAATGGTTCAGGTAAAAGTAATGTCGCCGATGCTGTGCGCTGGGTTTTAGGCGAACAGAGTGCCAAGCAGCTTCGTGGTTCTAAGATGGAAGACGTTATATTTGCAGGAACTGAGAACAGAAAGCCGGTTGGTTTCGCATTTGTATCTATAACACTTGATAACAGCGACCATGCACTTCCGGTTGATTACGATGAAGTTACAGTATCAAGAAGAGTGTACCGTTCAGGTGAGAGTGAATATCTTATCAATGGTAACTCATGCCGTCTTAAGGATGTAACAGAAATGTTCTATGACACCGGTATTGGTAAGGAAGGATATTCTATTATCGGACAGGGACAGATTGATAAGATTCTTTCTGGAAAGCCTGATGAAAGGCGAGAGCTTTTTGATGAAGCCGCTGGAATTGTTAAGTTTAAAAGAAGAAAAGCTACTGCAATCAAGAAACTTGAAAATGAGCGGGCTAATCTTGTCCGTGTTAATGATATTTTATCAGAGCTTGAAAAACAGGTCGGACCATTACAGGTCCAGTCTGAAAAGGCCAAGGAATATCTTGACTATAAAGCTGATTTAAAGAAATATGATGTAAATGCATTTCTTTTGGAATCAGACAGGATAAGCAAAGATCTTGAAGAACTGACAGGAAAGATTGGCATTGCTGATAACGACCTTTCCAATTCAAGAGCTGAGTATGAGAGTACCAAGGCTGAATATGAAGAAGCTGAGGAACAGCTTTCTAAGGTGAATTCCGATATTGAGAATGTTAATTCACTTTTGTCAAACACTGAGCTTGAAAGCCAGAGACTTAACGGTGAGATTAATGTTATCACAGAGCAGATTAACAGATTCACTGATAACGAAAAGCATTACAGTGACAGAATTGCAGCTATTGATAAAGATAAAACTGCAAAGCAGACAAATGTGGCTGATTTTGCGAAACAGCTTGAAGAGCTTTCAACTTCTGTAGAAGAGTTCGAGAATAATCTTAAGGCTAAACAGGATGCTGCTGATGTTATAAAGCAGGATATTGATGGAGTGTCAGATCAGATTGAGAGCCGTCAGAATGATATCTACGACAGACTTAATGCCAAGTCATCTATTAATGCTGAGAATCAGAAGTTTACGACTATGTTGGAACAGCTTAATATAAGAAAGGCTGAGCTTAACAGTCATCTTATTAAAGATAAGAGTGATGAAGCTGAACAGAATGTTAAGATTAATGATATCAGTGTAAGATTAGAAGCTGCACAGAAAAATGTTTTGGAAATAGCTGGAAGAATTGCAGCTAATAATGATGAAGTTACGGCTATTAAGAATGAAAATGCTGACCTTAATGCACAGCACGATAAGATTGTACAGAATTATCACAGAGAAAAATCAAGGCTTGAATCTCTCATTAACATTACTGAAAGATATGATGGTTATGGCAACAGTATCCGTAAGATTATGGAATTAAAGGACAGCAATTCCGGAATTCTTGGTGTTATTGCAGATATTGTAAAGGTTGAAAGAAAGTATGAAACAGCTATTGAGACAGCATTAGGGGGAACAATACAGAATATTGTTACTGATAAGGAATCTACTGCTAAGGAGCTGATTGCATATCTTAAGCAGAATAAGCTTGGACGAGCTACATTTTTACCACTTAATGCAATATCAGGAAGAAATACTCTTGAGAAAGAGCCATGTATTAAAGAAAATGGTGTTATAGGAATTGCAAGCAACCTTGTAAGAGTTTCTTTCGAATATGAGAACTTAGCTAAGTATCTTCTTGGAAGAATTCTTGTTGTTGATAATATTGATAATGCGCTACTTATTGCCAAGAAATACAAGTACAGCTTAAGGATTGTAACTCTTGAGGGTGAACAGCTTAATCCGGGCGGTTCTATGACCGGTGGTGCTTTTAAGAATTCAAGTAATCTTCTCGGTAGAAGAAGAGAGATTGAAGAGCTTAAGAAATCTGTATCAGAACTCAGCAAATCATCAACTGAGCTTAAAACTAAGATTGCAGATAACAGAGCTAAGATAGCGTCTATAAGAGAGCTTATTGATGCAGATAACAAGGCTAACAGAGAAGCGTCTTTAGCTGTTAACACAGAGCAGATGAATCTTAATCAGGCAAAGCAGAAGTTATCTGAAATCAGAATTATATATGATAAAGATAAGGCTGAAACTACTGAGATTGACAGACAGATTAAGGAGATTGATGAGAATAAGAATCAGGTAAGCGGCAGTCTTAGTGCTCTTGAAATCCAGAATGAAAGTTCAAGAAAAGAGATTGAGAATCTTAATAAACAGCTTGAAGCAAAGAAGGCTGAACTTGATAAAGCTAATGATGATATTGAGAATCTTAAGATAAGATTCAGTTCTGTAGAACAGAAGACAGCATTTATTCAGGAGAACATTACAAGAATCAATTCTGAAATTGCTGCTCTTGAATCAGAAGAAGCTGATATAAGACAGCGAAAAGCATCTTTATCATCAGAAGTTGAAGATAAAAACGCACAGATTGAAAAATTAAGAAGTGATATTCATAAAGCAAAGAATCAGATAGCGGACTGCAACACTAAGATTGAGACTCTCCGCAAGGATAGAGATATTATTAATGCAAGTCATAAGACATTCTTTGATAAACGTGAGAAGATTAATGAACAGATTGTTCTTCTTGAAAAAGAGAGCATGCGTCTGCATAACCAGCAGGAAAAGTTGGAAGAAGAGAATGACTCTATAGTAGATTACATGTGGAATGAATATGAGCTTACATACAGCTATGCTGCTGAATTAAGAAGTGAAGAGCTTACTGATATATCTGATATTAAGAAGCAGATTAACATTCTGAAAGCCAATATTAAAAAGCTTGGTGTTGTTAATGTCAATGCTATTGAAGAATATAAGGAAGTAAGCGAACGATACAACTTCTTAAAGACACAGCATGATGATATGATTAAGGCTGAAGAGGCTCTTGTCCAGGTTATTGATGAGCTTGATAATGGTATGAGAATTCAGTTTAAAGAGAAGTTTGAAGAAATTAAGGTTGAATTCGATAAGGTATTCAAGGAATTGTTCGGTGGCGGACGAGGCACAATAGAACTTGTTGAAGGTGAAGATATTCTTGAGGCAGGAATTGTTATTATTTCACAGCCGCCAGGAAAGAAGCTACAGAACATGATGCAGTTATCCGGTGGTGAAAAGGCACTTACTGCAATTGCACTTCTTTTTGCCATTCAGAACCTTAAACCTTCACCATTCTGTCTGCTTGATGAAATTGAGGCCGCACTTGATGATTCTAATGTAGGAAGATATGCTAATTATCTTCACAAGCTTACAAAGCATACACAGTTTATTGTTATCACTCACAGACGAGGAACAATGGCTGCAGCTGACAGACTGTATGGTATAACTATGCAGGAAAAGGGTGTATCTGCACTTGTTTCAGTAGATCTTATAGCTAATGACCTTGACAAGAAGAAGGAGTAAATATGGGATTTTTTAGTAAATTAAAAGAAGGTTTAACCAAGACCAGAGATAATATTGTTTCCGGAATTGATTCTGTTTTCTCAGGATTTTCGTCAATTGATGACGATTTCTATGATGAGCTTGAAGAAACCCTTATTATGGGTGATATAGGTGTTGTTGCAACTGAAGAGATTCTTGACGACCTTAAGAATAAGGTTAAAGAGAATAAGATTAAGAATCCTGCTGACTGCAAGCAGCTTCTTATTGACAGTATTAAGGAAAAGATGAATCTCGGCGAGAATGCATATGAATTTGAAAACCGCCAATCCATTGTTATGCTTATCGGCGTTAATGGTGTAGGAAAAACTACATCTGTAGGCAAGCTTGCCGGTCTTCTTAAAGCACAGAACAAGAAGGTTATTATGGCTGCAGCCGATACTTTCAGAGCTGCGGCTATAGAGCAGCTTACAGAATGGTCTAACAGAACTGGTGCTGATATTATTGCACAGAGTGAGGGTTCTGATCCAGCTGCCGTTATATATGATTCAATCGCTGCATGTAAAGCAAGAAAGGCAGATGTTCTTTTATGTGATACAGCTGGACGTCTTCAGAATAAGAAGAATCTTATGGAAGAGCTTCGTAAGATTGACAGAGTTATAGAAAGAGAGTATTCTGATGCATACAGGGAAAATCTTATCGTTCTTGACGCAACAACTGGTCAGAACGCCCTTTCTCAGCTTAGAGAGTTTAATGATGTAACTAATATCACAGGTATTATTCTTACTAAGATGGATGGAACTGCCAAAGGGGGAATTGCCGTTGCTATACAGGCAGAATTTGGTATTCCTGTTAAATATATTGGAGTTGGTGAGAAAGTCGAAGATTTACAGAAGTTTGATTCAGACACATTTGTTAATGCATTATTCGATGTAGATAACGGCTCTGATGAAGATTGATAAGTTAATGAATTAAGATGGGAGATTAAGTGCAATGGAAGAATTATCATTGAAAAGTTTCGAGGAAGCTGCCGAGAAGGTTAAGGAAGCAACACTTCCTACTAATCTGGTATATAGTGAGTATTTCAGCAGCCAGACTGGTAACAGAGTATACCTTAAGCCAGAGAATATGCAGTACACAGGTGCTTATAAGGTAAGAGGTGCATATTACAAGATTAGTACGATGTCAGAGGAAGCAAGACAGAAGGGACTTATTACAGCTTCTGCCGGAAATCATGCACAGGGTGTTGCATTTGCAGCTAAGAAATATGGGGTTAAGGCAACAGTAGTTATGCCTACAACAACACCACTTATCAAGGTAAACAGAACTAAGGGATACGGTGCAGAGGTTATTCTTTACGGTAATGTTTATGATGAAGCATGCGAATATGCAATGAAGCTTGCCAAGGAGAAAGGACTTACATTTGTTCACCCATTTGATGATTTAGATGTTGCAACAGGTCAGGGTTCTATCGCAATGGAGATTATTAAAGAGCTTCCAACTGTTGATTATATTCTTGTTCCTATTGGTGGTGGCGGACTTGCAACAGGTGTATCTACACTTGCAAAACTCCTTAATCCTAATATCAAGGTTATTGGTGTTGAGCCTGCCGGTGCTAACTGTCTTCAGGAATCTCTTAAGGCTGGAAAGGTTGTTACTCTTCCTACTGTAAGTACAATTGCAGACGGTACAGCTGTTAAGACTCCAGGAAGCAAGTTATTCCCATACCTTCAGAAGAATCTTGATGATATTATTACAGTTCCTGATGAAGATTTAATAGTTGCATTCCTTGATATGGTAGAGAATCATAAGATGATTGTTGAGAATTCAGGTCTTCTTACAGTTGCAGCATTAAAGCAGCTTGATGTTAAGGATAAGAAGATTGTTTCAATTCTTTCTGGTGGTAATATGGATGTTATTACAATGTCATCTGTTGTTCAGCAGGGACTTGTACAGAGAAGCAGAATCTTCACTGTTTCTGTACTTCTTCCAGATAAGCCAGGTGAACTTGTAAGAGTAGCTTCTATTATTGCAGAAGCTAATGGTAATGTAATCAAGCTTGAGCATAACCAGTTTGTAAGCATTAACAGAAAAGCAACTGTTGAGCTTAGAATTACTATTGAAGCTTTCGGACATGAACATAAGGATGAGATTGTTGACAAGCTTGAAGCAGCAGGTTTAAGACCTAGAATTGTTAAGGTAAACATTTAATCACTATCTGCAGAGGGAAATCTATGAAGAAATATTCTTTCAAAAGATATGCAGGAGTTACAATGGCATTATTTGGGGCAGCTGCGCTGTCCCTATTGCTTTTTTTTGCATTGTTCAGAATTGATGCTATCCACAAAGCATTTTCACATATATGCAAAACTCTTATGCCTTTTATAATTGGCGGGGTATTAGCATATGTAATATGTCCAATATGTAATTTCTTCGATAATATATATAATAAGGTATTTAAGTTTATTAAGAATGAGAAGAAAAAGAAAAGCCTGTCCAATAATCTTAGTGTGTTTACAGGGCTTCTTATAGCAATTCTGTTCATATATTTTATGATTATTGTTATTATTCCTAATCTTGTAAATAGTGTTGTACGTCTTATTCAGATTATTCCTGATAATGTCAATAAAGTTATTGATTTTGTACAGAAGTTTCTTAACGAAAATGAAACTCTTATGAAATATTCAGAGAATATTATCGATAAAACATATACATTTATTAACGACTGGCTTGGTAACGAGTTTCTTGGATATGCACAGGGAATTGCTTCCGGTGTTTCAACCGGTGTAGTTAATATCATTGTTGTACTTTTTAATGTTCTTATCGGATTCATTGTTGCAGCGTATCTTCTTACAGCAAGAAAAAAGCTTGCAAAGCAGGGAGAGATGGTTGTCTATAGTATATTCAAGAAAGAACGTGCTGCCAGCGTTATGGAAGAGATTAAGTATACTGATAAGGTGTTCAGCGGCTTTGTTAATGGCAAAATCCTTGATGCTCTTGTAATAGCACTTATATGTTTTATATCACTTAAGATATTTACAATATGTAATCCTGGCAAAGAGATGATGAGTGAGATTCTTATTGCATTCATTGTTGGAATATTTAATGTTATTCCTTTCTTTGGCTGGTACATAGCATGGTTTATTGGAGCTTTATTATGTCTTATTGTCAATCCTGCACAATGCCTGTTCTTTGTAATATTTAATTTTATATTACAGCAGATTGACGGTAATATTATCGGGCCTAAAATTCTTGGTAATACTACAGGAATCTCAAGTTTCTGGGTATTGTTTGCAATACTCCTCTTTGGTGATATATGGGGATTTGCAGGGATGCTTTTAGGTGTTCCTATATTTGCAGTTATATATCATCTTATTAAGAAATGGGTGTTTAAGAGACTACAGATTAACGGAATGGAGAATTTAAGCGAAGAATATGAAATGGAATATCCTCCTAATGAGCGTGAAAAGAGGCTTGAAAGCTGATTTAATAAATTTTTCAAAAGTGTCAAGTAAAAATGCTTGACACTTTTTTGGATATCTGATATTATACTCAAGGCTTATGAGTCAATCATGGCTTATATGATATTTAAGTTTGTGGCAGGTATTATGGAAAGAATTGTTGAACAGAATCTTTTATATGATTTTTATGGAGAGTTACTTAACGACCATCAGAAGAAGATATATGAAGATGCTATCTACAATGATTTATCTCTCAGTGAGATTGCCGATGAATATGGTATATCAAGACAGGGAGTACATGATCTGATTAAGAGAGTTACGAAGACACTTGATGGATACGAAGCTAAGCTTCATCTTATACAGAAGTTCCTTGAAACCAAGGACAAGGTATCTAAGATTGATTCTTTAGTTGATGATTACATGGAAAGTCAGGATATATCTGATATTCATGAAATCAAGAAGTTATCCAATGAGATTCTTGAAGAATTTTAAGGAGAGATATTATGGCATTCGATAGTTTATCAGAGAAATTGCAGAATATTTTTAAGAATCTTCGTGGTAAGGGCCGTTTATCAGAAGCTGATGTTAAGGCTGCTCTTAAGGAAGTTAAACTTGCCCTGCTTGAAGCTGATGTTAACTTTAAGGTGGTTAAGCAGTTTATCAAGTCTGTAGAAGAAAGAGCAATCGGTCAGGATGTTATGTCAAGTCTTACACCTGGTCAGATGGTTATCAAGATTGTTAATGAAGAGATGGTATCTCTAATGGGATCTGAGACAACTGAGATTGCCTTGAAACCTGGCTCTGAGATTACTGTTATCATGATGGCAGGTCTTCAGGGTGCTGGTAAGACAACTACTACAGCAAAGCTTGCTGGTAAATTCAAGGCGAAGGGAAGAAAACCTCTTTTAGTTGCCTGTGATGTATACAGACCGGCAGCCATTGAACAGCTTACAATTAATGGTAATAAACAGGGTGTTGAAGTGTTCTCTATGGGAACCAACCAGAAACCTGTTGATATTGCCAAAGCTGCTATAGCCCATGCTAAGAATAACGATTTTAACACAGTTATTCTTGATACAGCAGGTCGACTTCATGTTGATGAAGATATGATGAATGAGCTTATAGAGATTAAAGCTAATGTATCAGTTGACCAGACAATTCTTGTAGTTGATTCCATGACAGGTCAGGATGCTGTTAATGTAGCTTCTTCGTTCAACGAGAAGGTTGGCATTGACGGAGTTATTCTTACTAAGTTAGATGGTGATACAAGAGGTGGTGCAGCACTTTCAATTAAGGCTGTTACCGGAAAGCCAATTCTTTATGTTGGTATGGGTGAAAAGCTTTCAGACCTTGAGCAGTTTTATCCAGACCGTATGGCATCAAGAATACTTGGTATGGGAGATGTCCTTACCCTTATTGAGAAGGCTGAAGCACAGCTTGACGCTGATAAGGCAAAAGCTATGGAAGAAAAGCTTAAGAAAGCAGAATTTGATTTTAATGACTTTCTTGAGTATATGGGACAGATTAAGAATATGGGTGGTATCAGTTCAATTATGAGCATGATGCCAGGACTGTCAGGTCAGATGAAGAATGTTTCAATCGATGATGATGAAGCAGAGAAGAATATGAGAAGAACCGAATCTATCATATATTCAATGACTAAGGCAGAAAGAAGTAATCCGGACATACTTAATCCTTCAAGAAAGAACAGAATTGCAAGAGGTGCAGGTGTTGATATTGCTGATGTTAACAGACTTGTAAAGCAGTTCGAACAGATGAAGAAGATGATGAAGCAGATGCCGGGAATGATGAAAGGTGCTAAAAAGGGACGTTTCAAGTTACCTTTTTAACATAGATTAATTTTAAGAATAATACAGGAGGTGAATGTAATGGCAGTAAAGATTAGATTAAAGAGATTAGGTGAGAAGAAAAATCCTTTCTATAGAATTATCGTAGCAGACTCAAGATCTCCAAGAAATGGTAGATTCATCGATGAAATCGGTACTTATGATCCTAATTACGATCCTTGCAAGCTCAATATTGATGCTGAGGCTGCTAAGAAGTGGTTATCAAACGGAGCTCAGCCTACAGAGGTTGTTGGAAAGCTTTTCAAGATGGCTGGTATCGAAAAATAAGACTAGTGGAGGTGTAATTGGCTATGAAAGAATTAGTGGAAATTATCGCTAAGGCACTAGTTGATAATCCGGATGAGGTTGTAGTAACAGAAACTGAAAAAGATAAGGCTCTTGTAGTCAATCTTAAGGTTGCTCCTTCGGATATGGGCAAGGTTATCGGCAAGTCTGGTAGAATTGCCAAGTCAATAAGAGCAGTTGTTTCAGCTGCAGCTTCTAAGAGCGACAAGAAAGTGATTGTTGAAATAGATAATTAAGCAAACACTACTGTCTAAGGCAGCCTTTCGGGGCTGTCTGTTTTGTTATTTATATATACATTTATGCCAGAATGGAGAATTTAAGTGGAAGATATGTTAAGAGTAGGGGTCATTACATCGACCCACGGAATCAGAGGTGAAGTTAAGGTTTTTCCTACAACAGATGATCCTCTTCGTTTTAAAAAACTTAAGAAATGTGTTATCGATGGAAAAAGAGAACAGGTAGCTGTCACTGTATCTTCAGTTAAATTCTTTAAGCAGTTCGTAATACTTAAGTTTAAAGAGTTTGATGACATCAATGATATAGAGAAATACACAAAATGTGACTTGCTCGTTTCAAGAGAAGATGCTGTTAAACTTGAGCCGGGAGAGTATTTTATATGCGATCTTATCGGACTTGATGTTATAACAGATGAAGGAAAGCATTTGGGCGTACTGAAAGATGTATTAGAAACAGGCGCCAACAATGTATATGAAGTAGAGGCGGACAATGGCGAAAGCTATTTAATACCGGTTATTGACCAGTGTATATTAGATCATAACCTTGATAAGAAGACTATAACAGTCCATATCTTACCAGGGCTTCTGGATATTAATAAATAATAAAGAAAATGTATTTTTAGTCTTGCATTATTTGCTTGATTATGATAATCTAAACAAGTTGTGAGAAAAAGGGATGGTCCTCTGTTACAGAACCTGTATTAAGAACATCATAATATTAAGGAGGTCACACATGAATACAATTATTAAGAACATCGAAGATGCTCAGCTTAAGGCTCAGGCTCCTGAGTTCAGAGTTGGTGATACTGTAAGAGTATCAGCTAAGATTAAGGAAGGAAACCGTGAAAGAATCCAGGTTTTCGAGGGAACAGTATTAAAGAAGCAGGGAACTGGCGTTAGAGCTACATTTACAGTAAGAAAGATTTCTAACGGCGTTGGCGTTGAGAAGACATGGCCATTACATTCACCTATCGTTGAGAAGGTTGAAGTTGTAAGACGCGGTAAGGCTAGAAGAGCTAAGCTTAACTACTTAAGACAGAGAACAGGTAAGGCTGCTAAGGTTAAGGAATTGGTTAGATAATTTTGTTATTCACGGTAAGGGACATTTGAAAAAATGTCCCTTTACTTATATATAAGCGACAGGAAAGGTCGGAATATTATGAGATTTTTTCAGAGAAGATATCAGGAAAATACTACATTGCTTAATATATGCAAATATGTAGCAGATGTATGTGTTGTAATAGTACTTGCTTATGTTCTGGTTACATTCATATGCTGCCGTTCTACAGTTGTTGGTAATTCTATGGAGGAAACGCTGTCTAATGATAACACTGTTCTTATAAACAGAATATCATATGCATTTAATGGACCTAAGCGATTTGACTGTATAGCTTTCGAACAGGATTCTGTTGATTCCTCTAAGATATACATAAAGAGAGTAGTTGGTCTTCCAGGGGAAACAGTCCAGATAAAGGATGGCAGGGTATATATTAATGATGTACAGCTTGATGATTATGTTGATACGACAATACTTACTCCAGGTGTAGCTGCCAATCCTTATAAACTTGCTGATGATGAATACTTTGTACTTGGAGATAATCGTAATAATAGTGAGGATAGCCGTTTTGCCAGTGTTGGAATGGTTAAACGTAAGAATGTTGTAGGAAAAGTATGGATGGTAATAGAACCGTTTGATTCATTTGGTTTTGTTAAATAATGGAGATATATATGGAAGAGAAGAAAAGAGCCATTAACTGGTATCCTGGTCATATGACTAAGGCCAGAAGAATGATGGAAGAAGATATAAAGCTTGTTGACCTTGTTATTGAGATTGTGGATGCAAGAATACCGTTAAGCAGCCGTAATCCGGATATTGATAAGCTGGCTAAAAATAAGGCACGTATTGTATTATTGAATAAATCGGACCTTGCAGATGACACAGTAACGGATGAATGGATAACATATTTTAAAGATAAAGGCTTTTACTGCCTCAAGCTTAACTCAAGACTCAATGTAAGCAACCGTGCAGTTAATAATCTTATAACTGTTGCATGTTCTGCTAAGATTGAAAGAGACAGAGCAAGAGGAATTAAGAACCGTTCCATCAAAGCTATGATTGTTGGAATACCTAATGTTGGTAAATCAACATTTATTAATTCATTCACCGGAAGAAAGAGTGCCAAGACAGGTAATAAGCCGGGTGTTACAAAAGGAAAGCAATGGATAAGAATTAATGGAAGTGTTGAGCTGCTTGACACACCGGGTATACTCTGGCCTAAGATAGAAGACAGGAATGTCGGTGAAAGACTTGCAATGATTGGTTCAATTAATGACCAGATTCTTAATATTGAGGAGCTTGCATTAGAAACTATAAAGTTTCTTAGGAAGAATTATCAGCCGCAGCTTTATAGCCGTTATGATATAACAGAAGATATATTTGATAATGTTGATACTGAAACAATGATGAATCCTGAAAATGCTGCTGCACTCTGTATTATGGAACATATTGCCAGAAAACGTGGCTGTATTAAGAAAGGTTCAGATATTGATTATGAAAAATGTGCTGCATGTATTCTTGATGATTTCAGAGAAGGAAAGATTGGTACAATCTCACTTGAAAGACCTTAATTAAGATACCGGAAAGGAAAGCTATGACACTTAAAGAAGAACGTGAACTTAAAAAAGCAGCAAAGCTGGAGGCTGAGAAACAGCGTATTGAAGCTATGCGTGAATATGAAGAAATGTATGATACATTTTCTTATATATGTGGAATAGATGAAGCTGGAAGAGGACCGCTTGCAGGTCCTGTTGTTGCAGGCGCAGTAATTCTTCCTAAAGGAAAAAGGATTCTCTATGTAAATGATTCCAAGAAATTAAGTGAGAAAAAAAGAGATGAGCTTTTTGATGTTATAAAAGAAGAAGCACTTTCATATGGAATCGGAATTGTATCTCCTGAAAGGATTGATGAGATTAATATATTGCAGGCAACTTATGAAGCAATGCACGAAGCAGTTAATAAATTATCTGTAAAACCCGATATACTTCTTAATGATGCAGTTACAATTCCGGGAATTGATGTTAAACAGATTCCGATTATTAAAGGTGATGCCAAGAGTCTGTCAATTGCATCTGCAAGTATTCTTGCGAAAGTAACAAGGGACAGACTTATGACCGAATATGATTCTTTGTATCCGGAATATGGATTTGCCAGGCACAAAGGTTATGGAACTAAAGTTCATATTGAAGCAATAAAAGAGTACGGTCCATGTCCTATACACAGAAGAACATTTATTAAGAATTTTATATAGGTGAACGTATATGAATATTAATATGTCCGATTTTTTCAAAAATAATATATCATCAGGCAGCCAGACCACAGATGTTAATGTGTCGGAAAATATATCACATGAATCATCTGGAAGCGATAATGCTGTACAGGCTGCTGGCATGAAAATATTAAATTCTCTTATGTCAGGTGACACGTTTACAGGGTATGTCAGCCAGTTAAATGGGGATAATGCATATATTACAATGAACAATGGAGCACAGATTCAGGCCAGGCTTATGCAGGGTGCTTTAATTAATATCGGACAGAATGTGACTTTTATGGTCGAGGATAACTCTGATAATAAAATTTCAATCAAACCGGTTTTAGCTAATGAACAGCAGGCAGTTCTTATTGATAAAGCATTGGAGGCTGCAGGACTTGGAGCTACGGATGATAATATTAATATTGTCAAAGAACTTTTAGGACTGGGCATGCCGGTTGATGCACAGACATTAGGAAATATGGTTAAATATTCCATGAAATTTCCCGAAGCCTCACTTAATACCGTTGCCAATCTAATGAGACTTGAGATTCCTGTCAATGAACAGAATATCCGTGAGTTCCAGATGTATGGTCAGTTTAACGGACATATTGAGAATCTTTTGTCAGATATGGAGAATGGTATAGTTAATGATCTGTTAAAGAACAATCAGGATATTATGGATTTCAAAAATGTTATTACAGGCATGTATGAGGGGCTTGATGGGGAAACTGTAAACTCATCATCCGCCTGCGATGTCCTATCGCAGCAGACAATTGATGAATTAAATAATATGCTGTCTGATTCAGGAGTGAAACTTAATAATGATATCTCAGAAACTTCTGTGAAGGAACTTATTAACCAGCTTGCTGGAAATAATAGTCTTAATTCTGATAATTTTCAGAAAATTATCAATTCAGGAAGCTTCAGAGAGATTCTTCATGCTGTAATTAATGATACAATGAAGCTTACTCCTAAGGATATACAGGAAGGGGAGGAAGCTGTAAGCTCATATTATAAGCGTATAAGAAAAAATGTAGAGAATATTGAAAATTCACTGAAATCAGCAGGCAATTCAGCGCCTGAACTTTCGAAGAGTCTTTCTGATATAAAAAGTAATATTGATTTCATGAATGATCTTAATAAGAATATGACATATTTTCAGATGCCGGTTAAATTTTCGAAAAGTGAAGGTAATGGGGAACTGTATGTATTTACTAATAAAAAGAATCTTGCCAGAAAAACAGATAATATAAGTGCAATGCTTCATCTGGATATGGATAATCTTAAATCAATGGATATATATGTTAATCTGTCTGGAGGTAACAATGTTTCAACTAATTTTGTCCTGGAGACAGAAGAACTGCTTGATTTTGTGTATCAGCATATAGACAGGCTTAATGCCAGGCTTGAAAAACTTGGATATAATACACATTTTGAAATGAAGGTAGCAGCTGATTCTTCAGACCGTCTTGATTTTGTTAAGGATTTTATAGAAGCAGAGGCAAGACCAGCTGCAGGTGGACAATACATATTCGATGCAAAAGCATGACAGCTTTATCTAAAGAAGGAGCAGCATATGGGAAAAAAAAATAATGATGATAAGCCTAAAATAGCAGTTGCACTTGAATACACTCCGGGGGAACAGGCACCAAAGATACTTGCAACAGGACGTGGATATATTGCTGAATCAATTATTGAAAAGGCCGGAGAGGCTGATGTTCCTGTATATGCGGATTCTAAGCTTGCTGATACTTTATCAAAACTTGAAATAGGAGAAATGATTCCTCCAGAACTATATACCGTAGTTGCAGAAATTCTTGTATTTGTAGATGAATGCGATAAGATTAAAGGGAAAGTGGGTAAATAATGGCTGTTAATAAAAGAGCTACCGGCGCAGATAAAGAACAGCTTGCTGCCAGATATCTTGTTGATAATGGGTATACTGTTCTTGAACGGAATTTCCGCAATAAAACAGGTGAGATAGATATTATCGCAAAGAAAGATAATTATATTGTATTTGTAGAGGTCAAATACAGAAGTAATAACAAATATGGATATGCAGTCGAAGCTGTAAATTACAGAAAGCAGCAGATAATAAGGCAGGTTGCACAATTCTATATAACAACAAGATATAAAAGCTGTGATATACCATGCCGTTTTGATGTCATAGGAATAGATGGCGAAACAGTAACACATATTAAAAATGCATTTTAATAAGGATTATAATCATGAACATTAAATATATTGATACAGGAACACTTTATGAAGGATTAAAAGGAGCTGTGGTTAATAATTCCACAAGAATATCACAGAAGAATGGAATTCCTTATATTGAGTTTACACCATTTGATGAATTTGACTGGGTCACTCTTCATTTTTCAACAAGAGATGGTGGAGTGAGCAAAGGGATATATTCAAGCATGAACTTTTCTTTTGACAGGGGCGATGATTATGAAAATGTATATAAGAATTATGAGTTATTTCTTGATACAATGAATATTAAGCCTGAAAACTGTGTTTGTACAAAACAGACACATACTACCAATGTGATTGCTGTTGATTATAATATGGCAGGAATGGGACTTACAAGAGCAAGAGATTTTGATAATGTTGACGGACTTGTAACTAATGAACCTGGTCTGTGTCTTATTACATATTTTGCAGACTGTGTACCTGTATATTTTATTGATCCTGTAAACAGATGCATAGGTGCATCACATTCAGGATGGCGTGGAACGGTTGCAGATATAACACATGAAACGGTACAGCTTATGAACAGAACTTATGGGGCAAAGCCAGAGGATATTCATGCATTCATAGGACCATCAATATGTCAGGACTGTTATGAGGTTGATGAATCAGTTGCAGAAAAGTTCAGAAGTGCTTACAGCCAGAATGAAATCGGTATGATACTTTATCATACGACAGGAGATAAATACCAGCTTAATCTTCAGGCAGCTAATTATTTTAATATGATTCATGCTGGAATAAAACCTGATAACATAGGTATATCTGACATATGCACAAGCTGTAACAGTGACTGGCTCTTTTCACACAGGGCATCACATGGAAAACGTGGCGTTTTGTGTGGATTTATGAGTATATGCAGATAATATATTAAAAAGCCAGAACAGATGTTTTGATGATAATCTGTTCTGGCTTTTTTTATTTTTTGTTGTGTTCGTGTTTGTATCTGGCTCTTAATTCAGCTTCCTCAGAAGAAAGCTTTGCCCGGCTTTTTCTGCCAACCCTGGTTATAAGCAGATATATTGCTGCAAGTATTGCGATAGGAATAGCTGCTGTAAGTATTGTCGATAAAGTCTCTGTAAATACACCATTTTCAAATACAGATTTTTTAACACTTGTATACTGGGCTGAATTGATTATATATCTGATGTTATTAATCATCTCATCAGTGATTTCATTATCCTTCGACTGAAGAGAATACATATATATATATCCGCGTGCTACAGTGTAGTATTTTCTTGTATAAATTGTCTGCTTTTCGTCTGATACAGATGTAACCTCTGTCCTGAAATATGGACGGTCGTTAATTATATCTATAGCCTTGCCTGTCATTGTCTCTGTCAGGCCATCTTCCTGCTTGGCATTCTCTGAGTCAATATATTGCAGGAACATGCCACTTAACTGATTCTCATCCAGTTCATCAAGGTTGGAAAGTGATGCGCCTGCTTTCATTCCGACAACAGCAATTTCGTAAGAAATATCTTTTGAAAATGCTTCAAGATATATATTAGATGCTTTCATTGAGTTCTGTACTTCATTGGCATCCTGTGCGCCAATATCCTTAAGATATGCATTATTGCCTGTTGTTGTCTGCGTAAAGCATATCAGTTCCTCAGGAACTTTTAATTTTAAATCAATTGCAGAGAACTTATAAGATGTATCTGCTGCCAGTGCAGTAAAAGATGGAAAAATAATTGCCGATATAAGAACCAATACCGGAATAAATGTTAATTTTTTGCGTGATAATTTCACAAAAACACCTCCTAAAGTGCTTAAAATCAATATTCTGTATGATATCACAGTGCTTTACAAAAAGCAATTAAACTGATATTATATTATAGATTGCGTGTATTAATTTTTTGTAAATTTGCTATAAGAGCAAGGAGGAATTATGAGTAAACCAATAGTTGCTGTTGTCGGAAGACCTAATGTTGGTAAATCAACATTATTCAACAGTCTGTGCGGACAACAGATTTCAATAGTTAAAGATACACCGGGTGTTACAAGAGACAGAATTTATGCAGAGGTAAGCTGGTTAAACCACAATTTTACACTTATAGATACCGGTGGTATAGAGCCGGATACAGGTGATATTATCCTTTCGCAGATGCGTGAACAGGCTGAGATTGCCATTGAAACTGCAGATGTAATTATATTTATGACTGATGTTAAGCAGGGACTTGTAGATTCAGATTCTAAGGTTGCTGATATGTTAAGACGCTCACACAAGCCTGTTATTCTTGTTGTCAATAAAGTTGACAGCTTTGAGAAGATGATGCCTGATGTATATGAATTCTATAATCTTGGAATTGGAGAACCATTTCCTATATCAGCCGTTAATAAGTTAGGTTTTGGTGAAGTACTTGATGAAGTGGTAAGCCATTTCCCAGAGGGTTCAGATACTGATGAAGAAGATGACAGACCTAAGGTAGCTATAATAGGTAAGCCTAATGTTGGTAAGTCATCTATAATCAATAAGCTTGTAGGCAAGAACAGAGTTATTGTATCTGATATTGCCGGTACAACAAGAGATGCTATTGACACAGCTATCAAGTATAATGGCAAAGAATATGTATTTATTGATACAGCGGGACTACGCCGTAAGAGCAAGATTAAAGAGGATCTGGAGCGTTTCAGTATCATAAGAACTGTTGCAGCAGTTGAAAGAGCTGATATTGCAATTCTTGTTATTGATGCTACAGAAGGTGTTACAGAGCAGGATGCCAAGATAGCCGGAATAGCGCATGAAAGAGGCAAGGGTATTATTATTGCTGTTAACAAATGGGATGACATAGAGAAGAATGACAAAACTATCTATGAGTTCACGAATAAGATTAAAGACACTCTTGCATTTATGTCATATGCAGAGATTATATTTGTATCTGCCAAGACAGGCCAGAGACTTAATAAAATATATGAATTAGTTGATCACATTGTTGATGCACAGACTATGCGTATTCCTACCGGTGTGCTTAATGAAATTCTCACAGAAGCAGTTGCAATGAAGCAGCCACCTTCAGATAAGGGTAAGAGGCTTAAGATATATTACATGACTCAGGTTTCGGTAAAACCACCGACATTTGTTATGTTTGTTAATGATGTAGCACTCACACATTTTTCTTATACAAGATATATAGAAAACAGAATAAGAGAATCATTTGGATTCAGAGGTACATCTATCAGATTCATCAACAGAGAACGTAAGGAGAAAGAGTAATGTTATTTAAAATAGGTGTTCTTATATATGGATATTTTGCCGGAGCACTCATTCAGGCAGGATACTGGATGGGAAAGTTCAATAAGATTGACATCAGGGATTATGGCAGTGGCAATGCAGGAACTACTAATGTTATGAGAACTCTTGGCAAGAAAGCTGGAATTGTAACTTATCTGTTAGATGCATTTAAAGCTGTAATTGCTGATATATTGATACATTTTCTTATAGTACCACATACTGCAATTCCGGAAATGCTTCTGTTTCTGTATTGTGGCCTTGGAATTGTGCTTGGACATAATTTTCCGTTCTACCTTAAGTTTAAGGGGGGAAAGGGAATAGCAGCATCTTCAGGTGTTGTTATAAGTCTTATGCTTTTTCCTAAGTACTGTTTTATGTTTACAGTTTTTGGTATTTTCTTTTTTGCACTTGTAGCCAGGATAAGCCGTTATGTTTCACTGGCCTCACTTATAGGTATGGCAATGTTTTTTGTTGAATTTCTTATATGGGGATTCTTAGGCTGGCTTCCATTAAATGGAACAGACCTTGTTGAAGGCACTGTTATTGTTTTCGCTCTTGCAGCACTTGCGTTTATCAGACACCGCAGTAATATTGTAAGACTGGTTCAGGGAACAGAACGAAAAATCGGTGAGAAAAAGAATTGATTTTTGATGCGCTTATGCGCAGATTGGAGTATAATTATGGCAAATGTAAGTGTTTTAGGAGCAGGAAGCTGGGGCTTAGGTCTTGCTTTACTTCTTAATAACAACGGACACAATGTAACAGTATGGTCAGTATTAAAGGATGAAGTTGCTATGCTTCAGACTGAAAGAGAACATAAAAGATGCCTTCCTGGCGTAAAGATTCCTGACAGTATTACTGTTTCAGGAGATACAGAGAATGTAATTGGCAGTGCAGATGTACTTGTACTTGCAGTTGCATCTCCTTATACACGTTCTACTGCAAAGATGATTGCACCTTTCGTAAAGGAAGGACAGATTATTGTAAATGTGGCAAAAGGGGTTGAGGAACATACTTTATTAACACTCTGCCAGATTGTAGAAGAGGAGATTCCTTGTGCCAAGGTTGCAGTTTTATCAGGACCAAGCCATGCTGAAGAGGTAAGCCGTGGCATTCCTACAACATGTGTCATAGGTGCACATGAAAAGGCAACAGCTGAATATTTACAGAATATTTTTATGAGCGATGTATTCAGGGTATATACAAGTCCGGATATGCTGGGAATATGTATAGGTGGCGCATTAAAGAATGTTATCGCGCTTGCCGCAGGTATTGCAGATGGGCTTGGTTATGGTGATAATACTAAAGCTGCTCTTATAACAAGAGGTAATGCTGAGATAACAAGACTTGGTGTTGCGATGGGAGCCAATCCTCATACTTTTGCTGGTCTTTCAGGCATTGGTGACTTAATCGTTACCTGTGCAAGTATGCACAGCCGTAACAGACGTGCAGGAATTCTCATAGGTAAAGGATACACCAAAGACGAGGCTATGAAAGAAGTGCAGATGGTAGTAGAAGGTGTGTTCTCTGCAAAGGCAGCGTTAGAACTTTCTAAGAAATATAATATTGAGATGCCGATTGTAGAGCAGGTTAATAAGGTGCTTTTTGAAGACAAACCTGCTGCTGAAGCTGTTAAGGAACTTATGTTAAGAGATAAAAAAATAGAGATTGATAATTCTGAATGGAAGTAATCAGTCTGTATTAACAGAGGGGGAAAACTGATGGCTCATATTAAAAATCTATCGAACAGAGCATACATTTCGGGCAGTCTTAAAGACAAACTTTCAAGATTTGAGATGTATAGATACAGCTTTATTTATGCGCCTACAGGATATGGTAAATCCAAAGTAATAAGAACTTTTTTTAAGAATTACCCAGGGTATACTGTTTTATGGATAGATGCAGAAAGTTCCAGAGAGATTTTTTGGGATAATTTCTGCAATGCTGTCAAAATGTTTGATAATACATTGGCTGCAGCTTTTAAGAAAATTGGATTTCCTGATTCGGATTATACTATTAATGAAGTTATTAATCTTTTATCTATTATGAATTCAGAGAAATTCTCTGCTCTGCTTGTGATTGATAACTTTGATAATATATTTGATGACAATATGTGCAGAATATTTGCTGCATCATATTTATCAACCGCAGTAGGATTGAGATATGCATTTATATTAAAAAAATTAACTAATCAGAGTATTATTAATCTTATAACTAAGGATGATGCGTTGGGAATCACAAAAAAAGATTTTGCATTTTCACAGGAAGATATTGAAGATTATTTCAGGCTTAATGAAATTATTCTTGATAAAGAAACTTCTAAAGATATATTTAATAAAACTCTGGGATGGCCATATGTAGTACATCTATACATGGAAGCCTATAAGAATAAACATACCGATGCAGATAAGACTGTGCTTGATAAAGCGTATACATTTATTGAAAATAATGTATGGCTGGAGTTATCTGATGATGAAAGACAATTTCTTGCTACCATGAGCGTATTTTCAAGCTTTAATCTTAACCAGTGCATGAAGCAGACTTTTTTAGAAGAAAAAATGTGTCTTAAACTTCTTAATTCAATTCCGTTAATTAATTATGATGAGCATACAAGAAGGTACAGCTTTAATCCTATGTTTGATGGATTCATTCTTCAGGTTCTTGACGAAATGCCTGTTGATGAAGTTACTAAGATTACACTCAGAGCTGCTGATACGAATCTTGATGATGGTAATTACTTTGAAGCGATGAAGCTTTACAGCCACTCAAAGGAATATAGGAAAATATATCAGCATAATATTGATTTTATAGATATATATCCTTATGTAATTAAGCAGAATAAAGATGTATTTACGGACATTGCCAATCACTACTGGGATATAGAAAAAGAGGGACATTATGAATTTTCTTTGATTATATGTTTCTCACTGCTTATGTTTAATGAGAAGCATATGGTTGAAACTCTTCTTACGGATATAACATCAGATATCTGTAAGGATTCAGTTTTAAGTGACAACAAGAAGAATTCTTACATGGCGGAGATACAGTTTATAAAGGCTTTTACAGAATATAATGATTTTGGAAAGATGAGAGAAGGTTTTAATATTATTCTTTCTATTTCTAAATCACCTGTAAATATAATTGCCGATGGCTTTCCATTTAATTATGAATGCCCTTCAATTATGATGCTATATCACAGAAAGTCTGGAGCACTTGATAAGGAACTTGAAACGCTTGAACAGTGTGCTCCTGATTATTACAGAATAACGAATGGTCATGGAAAAGGTTTTGAAGCTCTGATGCGTGCTGATGTTTTATATAACAGAGGTGACCTTGACGGAGCTGAGATTCTCTGTCAGAAAGCAATATATATGGCAGACAGCCGTAATCAGTATGCTATATACATTGCTGCATATTATATTCTTGCAAATATAGCACTCTACAGAGGATTTAATGATCAGTATAAGGAAAATATGCACAAAATTGAAGCTGTGGCAAGAAGGGATACCCGAAAATCCAAATCGCTTGAAAAGCTTTCGGATATATGCCATGCATGTATGTATTCCGATATAGAACAGCAGGATAAAATTGCTGCATGGATTAAAGACCAGAAAAAGATTGAAGATTCCGTTAATTTCTTCTCTCTTAGTTTTGTTAATATTGTGTTTGGAAAATATCTTATACTTAATCGTGAGTATCATCATTTTCTTGGTATAAGCGGTCAGCTTTTAGGACTTAACAATCTTTTTTCTTATATCCTTCCACAGATATATACATATATATATCTTGCAATTGCGAATAAAGAAACAGGTGAGACAACTAAAGCCCATAAGTTTCTTAAAGAGGCCATAAAGCTTGCTGAACCAGACAGAATATATATGCCTTTTGTACATAATTACAGCAGCATATCTGAGCTTATGGCAGAAACTGTTATAAGCCATGATAATCAAGGCTTTATCAGAAATGTTATAAAGATTTCAAAGGGTTATGAAAAAGGAGTTAAATCAATAAAAAAAGCTGGACATGCCCTTGCAGATTATGGACTTACTGTACGTGAGTCAGATGTTGCAAAGCTTGCAGCACAGAGATTTTCTAATAAAGAAATTGCTGAACAGCTCTTTATTGCTGAGAGTACTGTAAAGTCCAATATGAAAGTTATATTTAATAAACTGCAGATTAATTCTCGTGCAGAATTAAAGAATTTTTTTGAATAAAATATAAAGGAACTGATATTTATGAGAGTAATAGCTGGAATTGCCAGAAGCATGCCTTTAAAGGCTGCTGAAGGTGACAACACAAGACCAACTACTGACAGAATTAAAGAAACATTGTTCAATATGTTACAATCAGATATTGCAGGATGCAGGTTTCTTGATTTATATTCAGGAAGTGGTGCGATAGGTATTGAGGCGTTAAGCCGTGGTGCAAAAGAAGCTGTTCTTGTAGAAAATGCAAGACAGGCAATAGCTGTTATTAAAGATAATCTTACATTTACAAAACTTTCCCCTAAGGCTGTTGTAATGGAACAGGATGTTTTGTCTGCAATAAACAGATTATCAGGCAGCGGAGTATTTGATATTATATTTATGGATCCACCTTATGGAAAAGACTATGAATATGACGTATTACTTGCATTATCACATTCGGATATTGTAGACAGATATACAATTATTGTAATTGAGGAGGCTCTTAATGTGCCTTTGGATTATATTGATGAATGTGGATTTGAGACTGTAAAGGTTAAGAATTATAAAACTAATAAGCATATTTTTATACGATTAAAGGAGAGTGAATAACTGTGAAAAAAGCGATTTATCCAGGGAGTTTTGACCCGGTGACATTAGGACATTTGGATATAATCAGGCGTTCAGCAAGTCTTGTTGATCATCTGATAGTTGGCGTTTTAAATAACAGTACCAAAACACCATTGTTTTCAGTGGAAGAGCGTGTTAATATGTTAAGAGAAGTGACAAAGGATCTGCCTAATGTTGAAGTATTAAGCTTCAGTGGATTACTGGTGGATTTTGCTGCAGAACATAATGTTTCTGTGATAATAAGGGGATTAAGAGCTGTCACTGATTTTGAATATGAGCTTGCAATGTCGCAGACTAACAGAGTTGCGGCTCCTGGGATTGATACGGTATTTCTTACAACAAGCCTGAAGTATGCATATTTAAGTTCCAGCATCGTTAAAGAGATGGCTATGTATGGCGGAGATATTAAAAAGTTCGTTCCGGAAGAGATTATAGACAGAGTCTATGAGAAGTATGGAATCACAAAATAATCAAAATACTATTAAAGGAGTAAAACGATGAGCAGAATTGAGCAGTTAATAAGTGATATTGAAAGTTATATTGATACCTGTAAATATTATCCATTATCCAATGTTAAGATTATTGTAAATAAAGAGCAGTTAGAGGATATGCTTACAGAATTAAGATTAAAAACTCCTGATGAAGTTAAGAAATATCAGAAGATTTTAAGCAATAAAGATGCTATTCTTGCAGATGCCAAGGAACAGGCTGATGCTATTATTAATGCAGCACAGGTTCAGACTGAAGAACTTATTAATGAGCATGAAATTATGCAGAGAGCTTATGCACAGGCTAATGAGCTTATTGAACAGGCTACAGCACAGGCACAGGCTATCCTGGATAATGCAACAGAGGAAGCAAACAGCATAAGGTATGGTGCAATGCAGTACACAGATGATATGCTTGCAAAACTTCAGTATATTATTGAACATTCAATTAAAGATAATAAAGAAAAATATGATTCATTATTATCAGGTCTTGAAAATGTATTATCTGTTGTCAATAATAACAGGAATGAGCTTAGTGGTATTGAAGAAGGAGAGTCTGCAGAAGCAGTGCAAAATGATTCGGAAGATTTGGATTCCACAGATACAGACAATAATGAAGAATAATTAATAATCTTATAGTATATTTAATACATATATCAGCAGATAAGTCATTGCAAGTGTTACTATACACAGTACAAGCTTCTGATATATGTATTTTTTTATGCTTATATAACGGCTGCATATGCTTTTTGTCTGCATAATAATGCACACTCCGCCAAATGCATCAAGTAATACTGTCAATAATACTGTTGTATTCATAGAAATTCCGGCATTTTTAATTATGGCAAGACCGTTTGATATTTCAAATAAATATGATATTAACAAACCAACAGTATTGCCTTGTGAAAAATGCATTATAATATTTACAATAACAGAGAAAATAATAACGTAAGCTCCCAACTTCAGAGCAGTATTAATTGAACTGTCTACAGCTTCCTCAAAAAAATGGAATATCAGTTTTTTGTCATTTTTTATATGTGAAGCTTTATTTTTTTTATTATCTTTATCCCTAAAAAGCAAAATTACCATATATGAACATAATATTACCGGTATATATGTTAGTGCAAGAAAGACAGGCAGACTGATACATTTTTCAAGAATATTAATATATACATAGCTTATAAGAAATGCCGGACTGGGAATATTGATTATGCCGGCAAGCATGTCCCCGAGTCTGTTTTCAGGATTATTTTTATTGTACCATGAGCAGATATAGGCTCCGTTTGGAAAGCCTGTCATAAGACCAGTTATTACAAGTATCCATGGATTATTAATATTTTTTTGTTGCAGAATTCTTACAAGAATATTAGTGAGAATAAAAGATATAAATAACCCTGGAAATATTTTCATGCCATAAAGATAAAGTCCGGAAATCACTCCGTGGCACACAGGAACCGATAATACCGAAAACACAAATAAAAGAATAAGTATTATGCTTATCATACAGCCTCTTTAATAATAGATATTTAATAATATTCTCAAAAATATGTTTTTATGTGTTATAATGAAATATAATTATGCAATAAAAGCTGAAATGGAGACTACAATGGAAATTCAGATGTGGAAGGAAATTCTTACACCTTATGATCTAGCGGTGGAAGAACTTCAGATAAAATTCAACCATATAATTAAAGAATACCGTCAGGCAGGTGTCTATTCACCCATAGAACAGGTTTTAGGACGTGTAAAAAGTATTTCTAGTATAATAGAAAAAGCGCAGCGCAGAGGGATTGAAATTGATAAAATTCAGGAAAAACTTTTTGATATTGCAGGCATAAGACTTATATGTCAGTTTACTGAAGATATATATACAGTTGTGAAACTTATCAAGAAACGGAAAGACATGACTGTAATAAGTGAGAAAGATTATATTAAAAATATTAAAGAGAGTGGTTATAGAAGTTATCATCTTATAGTTCATTATGAAGTTGAGACAGTGAAAGGAACTACTATTATACCCGTGGAGATTCAGATAAGAACTCTTGGCATGAATTTCTGGGCAATTATTGAACATTCACTGCAATACAAATATAATGGTGAAATTCCTGCACATGTGAAAGAAAGATTAAATGCGGCATCAGATGCACTTATAACACTTGATAACGAAATGTCATCTATCCATGATGAAATTATTAATTCCCAGACCTACTTTATGGTTAAGGCAAATATTGTTTCAGATATATTAAGTACAATCCAGAATCTGTACAAGGTTGCCAATAAGCAGGTTGTTATAAAAATCCAGGATGAATTCTATGAAATATTTGAAAAAGGCGATGTTAATGAACTTTCAAGATTTTCACGCCAGTTGGATATAATTGCTGAGGATTACCGGGCACAGTCAGTGCAGTAACTCATTACAGAAACTATACAGAATTGAGGTATACAAAGTGAATTTACCAGAGAAATATACAGAATCAATGAAAATGATGTTAGGTGATGAATATGACAGCTATATAGAAAGCTTTAATGATAAGAGATTATATGGGCTGCGTGTCAATAACCTTAAAATTTCAACAGAGGATTTCCTTAAGATATGTCCGTTTAAGTTAGAACCTGTTCCTTGGATTGAGAACGGATTCTATTATTCAGAAGATGACAAGCCTGCTAAACACCCATATTATTTTGCAGGCTTATATTATATTCAGGAGCCTAGTGCCATGACACCTGCCAATGTTCTTCCGATTGAGGAAGGCGATGTTGTATTTGATATGTGTGCAGCTCCCGGTGGCAAATCAACAGAGCTTGCAGCCAGATTAAACAAAACAGGACTACTTATAACCAATGATATAAGCAATTCGCGTGCCAAAGCACTTCTTAAGAATGTAGAGGTATTTGGTGTTCCTAATCTGTGCGTCCTTAATGAAGACCCTGTGGGTATAGCTTCAAGATTCTCAGGATTCTTTGACAAAGTACTTATTGATGCTCCATGCTCAGGTGAAGGAATGTTCAGAAAAGACAATAAGCTTATCAAAGCATGGGAAAAGAATGGTCCGGAGTTCTATTCGCAGATTCAGAGGAATATCATTCTTGCCGGTGCTGACATGTTAAAACCGGGCGGTAAATTATTATATTCTACATGCACATTTTCAAAGCTGGAGGATGAAGATTCAGTAATACATCTTCTTACCAACAGACCTGATATGCACCTTATAGATATCAAGCCATATGAAGGCTTCTCACACGGCTTTGATACTGATGAAGGATATCATCTTGAGAAGGCTGTCAGAATATTTCCTCATAAGATGCCTGGAGAAGGACATTTTGTGGCATTATTTGAGAAAGACGGCGAAGATTATACATCTTCTAAAAGACCTGTATCAGGAAAGACAAAGCTTCCTGATGAATTAAAGGAGTTCATGGACAGCACCACATTTGAATATGACCCTGCTTATATCAATATAAGAGATACAAGGGTCTTTCTTACATCTCCTTATATGGCAGAGGAACGCGGTTTAAGAATTATAAGAAATGGTCTGCTGCTAGGTGAACTTAAGAAGAACCGTTTTGAACCGAGTCAGGCATTTGCAATGGCACTTACTAAGGATCAGTTTAATAACTGTCTTGACATTCCTGTTTCAGATGACAGAGTAATCAGATATCTTAAAGGTGAGACTATCGATATTGATGACTTTAATGTCAAATCCGGCTGGACACTTGTATGTGTTGACGGCTATCCACTTGGCTGGGGCAAGAACGCTAACGGACAGTTAAAGAATAAATATCTTGCAGGCTGGAGATGGATGTAAATGCTTATAAGACTTGATAAATATCTTGCAGACATGCAGGTTGGTACGCGTAGTGAAGTTAAAGAACTGATAAGAAAAAAGAGAGTCACTGTTAATGACAATATTGTGACAAAGCCTGAATCAAAGATTAATACAGATGGTGATTCTGTAAATGTAGATGGTAATGCTGTGGGCTATCATGAATATGAGTATTTTATGCTTAACAAGCCTGCCGGTGTTGTTTCGGCAACTGATGACAATACATGTACAACAGTGATTGACCTTATTAAAACTAATAACAGAAAAGACCTTTTTCCGGTAGGAAGACTTGATAAGGACACCGAAGGGCTTCTTATAATTACGAATGATGGTGCTATGGCACATGATCTGCTATCCCCTAAAAAACATGTTGATAAGACTTATTATGCCAAAGTTAAAGGTAAGATAAGCGATATGGAAGTTAAGCAGTTTGCCAACGGACTATTCGTTGATGAAGAGCTGACAGCACTTCCTGCCATATTAAAGGTATTAAGCTATAATTCTGATAAGGATTATTCTGAGATTCATGTAACAATACATGAGGGTAAGTTTCATCAGGTAAAGAGAATGTTTACTGCCATAGGTTCAGAGGTTCTGTTCCTTAAGCGTATAACATTTGGTGCATTACCACTTGATGAAAGCCTAAAAACAGGTGAATACAGAGCACTTACCAAAGAAGAGATATCAATATTACAACGAAACCAGATTAAAAGATAAGGAGAATTCCATGGTTAAGGATTTTCTTCCAATTAGCAGAGAAGATATGAAAAAAAGGGGCTGGCAGCAGTGCGACTTCGTGTATATATGCGGAGATGCCTATGTTGACCATTCTTCTTTTGGAATGGCTATTATAACAAGGCTATTAGAAAGCCGTGGTTATAAGGTTGGCATTATTGCACAGCCTGACTGGAAAAAGAAAGAATCAATTACAATCCTTGGAGAACCAAGATTAGGATTTCTTGTTTCTGCAGGTAATATGGATTCAATGGTTAATCATTATACAGTCAATAAAAAGCACAGAAAGAATGACGCATATTCGCCTGGTGGCAAAATGGGCATGCGTCCTGATTATGCAACTATTGTATATTGTAATCTTATAAGACAGACATATAAGAAAACACCTATTATTATTGGTGGCATTGAGGCTTCATTAAGAAGGATGTCGCACTATGATTACTGGTCTGATAAGATGAAACATTCAATCCTTATTGATTCGGGTGCAGATATTATCTCTTACGGAATGGGCGAACATTCTATTGTAGAGATAGCAGAGGCGCTTGAAGCCGGTATTGATGTTAAAGACATCACATATATAAGAGGCACTGTATATAAAGCAAAAAGCCTTGACCATATATATGATGATTATATAGAGCTTCCAAGCTATGATGAGATTGCAGCTGATAAGAAGAAATATGCTGAGAGCTTCTATACACAGTACATTAATACTGATGCTTTCAGCGCCAGGATTCTTGTTGAAAAGGTTAAGGAAAAAATGTATGTCGTACAGAATCCTCCGGCGATGCCGCTTACACAGATGGAGATGGACGATGTATATTCACTGCCTTATATGAGAGATTATCACCCTGTATATAAGAAAATGGGTGGTATTCCTGCATTATCAGAGATTAAATTTTCTCTTACAAGCAACAGAGGATGCTTCGGCGGATGTTCATTCTGTGCGCTTACCTTCCATCAGGGACGTATCATACAGACAAGAAGCCATGAAAACATAATAGAAGAAGCCGAATTGATGACACATGACCCCGATTTTAAGGGATATATTCATGATGTTGGCGGCCCTACAGCTAATTTCAGAAGAACAGCCTGTGACAAGCAGTTAAGTAAGGGAGCATGTGTCAATAAACAGTGTCTTTTTCCTAAGCCATGTAAGAATCTTGTCGTGGAACACAAGGATTATATAAGCCTTTTAAGAAAGCTTCGTAAGATTCCTTCTGTTAAGAAAGTATTTATAAGGTCAGGCATACGATTTGATTATTGTATGGAAGATTCTGATGATACATTTTTAAGAGAATTGTGTGAGAATCATATTAGCGGACAGCTCCGTGTTGCACCAGAGCATATATCAGATAAGGTTTTATCAAGAATGGGTAAACCTTCAAGAGCGGTATATGACAGCTTTATTAAACGCTATAAAAGAATTAATGATAAGACAGGAAAAGAGCAGTTTGTCGTGCCATATCTTATGTCCAGCCATCCGGGTTCAACCATGAAAGAGGCTATTGAGCTTGCTGAATATGTGCGTGACTTAGGCTATATGCCAGAACAGGTACAGGATTTTTATCCCACACCGTCAACACTTTCAACATGTATGTATTATACAGGTTATGACCCAAGAACAATGGAAAAGGTATATACACCTGTATCCCATCATGAAAAAGAGATGCAGAGAGCACTTATCCAGTACAAGAAGCCTGAGAATTACGATCTTGTAAAAGAAGCACTTCTTGCCAACAACAGAAATGACCTGATTGGATTTGGTCCAAAATGTCTTATTCCACCTAGAAAAATAAGGAGCAGAAGTAATGAAAAAAGTAGAAAAAGGTGAGTTCGGTTATCTTGCCTATAAAAAAAGCCGCAATATGATTAAAACAATTATTGCATTTGCTGTTGTACTCGTAATATTTATCATTGGTTTCATAATATGGAAATCAAAGAATAACTACCTTACAATGCTTGCTGTTGTACTTGTTCTGCCTGCTGCCAAATTCGCAGTATCATACTTTGTTCTTATTCCACATAAGAACTGTGATGAAGAATTAAAGAGTGCTATTGAAGAACGTAAAGGCGAATTAAACAGCGTCTATGACCTTGTTGTATCCAATAAGCAGAAGCCTGTTGGTATTATGGCAGCAGTTATCAGTGATAACCAGATACTTGCCTATACAAGTGCTGCTAAAGCTGACAAGAACCTTTTCGAGACAAGTGTTAAGGAGTTCTTGAAGAATGAGAAGCTTACATGTGCTGTCCTTCTTTATAAGGATAAGGATACATATCTTGAAAAAGTTAAGAATGCAGCCTTGAATTTTGATGTGAGCAAGGAAAACAGCCTTGACAGAAAAAAGTATATAACAGACGCATTACTAAGAATGAGCATGTAATTAAGCAGGTATTATATGAAAGAAATTAACATTGATGAAAAGCTCGCAGGTCAGAAGATGATGCGCTGTCTTGAGCGTTATTTATCCAACGCCCCTAAGAGCTTTCTTTACAAAATGCTGAGAAAAAAGAATATTACACTCAATAATTCCAAAGCAACAGGTGATGAAAAGTTAAAATGTGGTGATACAATCAAGATTTTCTTTTCTGATGAGACATTTGAAAAATTCTCAGCTGATAATAACCGAACAGTTAATGACGACTACTACAACAGAATATACAGGCCACTTGATATAATCTATGAGAATTCTGATGTTATATTCATTAATAAGCCTTCTGGCATGCTTTCACAGAAGGCAAAGCCTGAAGATGTGTCACTTGTTGAATATTTAATTGCACACCTTATACATAAGGGAGAACTTAACGCCGGTGATTTAGCGTCGTTCAAGCCTGGCATATGCAACAGATTAGACCGTAATACAAGTGGAATTGTAGCAGCTGGAAAGACTACTAAAGGATTACAGCAGTTATCGGAAGCATTTAAACAGAGAACCCTTGGAAAGTACTATCTGTGCATTGTAAAGGGAAATGTTGATAAGCGTGCTTTAATAAAAGGATATCTGTATAAAGATAACAAAACTAATAAAGTGACTATAAGCAGGACTGAAACTAAAGATTCACTTCCGATTGAGACAGAGTATATTCCGGTATGTTCTAATGGCAATGTGACTCTGCTAAAGATTCATCTTCTTACAGGACGAAGCCATCAGATAAGAGCTCATCTTGCAAGTATCGGACATCCTCTTATAGGTGATTATAAATACGGTCAGAAATCTGTTAATGATACATTTAACAGACAATACAAAGTAAAAGACCAGATGCTTCATTCATATGAATTAGATATTCCAGATATGGACATTCATATATACGCTGCAATACCTGATTCTTTTAAAAATGTCATGAAAGGAGAACAGTTATGCCGACCTGGAATTCAAGAGGACTTAGAGGCTCTACATTAGAAGACCTTATTAATATGTCTAATGATAAATACAGGACTTCACATCTTGCACTTGTCCAAAAGATTCCAACACCCATAAAACCAATTAATATAGACCAAAGCACAAGACATATTACACTGGCATATTTTGACCAGAAAAGTACGGTTGACTATATTGGTGTTGTTCAGGGAATTCCTGTATGTTTTGATGCAAAAGAATGTGCAACAGATACATTTCCAATTCAGAACATCCATGAACATCAGATTGAATTCATGCGTGAATTTGAGAAACAGGACGGTATCTCCTTCATAATTATATATTTTTCTTCAAGAGATGAGTTCTATTATGTACCATTTTCTGATATAATCAGTTTTTGGGAAAGAAGTGAAAATGGTGGTCGGAAAAGCTTCACATATAAAGAAATAAATCAGAATTTCCGTATATATGCAAATCAGGGAATTCCTGTTCATTATCTGGAAACAATCCAGAAGGATATAGAATTACGATAGAAAGGCAGGGGGTTAGATGATTAGTGATAATCATAATGCTTATAATAACTATAATAATTATATTGATGAATATGAACTTACTAATGGATATGCTGTAGTTGACAGAAATTTCTCAATAGTAACTGCAAATGAGCCTATGTATCTGTTCCTTGGAATGTCAAAACATTATTCAATTATGGATGCTATTCATCAGGTTGACATTGACGATTTTATTGATGTTGCCAACAGTTTAAGACCTGAAATCAAGAAATCCATGTGTATACGGATGCGAAGAATAGATAATTCATACCGATGGGTAATTGTTGATATAGAAAAGAAAGTTATACCTAATACTGATTCATCTGAATACCTTGAATTACATATATCTGATGTTTTAGTTATCCGTGAGCTTAATAAAAAATTACAGCAGCAGATTAAAGCATTTAAAAATGAAACTGCTGAAAATAGAAATTTACTAATTATGCAGCCTGAACCTGCTATAAAAGAATTCTGTATAAAAAACATAGAATCCGATAATAACTGCCAGCTTTCGCTTATATATCTTGAAGTTGACAATATTGAGCAGTTTAAGGCTACACATACTGATGACGAATGCCACAGAATAACATATGTAATTGAAGATACCATATTAAAAGCAATTGATGACCGTGGTGTATTAGGTCGTCTGAATGATTTTAAGTACATTATAGCTATTAAAAACATCAATAAAGAAGTTAAATTGCGTGCATTTTTGGAGCATATAAGGACCCAGATTTCATGGCATTGTAAATTTATTGATTCATCATATAATATAGAATTTTCTATTGGCATAGGAAGATATCCTGATAATGGAAAGGATTTAGACCTTATTAAGAAAAAAATCCAAAAAGCAATTAATATGGCACGTTCTAAAGGAGGCAACAGATATATAATCTATAAGGAGTTCCTGCACGGAGAAATCGAAGATTCTGATAAATAGTTTGTTGACAATAACTACATATTTATGTATAATTCATACAAATTTAGTGTGTTAGCATGGTATCACTTCAACGCATTAAAGCATTCAATATAACGAAAGGATATACATTTATGAAGAAAGATTTACTACATACACCAGAGGGTGTGCGCGATATATACAGTACAGAATGTGCAGAAAAGAAGGTCATTGAGAATCGCCTTCATGATGTCTGTGCATCATATGGATATAATGATATACAGACACCTTCTATTGAATTCTTTGATGTATTCAATAAAGAACGTGGAAGTGTACCGTCTAATGAAATGTTCAAGCTTTTTGACAGATACGGAAACACTTTAGTATTAAGACCGGATATGACACCATCTATAGCAAGAGCTACAGCAAAATATTTTGAAGACAGAGTTCTTCCAGTCAAGCTCTGTTATCTTGGCAATACATTTATCAATGTAAGCAAGTATTATCAGGGAAGACTTAAAGAAAATACAATGTTTGGTGCAGAGCTTATCAATGATAACTCTCTGGCAGCAGATTATGAGATTATCTCTATGGTTATTGACTGCATGTTATCAGCAGGTCTTACAGAGTTTCAGGTTGAGCTTGGTAACGTTGCTTTCTTTAATGGTCTTTTACATAAAGCTGGCATTACAGGAGATTCTGCAGAAGAATTATTAAGACTTATCAAGGATAAGAATTACTTCGGTGTTGAAGAACTCTTAGATAGTCTTAATATTGATGATGCAGTTGCCAAAGCATTGCTTGAACTTCCTCAGTTATTTGGTGGTACAGAGGTGCTTGAAAAGGCTAAATCTTTAACAGATGAAGAAGAGTGCATACAGGCTGTTAACAGACTTGAGGAGTTATATGAGCTTCTTAAGAATAACAATTACGATAAATATATCTCTTTTGATTTAGGAGATTTATCTGAGCATGCATACTATACTGGAATTATATTCCATGCATATACATTTGGAACAGGGGAGCCTGTTGTGAATGGCGGACGTTATGACAAGCTGCTCGGTCAGTTTGGCTGTGACAAGGCATCTATTGGTTTCTCTATCACGATTGACAGACTTATAGCTGCACTTAACAGACAGAATATCCATATCCCACACGACGCTAATGGAACACTTCTTGTATACAATGCTGACAGGCTTGGTGATGCTATAAATGTATCTAAGAAATTAAGAAGCACTGGTGTTAATGTCTGCATGATTGAATATAAAGACAGCAAGTCTGATTCTCAATATATTGAATATGCTAAAGAATCTTCATTAGTAAATGTAGCATTTATTGATGATGAATACGTTTCTGATTCAACAATAAGAGTTATTGATGAATCAGGAAAAAATGAAAGAGCAACTGTAAAAAGCCTTGTAGGAGGTACATTTTAATGAGATATATAACTATTGCATTAGCAAAAGGCCGTCTTGCAAAGAAGGCAATGGAGATATTTGAACAGATTGGTATTCCTTGTGAAGAGATGAAGGATGAAAAGACAAGAAAGCTTATCTTCACTAATGAAGAATTAGGATTCCGTTTCTTTTTATCAAAGCCATCTGATGTTCCTACATATGTAGAATATGGTGCGGCCGATATCGGTATTGTAGGTAAAGATACAATTCTTGAAGAAGGAAGAAGTCTTTATGAAGTATATGACCTTCAGATGGGCAAATGCAGAATGTGTGTATGTGGTCCTGAATCAGCAAGAGAAAAGTTACAGCATCATGAGCTTATAAGAGTTGCTTCTAAGTATCCTAACATTGCAAAGGATTATTTTAATAATATAAAGCATCAGACTGTAGAGATTATCAAGCTTAACGGTTCTGTAGAATTAGCACCTATTGTAGGTCTTGCAGAGGTTATCGTTGATATCGTTGAGACAGGTGCAACTTTAAGAGAAAATGGTCTTGAAGTCCTCGAAGAGGTGTGTCCTCTTTCTGCGAGAATGGTTGTAAACCAGGTAAGCATGAAGATGGAGCAGGAGCGAATTAACAAGCTTATTAATGATGTCAAGAAATATATAGAAACACAGGGGATATAACAAGGAGGAAAATTCCTCTCCTCACTATGGAGTTCGGATTTTGCTTCGCAAAACAAGGAGGAAATATAATGCGTATCGTTGAATTAACAGATGAAAGTAAGAATAATATTTTAGAGAATCTTTTAAAGAGAAGTCCTAACAGCTATGGAAAGTTCGAATCGGCAGTTGCTGAGATTCTTCTTAATATCAAGACAAAGGGCGATGAGGCTTTATTTGAATATACTAAGAATTTTGATAAGGCTGATATCAATGCTGACAATATTGTCGTAACAGAGGCAGAGATTGAAGAAGCATACTCTTTAGTTGACCCTGAACTTATTGAGGTTATAAGAAAGGCTATCGTTAATATTCGTTCTTTCCATGAGAAGCAGAAACAGTACAGCTGGTTTGATTCTAAGCCTGACGGAACTATATTAGGCCAGAAGGTTACTGCACTTGCAAGAGTCGGTGTGTATGTACCAGGAGGAAAGGCTGCCTATCCTTCATCAGTTCTTATGAACGTTCTTCCAGCGAAGGTTGCAGGTGTTGAGCAGATTATAATGTGTACTCCACCTGATAAAGAAGGAAAGGTATATCCTACAACACTTGTTGCAGCTAAAGAGGCTGGAGTTGATGTTATATATAAAGCTGGCGGAGCACAGGCTGTTGCAGCTATGGCATATGGTACAAAATCAATTCCTAAGGTTGATAAGATATGTGGACCTGGTAACATATATGTTGCCCTTGCTAAAAAGGCCGTATTTGGTTATGTAAGCATTGATTCTGTGGCTGGTCCTAGTGAAATTCTTGTAATTGCCGATGAGACTGCTAATCCTCGTTATGTTGCAGCAGATCTTTTATCACAGGCTGAACATGATGAGATGGCATCTGCAATTCTTGTAACTACAAGTGAAGACCTTGCACATAAGGTATCTGCAGAGGTTGATAAGTTTGTAGCTGAATTATCAAGAAAGGAAATTATCCAGAAATCACTTGATAATTACGGATATATTCTTGTTGCTAAGGATATTGACGAGGCTGTAGATGTTGCTAACGAGATTGCATCAGAACATATGGAAATTGTTACTAAGAATCCTTTTGATGTTATGACTAAGGTTAAGAACGCAGGTGCTATCTTCCTTGGAGAATATAGTTCAGAGCCTCTTGGTGATTACTTTGCAGGTCCTAACCACGTTCTTCCTACTAATGGAACAGCTAAGTTCTTCTCGCCTTTAAGTGTTGATGACTTCATTAAGAAATCAAGCATTATTTCATATTCTAGAAATGCTCTTGAAGCTATCCACACAGATATTGAGAAATTTGCTACAGCAGAGCATCTTACAGCTCATGCTAATTCAATTAAGGTAAGATTTGAAAATTAATTAGCGCACTGGCGCGGAAACGGGGATTATATGGCTGTATCTGAAATCAGACAGGCAACTGTAAAAAGAAAAACAAGTGAAACTGATATTGCTTTATTTTTAAGAATTGATGGTTCGGGAGAAGCAGAGGTCGATACAGGAATCGGTTTTTTCGACCATATGTTAAAAAGTTTTGCAAAGCATGGTCTTTTTGACCTTAAGTTAAAGGTAACTGGTGACCTGATAGTTGACTGCCACCATACTATCGAAGATGTCGGAATTGTACTTGGTGAAGCTATAAAAGAAGCTATCGGAGATAAGATGTCCATAAAAAGATATGGCGACATTATTCTTCCTATGGATGAAACACTTATCATGTGTGCCATAGACCTTTCAGGAAGACCGTATCTTGGTTTTGAGTCTACATTTACAGCAGACAGCGTTGGATACTTTGATACACAGATGGTTAAAGAATTCTTCTATGCAATATCCTACAGTGCAGGCATGAATCTTCATATAAGAAAGATTGCAGGTGAGAACGATCATCACATTATTGAAGGCATGTTTAAAGCATTTGCAAAGGCATTGGATGAGGCAACTGTTAAAGATACAAGAATCAAGACAATTCTCTCTACTAAGGGAAGTCTCTAAATATACTTAAGGAGTTACATATATGCGATTATATCCAGCAATTGATGTTAAAGACGGGCAGTGTGTCCGCTTAAAGAAGGGACTTTTTAATGAAGTTACTGTATATTCTGAAAGACCTTACGAGATCGCTAAAGGCTTTGAAGAGGCAGGAGCACAGTTTATACATACTGTTGACCTTGATGGCGCTTTGAAAGGACACGGCGTTAATGCAGAAACTATTAAGAAGATATGTTCAAGTGTTAATGTTCCTGTACAGATGGGCGGTGGAATCCGTACTCTTGAGAACATTCAGGAGGTTCTTGACCTCGGCGTATACAGAGTTATTATCGGTACTAAGGCTGTTGAGAATCCTGATTTTATTAAGGCTGCCATTGACAGATTCGGTGCTGAACATATTGTTGTAGGTGTTGATGCAAAAGATGGTCTTGTGGCTATCGAGGGCTGGGAAAAGGTCAGTGATAAGACCGCACTTTCACTTGCACTTGCAATGAAGGATATCGGCGTACAGACTATTGTGTACACTGATATATCAAAGGATGGTATGCTTGCCGGTCCTAATGTTGAACAGACTAAGATTCTTTCTGATAAAACAGGCATTGATATTATTGCTTCAGGCGGCATGAGCTGCATGGATGATCTTACACATATTAATGATGCCGGTATCCATGGTGCAATTATCGGTAAGGCAATCTATGAAAAACGTATTGACCTTAAGGCGGCTGTAAATCTTTTTGAATCCGGAGCATCCTACAGCAAGGCATCAGCAATGCCTAAGGCTGATATTTCGTTTAAGGATTTAAAGCTTGACGCCAATGGTCTTATTCCTGTTGTTGTACAGGATTATGTCAATGGTGAAGTCCTTATGCTTGCTTACATGAATGAGGAAGCCTACAATAAGACTTTAGAGACAGGCATTATGACTTATTACAGCAGAAGCCGTCAGGAGCTCTGGATTAAAGGTCTTACATCAGGTCATTTCCAGTATGTAGGTTCTCTTGACATCGACTGTGACAATGATACTATTCTTGCAAAGGTTCGTCAGGTTGGTGCTGCATGCCACACTGGAAACAGAACATGCTTCTATAGAAATATTAAAACATGGAACAGATAATTTATGGAATATAAATATATAATCACAGATATTAACAATAAAATCTTCTGCTGCATATATACTTCTGATAATACCTGCCACTATCTTAAGCCTTTAGATAGTGGCAGTGTTGTTGGTAACATATATGTTGGAAGAGTTGAAAATGTAGTTAAAAATATTAATGCTGCATTTATTGAGATAGAAGATAAGCAGAAATGTTATTACTCTATACCAGACAACAAAGCACCTATATTTTTTAATAAGAAAAACAATCCTGCAATATGTCAGGGCGACAGAATTCTCGTAAAAGTTATAACTGAGCCGCTTAAAACCAAACCTGCAAAGGTATCTTCAAAGATAGAGCTTACCGGCAATTATTCAGTTGTTTCCAACGATGTAAAAGGTGTTCACATTTCAAAAAAGATAAAATCTAATGAAACAATTACAGAGATAAAAAAACGTGTTGCTGACATTCTCATTCAGAAGCAGCGGGAAGCCATAGAAAAAACAGGCTGTGATTATCTTTCAAATTTCGGAATAATATTAAGAAGCGGCTGTGCTGATGCTGATACTAATGACATTATTAAAGATGTAAATGCATTGTGTAACGAATACACTGATATGCTCCGAAAAGCTGTTTTTTCAAAGTTCTATACACTGGTACATAAAGACAGACCTGCATATATTGAGGAAATTGTTCATCTGTCTGGAAAAGACAGTGTTGAGATTATCACAGATATTCCGGCTATATTTAATGAATTAGAAACATATCTGCCTCGTAGCAGTAATATAAGTATCCGTATGTATAACGATGAATTATGGCCTTTATACAAGCTCTATTCTATAGAAAAAGAGATAGATACCGCTCTTTCCAAGAAGGTCTGGTTAAAATCAGGTGGATATCTTATTATCGAACAGACTGAAGCACTTTCTGTCATTGATGTTAATTCTGGTAAGAATGTAACTAAGGCAAAGAGCATGGAAGCAATCGAGGCTTCTGCATTAAAAACTAATCTTGAAGCCGCAGACAAGCTGTGCCAGCAGATTAAAATAAGAAATCTCTCGGGAATTATTATCGTTGATTTTATTAATATGAATCAGAGAAATTGCGATATTTTGATGGAACATTTGAAATCTCTGGCAAAAAAGGATATAGTAAGCACTACAATCGTTGACATCACCAAGCTTGGTCTTGTTGAGATTACACGAAAGAAAATTGGAAAAAGTCTGTCTGAAAGTCTTAATAAAGCCTGAAAATGCATGGAGGATTTATGGATAATACTGAAGTAAATATTTCACAGGAGATTCCTGCATACGAAAGAAGATATAGAAAGATATCAGAATGGTTTCTTAATTGTAAGCCAGCTTATGCAATTCTTAAATTCATATACAAATATATGGCTTATTTTATCGCATTTGCATACATTTTTCTTATAATAATGAGTTTACGAGGGACTTTCTTTTCTGAGATAACTCCGATTATGTTAAGAAACAGCGGTATAGTTGTTGAAACCGATAAATTTTTACTTACATCCAAGCTTATTCTGACACCTTTTACATCATTTATTCTTGTATCAGTTATAAGAAAATGTATTGATGCGAAAAGACCCTATGAAAAATACAATATAAAGCCCTTGTTCGTTAAAGATACTAAAGGGGAATCAATGCCAAGCAGACATGTTTTTTCCATTACAATTATTGCGATGTGCTGGCTTTATGTTTCTGTTCCAGTAGGGATTATAATGCTTATGCTTGTAGCAATTATGGCAGCAAGCAGAGTGCTTGCAGGAGTACATTTTGTAAGAGATGTTGTTGCCGGATTCGCAGTAGGAATTATATGTGGAATTGCCGGCTTATGGATTATCTGAAAATTTTTAAAATATTTTTACAAAAAAAATAGGAATAGGCACTTTACTGGTTAGTATTGGTATTCTTGTTATGCCGATTATCAATTTAATCTCTCATTCTGAATTAGGCTATTACATAGGTCTTATTTTGATTGTTGTAGGAGTGTTTTATATCATATTCATCATTGTAAAATACAATGGAAAACTTATTAGCTTTAAAAAGTAGAATTGAGGTATGAATATGATAGGACTGAACAAAAGAGATATAAAAAAGGCATTGAAAGCTGGTGCAAAAGCTGGCGGTGTATCATTGGCTGATGTTCGGGCGGATATTGAAGCTACGATTGATGAAGCTATGAATAGCACCGACCCAGAGGTGCAGGCAAATTTCAAAAAGTATTTTGGGAATAAACGCCCTACACCAGAAGAATATATTTATATCATTACGAAAAAGACAAAGGCAAAATTATAATAAAAGGGTCGTGGAAATGCTTCACAAAATTGTGATCTGCATTATCACGGCTCTTTTACTCTCTGTTTACTTTCAAAACTGTAAGTGTAATTGAATACTGCCCTTGCTATAATTTAATTGTATTCCAAAACAAATAAATGTGGCAGGAAGAAAGGAGCGATTTTTAATGGAACACATTTTAAATTTAGAGCAAGTAAAAAAATACTACGGGGGTAACTCTGGAAATATCACAAAGGCAGTAGACGGTATTTCTATGTATGTAGATAAGGGCGAATTTGTCGCAATCATGGGAGCTAGTGGTTCTGGAAAGACTACCCTATTAAACTGTATCTCTACGATTGATACTGTAACCAGCGGACACATTACAGTCAATAATCAAGATATTACCAAAATCAAGGATAAAGATTTTGCTGATTTCAGACGTGAAAATTTAGGGTTCATTTTTCAAGATTTCAACCTTTTAGATACTTTAACGATTGGAGAAAACATTTCTTTATCATTGGTTATCAACAAACAGAACCCTACTGATATTGAGAAAAGAGTTCATGCTATCGCCGATAAATTGGGTATTCGTGATATTTTATCGAAATTTCCTTATGAAGTTTCTGGCGGACAAAAACAGCGTTGTGCTTGTGCTAGAGCCTTAATCAATGAACCGAAACTGATTTTAGCTGATGAACCGACGGGAGCTTTGGACTCAAAAGCTTCCAGATTATTACTGGAAACAATGTCTGAAATCAACAAGAAAATGCAGGCTACTATTTTAATGGTAACACATGACCCGTTTAGTGCGTCTTTCTGTGAACGTATTTTGTTCTTGAAAGACGGTAAAATATTCAATGAAATTTTCAGAGGGGAAAAAAGCAGAAAAGATTTCTTCAATGAAATACTGGATATATTAACCTTGCTCGGAGGTGAAGTGGGAAATGTTAGGTAAGTTAGCGTATAGAAATACAAAAAGAAATATTAAAGATTATTTGATTTATCTGATAACCGTTACTGCATCCTTTTCTCTTATATTTGCTTTTAATTTGGTGGCAAATTCTGATGAAATTGTAAAGTTATGTTCCAGTATGGATGCATTTAAGAATTCATTGTTCGCTGTAAATATTCTTATTATTTTTGTGATATGCTTTTTGATCAACTATACAACGAAATTTATGTTTGAAAAAAGAAGTAAAGAATTAGGAACATATATGCTTCTTGGCATTAAGAAAAAAGAAATTGCCCACTTAGTTGTAATTGAAAATATACTGTTGGGAATTTTAGCATTTGTATTAGCTATTCCTATTGGCTTTTTATTCAGCCAGTTTGTGTCGTTAGTAATTGTAAACTTACTGGGTATTCCAAAAACTCTCTTTATTTCTTTGAATTTCGTTTCTATTGGACTATTGATAATTTATTTTTTAACTATTTATGTTTTGGTTTTGCTTAATCTATTAAGAAGAATAAGTAAAATGACGATACGTGATTTTCTTTATTTTGACAAACAAAATGAAAAGAAAATGTTCCGTGACAGTAAAAAAAGAAATGTCATTTTTGTTTTAAGTATTATTCTTGGTGCGATTTCTCTTTTTCTCTGGAATTCACGTTGTACTATGGATAATTTTAATAAGCAAGAAACACTTACTTATTTGATGGTAAGCGTAATCATGTTGATTATCAGCATTTATGGTATATCTACAACTTGTGCAGATATGTTCTTGACTGTTATCTTAAAATTTTGTATAATAGGAATTGAAGTTAAATTAGATGCTAAAAATTTGTAATTAAGAAGG